>ERZ651768.1087-NODE-1087-length-20124-cov-5.669826_pt1 | contig 20124 bp, 15 predicted proteins | sample MGYA00514754_ERZ651768 | MGnify/ENA metagenome assembly ERZ651768
ATTCATAATACCTGAGTCGTAGTTCCCATGAGATTTGACATGTTCATTATCATGCCACTCCGTCCATTGACCATGCATTTTACCATTTTTATATCCACCTTGTTCTTGCTTTCCACCACTCCAGGGAAGATCCGGTTCCGGGTCAGGAACGGCCACCAAAATAATTTCTGGAACATCTTTGCCGCTGGGGAACCATTTGACCCATTGACCATCTTTTTTACCTTCTTGGGTACGGCCGAGAAAAAGATAGTCCAATTCCTGATTTTCCTGAGTGATGATTCCTGTAAACGGTGTATCTTCCCCTAATTTATAGAAAATGGATTCACGCTCGACAAGATCTTCCAATGCGATATGTTCCAGCGCCGATCCAAAATCAAAATCAAAATCTTTAATACGCTTTGTGTTCCAGTACGTCCAGACACCATCTGGTAACCCATTCTTAAAATAACCCTCGCGCTGCATAACACCATCTTCATAATAATAGGTGGTAAGACCTTCACGAATCCCACCTTGGTGAAAACCCTGTTCCTTGATCTGATCACTATTGGGATACCAGATAGCCCATGGACCCTCTGGTTTATCTGATTTATAACTGGTCATTGTACTGCGATAACCATTTTCCCAATATGTACTGGGGCCATCTAATTTTCCATGCTTGTAAAATTTTTCTTCCTGTTTTTCTTCAGGGGTCAACCACACTGTAGATCGACCATCTCTTTCGCCACCGGAAAATGTGACTTCTTCTGCAACGGAACCATCTGATTCAAAATACAGCCAAAGCCCATCTTGCTCATCATCCACATAATTCCCTTCTGATTGCTTTACGCCTGTATCGTACCACCAGGTCCAAATACCATTTTTTCTACCATCGATATAATGCCCTTCCATCTCTTTATTGTCATTGAGATACCACCACCAGTTCCAGAGTTCTTCATCATTTTCTGCTTGATATGTTCCTCCGTTGTAGGTCCATGTCCCATTGGTAAATGTCAGATTGTGATCATGCTCAAACCACCAGGCCCATTTCCCATGAGAATTTCCTTTATGGTAGGTTTGTTCCATGTGCAAGTGTCCATTTGTATACCAGTATTTATAACTGCCATCCACTTTACCCATGTCAAATTGCCCTTGTTCTTTTAAGGTACCGTCTTCGTACCAAAGTGACCAGTCACCATGTTTTTTCCCACGATAATAAACACCTTCAACTTCTTTTTGACCATTGCCATACCATTGCACCCATTGACCATCCCGTTTTCCTGATGAAATCCGCCCCAATAGTAGATAATCCTTGACTCCACCTGTCTCTATCACCATTCCAGTATAGGATTTATGTTTTCCTATTTTATAAAATAACCCTTCGCGTTCTTCAAGTTCGGCAATGCGCACTTGATCTAATCCAGTTCCATAATCAAAAATAAAATCTGTTTCGCCATTCGGATGAAAGTAGTTCCATATTCCCTCTTGTTCATTATTCCTAATGACACCTTCCCGGTCTTTGTTGCCATTATCATACCAAATTGTAATTTTTCCATCAATAACACCATTAACAAAAGTTTCTTCTAATTTTTTATGATCTGCATTATTCCATTGTGTCCAGATGCCATGTTTTACATCATCCTTATAACTGCCTTCCCGGTCTTTCACCCCATCAGGTCGCCACCAGATCCATTGACCGTCTTTTTCACCATTGAAATAATTTTCATGCTGTTTCAAAGTACCATCTTCGTACCAAAGGGCCCATTTATTGTGTTTTTCGCTCTGGTTATACTCACCCTCAGTTACTTTGTAATTATCAACATTCCATTGGAGAAAAGGACCGTGTTTGATACCTTTATCATAACTGATTTCTTGTGTTTTTCGTCCATCATCCGCCCAATAGGTCCATTTATTATCTAATTTATTATTGGCATATTGCCCTGATTTTTCCTTAATAATGCCATTTTCATACCAGGAAGTCCAACTGCCATTCAACTTCCCATTACCGTAAGTAGCCTGGAATTTTTTATTGCCGTTTTCATACCAAGAAGTCCAGATGCTGTCCCGTTCCCCATTGGTAAATTTCCGTTCGGATTTTTTAGCGCCATCTGTAAACCATTGCAGCCAGAGCCCCTCCTGCTGACCATCATGGAATTGTGTTTGTCCTTTTTTGATCCCTGTGTTATAATACCAAATCCAAAGCCCTGCTTGTTTGCCGGCTTCGTAAGTGCCTCCGTCGGTTTTATTACCGCTATCATTCCATCGAAATATGGTACCGTCTAGTTTTCCACCTGCATAATTGGATTCTTCTTTTCGATTGCCATTTATGTACCAAGTGGTCCAGAGTCCATCCCGGTTACCACCAGAATAAGATCCTTCCATTTTCATCTGAGGGGGATCATAAAATGTATCACCATCGATATCAAGAATAACAGTCTCGGTAGAATCCCAAACACCGTTGCTTTCACCCTCGTCCTGAGTGTTGGGTTCACCATCTTCACCGTAATCTTGATATACTTCGCCCTCATACCAGAATGTCCAGAGTCCGTCCCGAACACCATTGGCATAATTGCCTTCAGTTTGAAGTGCCCCACTGGGGTAATTTGTCTTCACTAATCCATCGTTTTGGGCAAGAGCCATCGACGACAGAATGATAAAAATAACCAGTATTTTCCGCATGGTCAATTCCTCATTGTCAGAATATGAATAAAGTGAGGTTTTTTGGATGAAGAGTTGATTCATCCCCCTCTCGGATACCTTTTGTCGTAAAAGTTAAGACAACGTAGCATTAAAGTCAAAAAATTGTGAAAAAAGATCAATCACCCTTATTTAGACGAATCCAGAAGCTTTGGCCAAACTTATCATTGAGATTAATGAGCCCTTCATTGGAGTTATTTGTTCCTAAAAATGAAGTTTCGGTCTCGAATTTATTATTGGTCCGCAAGTAACCGCCACCATCACGACCATTGCCAAGATATGTGGTCATTTTCCCAAATTGGTTATACGTACGGAAATACCCGCTCCCAAGAAAACTCCCAGTTTCCCCAACAGCATCGTACACACGCAATTGACCGGAACTGTCTGCTCCGGTGCCGATGTAAACCGTTTCCTGCCCATCAAAATTATAAGTCCGTAAATATCCGCCACCACTGGATCCAGTCCCCAAAAATAAGGTTCTTTCACCAAATTGGTTATAAGCCTGATAGTATCCTTCTCCAAGATATGATGATGTTTCACCTTCATTATTATAAATACGGAGTTGCCCGGCGTGGTCAGATCCTGTACCGAGATAAGATGTTTCCTTTCCGGAATTATTATAGGTCCGGATGTACCCGCCACCCATTCTACCTGTGCCAACATAGGCCGATTCATCGCCATTGCCATTGTAAGAGCGCATATAACCACCGCCATCTTTACCCGTACCAATAAATAAAGTTGGTTCTCCATACTGGTTATACGTTTGCATGTATCCGTTGCCTAGATATCCCATGATCACACCACGATCATCTTCAATGGTTAAACTGCGAACGACCAAATGTCCCAATTCATCCGTTTTTGCACGAAATCCTAAAGTCGCAAAAATCAACAGTGTTCCTAAAACACCAATGATTATACTTTTTGGATCAATGACTCTCATAAAAGCCTCCGGTATTTTTGTCATTGAAATAATAATATGTAATTTACTCATATTCATAGGTCATAACCTTAACTGGAATTTTTTGATCATCATGCCAGCGACGAATCATATCGTATTGTTTTATTTGTACTATACGACCCTTTTCATCATATGAATATACATTTTTTTCCAACACTCTTTCTTCACCATCTAACACTACCTCTATGTACGGCCGCCCTCTATGATCCAAAAGCATCTCTTTTTTTGAAATGAGTTTTAGTGTGGAATCGGCAAGATACTCGTAATATTTAAAATTCTCATCATCAAAAATATCAGTTAGTGTTTCTTCGATCACTCCGTTGGAATTATATATTGTAGATTTTGTACGTCGCCCCAAAATATCATATTCATAAGCCTTTGAGCCAATGGATTGGCCTAGTCGTCCCACCGATGTTTCATGGGTCAGGTGGTTATTTTCATTATGAAAATAAATAGATCGAAACATAACAGAAGGGTCAAAATATTCAGCCTTTTTATTAGGTGTTTTCAATGAGTCCATTTCATAGGTTGTAATTTCAAGAATATAGTTATCATACAATTCTTTGTGATCAAGGACAGTTCCTGTGGAATCATAGTCGTAACTCTCGCCCCAGACCATTTCTCCCGCATCAGTTTTTAAAACCATCATTTCTGGATTAATTGCTTCAATTGGATTATACCGAATCCGCTTGAGGAGTAACCCCTGATCATCATATTTTTGAAACTCTTTCCAATAAAGTGTATCCCCAGCGCCAAAAAGTGTCGTGCTCATCCGCTTTCCGGCACTATCATTTTCAAAGCGGTAGGATAAAATCATCTCCTTATCATAACTACGCTGGAGTTTGAGTCCTTCATCGGATCCAAGGACATAAACATATTTTTCACTTAAAGGCAAGGTGTGAGTATAAACGGTACTATCCACCATAAACCCTTTTTTGTCATATTTTATGACGATAGAATTTTTGAGTTCTTGTGTTTCAACGCCAAAGCTATTAAAAACATGGAAAAATTTTATTGTAGTGGTTTCCCCAAACAAACAAGAGACCAAAATAGGGCACAAGAGCCAAACAGAGTAATTTAGTGAAGTCCTCATCATCAAATTTTAGATAGTGAAACGGGATAATTCAAATGGTCAATTGCGTTGTTTTTTTCAGAGTTTCTATTCTTTCTCTCAAAAATGCTTTATTCAATTATTTTTACATGACAACTCAAAGACAACTAATATCATTTACTCATATAAGCACCTGTTAGATAAGTCGATTTCTCTATTGCCTTAAAGTATTACTTTTGCTTAAAATCAGCGTGAGTCTATTAGGCTTACTCATGCGGAGTTCTACTTGAATAATTCATTTATCAAATGGTTGACGGCAACGTCTATCTGTTTTGGTAGCAGCGTGTCTTTAAAAGACATCCATTACAGCATTAAGCAAAATGGTGTAATGGTGAGCCTTGATTATACTGGTACAATCAAAGATGATGATATTATTGCTTGGAAATCTGATAGAGGCTGGGTTTACCTAACTCTATTAGGCGTACGGGCCCCTCTTAATAAATTTCCACAACAATCATTTAAAAGACCAGTTAAAAAGATTGTGATAGATGATTTTAATGAGTCTATCCAAGTTGCAATATTAATTAATAAACCCATTTTAGGATATGATATATTAAACTCAAAAACATCTCCAGGCACTGTTGTGTTTATACATACAGAAATGAAACATTCTGAAGTGACCAGTTTAAAGAGCTATATAAACAATAATGGAGCATCGGTTTTTAACGTAGCGCAATCTTCAGGCTTCCCTCAATATGATACAAATTTTAAGAATGCATTTGATCAGGCTCGATCTGAATTAGGTCCCAATTCAATTTTTGAATTCCACGGGAAATTGTACACAACAAATCACCCAGGAGAGACAAATTCCATGTTTAATCCCGGGCTTACGGCATCTATTAAGAATGGAAATACTAAAGATGTAGACCTAAGGAAAACTGAATTATTCACTGATAATGATAGCCCTATTGAAGAGATCTACGTAGATATAACAACAGGCCAGATCTTTGATAAAAAAATGGGAATCAAAAATCCAGTAGTGCAAAAGCAGGACATACAAGAGGATACTCATTCATATACGAATATTGGTCAAACACAACTATCAAACGAAGATAATCAACAACTCAGTGTTATTCTTCCTGATTTTACAGAACAAGAGCCACCCCAGAAAAATATAGGAAAAACTCCACGTGAAGCAGAAGTCACTGTTGATGAGTTTTCAATGGAAATAAAAAAGGAGCCTAAAGAAAAAAAAGGGTGGTTTAGAAAACTTTTTTCAAAAGCAAAAGAGCGCAAACAACAGAAGCAAAAAAAAGAAATATTATCTAACGAATTGGCAGCTGCGATTAATGATTTATCAAAAGTGAAGAAAATAGATAAAGATGGTGAGTGGGCCACGAGTGATTATTCACAATCTGATAGTGAAAAGCCCAAGGCTCAGCTAGAACAAATTGTAATCCATGAACCGGAAGTTGTGGCGGATGTGCAAGAAGTAATGGATTATGAGTTATCAAGGACACAAGAACCAGACTTCAATAAGAACGATGGGTGGGCCATGAGTGATTATCCGAATTACGATAATGAAAACTTCAATCGTCAAAATTTTGAAAAAGGAACAAATAATACGGTTGATTTTGCACTGCTCCCAGAACCTGAAACAATTTCTGCTGGTTCGAATGAAATTAAAGACCGGAATACGAATGTGGTTTTAGTCACACCTCTAGACCCATACGACGAGTCGCTAGTGGCAGATGTTATGCCCATCGAGGAACCTATGGAAAGTGAATACAAAAACACTGAAAAACTTTATCCTAGTCAGGTAAATATTCCACAAAATTTAGCCAAAGAAATACCTGATGAAATTTTGATGCAGCAAAAGTGGTATCCATTACAATCAAGAAAAATGTCCACGGCCCCTTCAGGCATTCGCGTTACAGCAAACCGAGAAGGAGTTCCAATTTATATTGATGGAAAATTGGTGGGAGAAACACCCCTCGCAGGACCGGTTAAAATCTCTCCCGGTTGGCATCAAGTCAGTGGGCTTACTCCATTATACGCAAAGGTCCTGAACAGGTCTGGTATGGAATATGTAGATGACGATCCTATTCTACGAAATAATCAATTATTTGGATCCCGGACAGTTTACGTTGGGCCTAAAAATATTTCTGTCGTTAATCTCAGATTCAATGATATTGGAGATCCTCCTAGACATCCATTCTCATTGAGAGATTTACCTCAAAATATGGCTGAAACTGAAGGTGGCATGATGATTGGGTTCCCTGTCATCATGGCTCTTTTTGGGTTCATCACTTGGGGTATGATATAATTTCATCCCCCGTCTTTATTAACAATTTTATTTAATTTTTACTGTGGAGATTCACGATAAAATCCGATCGTTTATATTGTCGAATTTAGTTCACACCGAACATCAAACCATTGGTATGGAAGAAGAATGTATTCTTTACACTAAAGAGAATCATCGACTTCCTGTGAATCCCGGTGATGAATTTTCCGCGACAGACCTTTTGGCTATCATGAATGAGAATGTAGGAAGAAATGGTGTTTATTCTCTGGAGCCTGGGGGCCAACTTGAATGGTCCAGCCCGCCGTACCGGGATTTAAATACTTTATTTACTGCCATTGGCAAACATAAGCAAGCTTTAACAGAAGTAGTAAACGCCAATGATCTAAAGATTATCAATTATAGTGTGGAGCCCAATTATGCCCCTGATGATATTGGCCTGATCAATCAACTAAAGTATCAACTCATGAATGCTAATATGGAAGAAAACGGCACCATGGGGAAATGGATGATGCGGAATACTACCAGCATCCAGATCAATTTTGACATTACTAGCGAAAGAGACCTAGAAGATATGACATTTGTTGCAGACTGCCTGCAACCGGTGTCTGCTTATCTTTTTGCAAACAGCCCTTTCCGAAATGGACAACCAACCGGATTAGAAAACACGCGTAGTGTGATTTGGGAGAATACAGATAATTCCCGTTGCCGAAACTTGATTAATCATGGTATAGAATCCCCAGAAAGAATGATAGATCAATATATAGATTACATAATGGGTGTTCCCGGCATTTTTGAATTGGATCATAACGGAATTATTGTGAGTACAAATCAGACTTTAGGCGAAAGACTCATAGGATTAGAAAATTTGGGGAAACTTCGCACAGAAGATATTCAGGCCGCTTTGCACCAGATTTTTACCAATGTTCGTCTGAAAAATTTGGTGGAAGTCCGCGGTTCCGACCGTCCGCCCATGGGCTATGAAATGGCACCAGTGGCTTTTTGGACATCGATTCTTACGGTGGAATCTATCCGTGATGAATTACTATCTGTTGTGAGAAATTGGACAGTAGAAGATCGGCATAAATTCAATAAAGCATCTCTGGTTTTGGATGATTCCCAAATTGGTCCGAATGGAAAAACATATAGTGAATGGAATCAATGGGTAGGTGATTTAGCTTTAGTAGGGTTGAAAGAACGCAGTCTTGACGAAGAAAAATTCTTTGACTCATTTTTTGAAATTGTTATGGAAAAAGGTCCCTTTGGGCTGCAGGCGCAATTAAATTGTAATTAATATACAAAAGTTAATTTTTTTTGTTAATTATTATTTCGGTTTGATTTTAATCAGTTAATTTTAATTCTGAATTAATGATTGTTTTATTTGAAAATGTATTATTTGATACCACAACATTTTCACAATATAGCTAATCTGAATTAATTATTTTTCCAATTCAAAGATTGAAATGGCAATAACAATGGACCAAAAAAATATTCACAATTTCACATGGATCCCACTTTTTCTCATTGGCCTTGGCGCTGTTGGACTGGGATTGGGTTGGCTCATTCATCCGGAACCCTGGATGCTGGATCAACCGCCCAACGAAGCGTTGCTTCAAACATCTTTCCATACTTTGTTTGCAGATGATATAAATGCCCATCTTCCAGATTATTTACTGGTTATTTATCGTTTTTTCGGGTGGTGGGTTATGTCTATTGGACTTTTGACTATGACTTACATTCAAGTCACAAAAATGGGAACGGCATTAGCGCGGAATGCCATCTTGGGTGTATTACTATTTATTTTGATCGGTGTCGCTTATATGGTTTTCAATTTTATTCCGCTGTCGCCATTTAAGAACGTTCTTTATTTACAGTCTGCCATGTGGCTCACCAGTGCTTATTTTTCAACAAAGCTTGACGATTAAAAGGAAAATATTACCCGTGATTCTTCGTGTCTTACGGCATTTATAAGCTTAATTTTCTCCATTGGATTTTGATTAATTTTCAGAACCCTTTAATAATAAAAATTTATGCCAAACGGAATAGCGGATAACAAATTAGCGACAACCCTGAGAACTGATAAATGGTGGATAGAACCACTGTGGACCGGGCTGGGGTTTCTTGGTTTTGTCGTATATACCACTTGGGCTGTGTTCCAGGCTGATCACTATTGGTGGAGTGCCGGGCAGGAGGGCTTTGGCGGTTATCTCTCCCCCTTTTATTCCCCCCTTTTATTTATCAAACAGGGCATTGATGGTGTTGCTCCCCTGGGGCATGCCTGGTTTGGTTCTTGGCCCGGATGGTGGCCAAAATTGATACCTGCCTCCCCGGCAATTTTTATTCTCGCCGGTCCCTTATCTTTCCGCATGACCTGTTATTATTATCGAAAATTTTATTATCGTGCTTATTTTCTCTCCCCCCCTGCATGTGCCGTAGCAGGTGTGCCACAAAAAAAATACAAGGGAGAAACTGCCCTTTTGGTTTTTCAAAACTTGCACCGCTATACCCTTTATATCGCGTTGGGGTTTGTAGCGGTATTGTCATATGATGGATTTATGTCCTTATTTCGTGGTGGTGAATTTGGAATTGGGGTTGGCTCTGTGATCCTGCTGGTAAACCCCATTCTCTTGGCAGGATATGTTTTTGGCTGCCATGCGTTTCGCCATCTTGCGGGAGGTAAAATGGATTGTTTTTCCTGTCCCGATGGTCAACAAAAAGTAAGATATAAACTGTGGAGAGGAATTTCCTGGCTGAATGGCAGGCACATGTTTTGGGCTTGGGTTAGTATGATATGGGTTGCCTTCGCGGATTATTATGTTCGCATGGTTTCTTCGGGACAATGGGTTGATTACAGTACTTGGAGTTTTTAATGTTGGATATTTCTGAAATTCAAACTATTGAACATGATGTCATCGTTGTAGGTGCGGGCGGCGCCGGATTGAGCGCTGCTATTGAATGTTCAAGTCAGGGTTTAAGTACAGGCCTGATATGTAAATCCCTTTTGGGTAAGGCACACACGGTCATGGCTGAGGGGGGTGTTGCAGCAGCCTTGGGCAATGTGGACAACCGGGATCACTGGAAGGTTCATTTTCGGGATACAATGCGCGGGGGAAAATTTTTAAATGTTTGGCGTATGGCGGAACTCCATGCCAAGCAGGCTCCGGCTCGGGTTCGGGAGCTGGAAGAGTGGGGCGCTGTTTTTGATCGCACGAAGAAAGGGCTGATCAACCAGAGAAATTTTGGCGGCCATCGTTATCCTCGGTTGGCTCATGTTGGTGATCGTACCGGATTGGAAATTATTCGTACTCTCCAAGACCATGGAATTCATCAGGGAATAGAAGTATATATGGAATGTACTGGTTTGGATCTATTGCAGGATGGTGATAGGACTTCCGGGATGGTGGCCATGTGGCGTGAAACAGGAAAGTTTGTTATTTTTAAAGCTGGTGCAGTCATTCTGGCCACCGGCGGTGGCGGCAAGGGATGGAAAGTTACTTCCAATTCCTGGGAATATTCAGGTGATGGGCATGCCATGGCCTACGAAGCCGGTGCCGAACTCATGGATATGGAATTCACACAATTTCATCCCACCGGAATGGTTTGGCCCCCGTCCGTACATGGCACCCTGGTTACGGAAGGTGTCCGCGGGGAGGGCGGTATCTTGGTGAACAGCGAGGGAAAACGGTTTATGTTTGACAATATACCTGAACGGTTTGCATCCGAAACCGCAGATTCGGAAGAAGAGGCTGCCCGCTGGTTAGCTGGGGATAAGGATGCCCGACGTCCGCCGGAACTTTTGACTCGGGATGTGGTGGCCCGTGCCATCCGTAAAGAGGTAAAAGCCGGACGGGGAAGTCCACACGGTGGTGCATTCCTGGATATTGCCACCCAGCGCAATGCTGAGGATATTAAGAAAAAATTACCCTCCATGTATCACCAGTTCAAAGTACTTGCTGAGTTAGACATTACGACTGATCCGATGGAAGTAGGTCCTACATTACATTATATGATGGGTGGGATTCGGGTAGACGCTGATACACAAATGTCCCGGGTGCCCGGTTTATTCGCCTGCGGTGAGTGTTCCGGTGGCATGCATGGCGCTAACCGTCTTGGCGGAAATTCCTTATCGGATCTACTCGTGTTTGGAAGGCTTGCTGGCATGGGAGTAGCACAATATCTTCAGGGAAAATCGGCAATGCCAAAAGTGATGGATGAACAGGCGATATCCATCATTCGAAATGCGACTAATATTCTTAACAGAGAATCAGGAAACAATCCCTATCTAATGCATGAAGAACTGGAAGAAAATATGCAAAGTAATGTAGGCATTGTCCGAAATGCAGAATTGCTATCTGAAGGCATAAACAAGCTGGAAAACCTAAAGGAATCTTATAAAGAGGTGAAAGCAAACGGCGCATCCCAATACAATCCCGGTTGGCACGAAGCACTGGCACTTCGAAACTTAATGATTACAGCCGAATCTGTAGCCAGGGCAGCACTCATGCGTGAGGAAAGCCGCGGAGCACATACGCGAGTTGACTTTCCAGGAGAGCAGGATGAGTGGCTTCAATCCAATGTTGTCACTTACAAGGGAGATGATGGTAAAATGGTTGCGAAAAAGATAGATAGGGAAAAACCAAACCCTGAATTAGAACGAATCGCAAACCTCTCTATTGATGAACTGGAAAAAGAAGTCACTGGCGAAGGGAATTAGTCCATGTCATTAAGAATATTTAAATTGTTTCGTGGTGATGTTAATGGAGGTCAGCAGGAAGACTACCAAATTGAAATAGATGCAGGTATGGTTGTTTTAGATGGTATTCTTAGAATACAGGCAGAACAAGCCAATGACCTGGCGGTTCGATGGAACTGCAAGGCGGGAAAATGCGGTTCTTGCAGCGTGGAGATAAATGGCAAACCAAAACTTGCTTGTATGACAAGAATGAATGAATACGAACCCGGTGAAACTATTTCTGTGCGTCCTATAAAAACCTTCCCGGTGATAAGGGACCTGGTCTCAGATGTGTCTTGGAATTTTGAACAAAATAAACGGATTTCCCCGTTTAAACCTGATCCATCACAGAAAGATGAAAAAGGCAACTACATAATGTTTCAAGAGGATATTGACAGGATTCAGGAATTTCGCAAGTGTATCGAATGTTATCTATGCCAGAATGTGTGTCATGTACTTCGAGATCATAACCGAAAAGACGGATTTATTGGGCCAAGATTCATGATTCGGCTTGCTGGCCTGGACATGCATCCTTTAGATACAGATGACAGGATCCCAGCGATCAAGGACGATTTTGGTTCGGGTATGTGCAATATTACCCGCTGTTGTACAGATGTCTGTCCCGAACATATCCAAATTACTGATAATGGCATTATTCCATTAAAGGAACGTGTTGTTGATCGGTTTTATGATCCAATTATCTGGTTATGGAAAAAGATATTTGGTGGTCAAGAATAAACGTATTTTCAAATTAATAAATAAAAAAGCCTCGGAGAAACCGAGACTTTTTTATCAATAAAATGACAGTGTTTCTTATTTTAGTCTAAAATTGACCGGGATAGAGATCCAGACCGCCACGGGTCTCTCCCGCTGTTCTGCTGGATGAAATTTTGTCCTGCGGATGGCCTCCATAGCCGCCTCATCCAAACCTGTATTTGGAACGCCTTTTAAGATCAGGGTTTCTTTCACGCGACCCCTTTCATCAATGAAGGCTTGAACCACAACTACACCTTCAATACCCGCCTCTTGAGCAATTTCCGGGTAAATAGGCTTAATGACTGATTTAGGTCTTGGAGCTAAATCATATGGTATAAAGGCAACCTTAGGACCTGAAGGCGGTGGTGGTGGAGCGTCCATGTTGGAAAAATCATCAAAATCTAATTCATCTAAAGTGAGATCGTCAGCAATGTCTTCATCATCTGAAGGGACAGGTATGGAAGGACGTGCGGGAGGGGGCGTATTATCAATTTGCTGGGTCTGGGGAATATCAATATTCTCAATAATGATCTGATCCACCCCTTCAAATTCCATGGTGTTCTGAAAGCGGGGAAACATGAGAAAATTCATGATAACAAGCCCAACCCCAATCAACCCGGTAATCCGGATCACGACTGGGTATTTTATTTTCAGCGGATTTATATATTCCATTAATCAACCAGCGTTTTTGTGGAATAATTCAGTTTTAGCGCTTCCACCTTACGAAGATTATCATGAATGTTAGAAATGAGCCCCATTTCTGCTTCTTCGTCTCCTTTTAATGAAACCACGATCTGCGGGTCAGCCACTCTTTTATCATACATGACCAAGGATACATCATCCACACTAAGCAAACGATCATCAATGGAAATGAGACCTTCTTTAGAAACCCATAATTGAACTGTGTGCCGTTTTGATTTCAACTTTTCGATTCGTTTAGCTTTAGGCAGATTCACAGGGAGTCCGGAATGCTCTTTTAATACAGTTGTAACCATAAAAAAGATAAGAAGCATAAAAATAATATCCGGCATGGATGCAGTAGGGATTTCACTTGAAACCTGTGTTTTACGGGTAAATTTCATTAATTGCTGTTTGCGATTGAGATTCGTTTAGCATCGGCCATTTTCAATTGGTCGATGACACGAACATAATCATTATATGCGGTTTTTGGGTGGGCCTTTACGGAAATGATGAGTTTATCATTTTTCCGAAGTTTTTGTCCCACAATGCGATGGATTTGATCTACAGTTGTAGGTTCTTCATCCAAAAGAACTTTTCCCTGGGAATTGATCAGGCAATTCAGGATATTTTCTTTCCGGATCTCAATCTCTATATCACCAGGAGGCGGGAGAACAATTCCCAATCCTTTATCCGTATCAATAGTGGTAGTTACCAGGAAAAAAATCAGGAGCAGGAAAGCAATATCTGCCATAGAAGATGTGGGAATTTCCCCGCCTTTGAATCTGCGATTTTTGGCCATGCGGCTTAAGAAGTGTTACTTGTTCTTTACTTCTTGTTCGTACAAGTGATCCATGATCTTTACAGACTGCTCTTCCATATCCAAAACAAGTTTATCGATTCGGGATACAAAAAGATTTTGACACGTCTGGATGATCATGGCCACGATCAGTCCGAATGCGGTTGTTAATAATGCCTGGGAAATCCCCCCTGCCACAACAGCAGGCGAAATATCGTTGGCAGCTTTGATCGCATCAAATGCGGCGATCATTCCCACAACCGTTCCAGTGAACCCGAGCATGGGCGCGATAGTGATCACGGCATTTAGCCAGATCATATTCTTTTCAAGAAATGCCATTTCGATTGACCCAGCATTTTGAATCGCTTTCTCAACATCACCTAAACCGCGATGCATTCTGGAAAGGCCGGCATGAAAAATTGCAGAGACGGGTCCTTCGGTTTCTTTGCAAAGTTGGACAGCGCCTGTTGCGCCATTTTCATCGATTGCACTGGTAATTTCATCAAAAAAAGTCTGTGAGTCTACGGCAGACATCATGAGCGAATAAAATCGCTCAATAGCAAACCCAATCCCAAACAAAAGGGTTATTAGGATCGGCCACATAAAGTTGCCGCCTTCTAAGAAATAATGGACCATAATGTTCCTCCAGTTATAATCTAATTAAATTATAATTTTTTTTGTTTAAAAGACTGTGAATTTAGTTTGATGATTTTAAAAATGCATCAGCTTCATTAAAATGTTTTAAGGTTTCAATTATTTGATTATCCAATTGCAATCTGATATTTGCTGCTTCATCTTTTCCCCAGATTGCCCCGGCAATTTGACTTTTAATTCTATTGTCGATAAAATTAGAATTTGTTCTTAAAGAATCTTGGATCACATCTATAGAATCTTTCTCAAGATGTACCAGAAAATCATCAAATAATTTCTCTGATACTTCCCACGTATCCCTGAATTTTATAAATGAATGAAACTCGTTTGGGCGTGTAGATGCAAATTTAGATGCGAAATTAAATATGGGTCGTTTAGGATTTCTTAATACTTTTCCGGTTTCTCCATTAATAGTGGTTTTATATGGAATATAAACATCGGGTGTAATGCCGCCACCGCCATAAACAACACGCCCTGCTTTTGTACTATATTTTGGACGTAGCTCTTTCAAGCTATCAATCTTGGATTCACGGTCCGTTTCATACAATTCTCTATAATAAGCCAAGTCATTCCCATTTTCATAAGGTCGCTGAATCAAGCGCCCAGAAGGGGTATAATATCGGGCAATAGTCACTCGAACTGCTGCGCCGGAATCCAAGGGCAACTGGCGCTGAACAAGGCCTTTTCCAAAACTTGTTTCACCTACAACAAGTCCACGATCCAAATCCTGGATTGCACCTGAAACAATTTCACTAGCACTGGCAGATCCTCGATTTATCATAACTATGAGTGAAAAATTATCCCAACCTATTTTTGGATTTGATGAAAAGACCTGGTTGGATTCTTTGATTTTTCCTATGGTATAAACTAAGGTATCTGTTGATGTAATAAATTGATCTGATACGGCTGCAGCCTGTTCTAAAAAACCACCGCTGTTTCCACGAAGGTCAAACAACAGGCGCGTCATACCCTGGGCTTGAAGTTTCTCTAGGGCGGCTTTGACTTCAGTAGTTGTTGTGGCGGAGAATCGTCGTAGGAAAATATATCCGGTATTTTCATCGATCATAGTAGCGGCACCCACGCTGTAAATAGGGATATTATCCCGAATAATTGTCACGTCGAATGGTTTTTGGGTCCCAATTCGACTGATGGTGACGTCAACCTTGGTGCCTTTTCTTCCGCGCAGTTTTTTGAAGACTTCATCCTTGGTGATCTTATATGCATCTTCACCATTGATAGCAATTATTTTATCTCCCGGCATGAGTCCAACAAAATCTGATGGACTGTCCGGGACAGGTGATATGACGGTAATAAAACCATCCAAAATATCAAATTCAATTCCAATACCTTGGAATTTCCCCTTAAAAAGTTCATTTATATTTTCCTGCTCTTTGGCAGGAATGTAGGTGGAGTGAGGATCTAATTCTTCCATAAGTCCATGAAAAGCACCATCCATCACTTTATCCATATCAACGGAATCAAAATAAAAATGATTAACATATGAAATGATCTGTTGCAGCACATTGATCTTTTCTCTTAAGACCTTGTATACATTTTGATTGCTGGAATAAGCTTTTGGAATAAATAGGAAAGCAGCTAGCAAAAAGCCCATTGTTGCAGATAGAGCTAATGGCCCAATCTGGCGGAAATTCTTAAACATTATTTTTTTATTATTTTTTATAAACCAATATAAAGCATCGTTCGAAACGATGCACCTTGGATTGCAGATGCAGGTGAATCACTAATTTTTGTTCTTCCATTTAATACCCAATTCCCCGCTGGAATAGTTCCTTTATTAAACCCTACGCTAATCCGTAATCCTAATCGTTCTAAAAACTGCCATTTTACTGCTACATATGGTTGAAAATTAAAAAATGTTGCACTTACATCCCTTAATAAGCCTGGAATAGTTCCCGGTAAAATAACTGGCTCATCATATTCACTTGCGCTCACGCCATAATACAATGTTCCTGTACTGTCCATAGTGCCATATGCGTTATTAAATATTGTTCCCCATCTTGGATTGCCGCTCTGTTGGTCCACGGCAATGCCTGCCCGCGCTAGGCCCATCAGAGCCCCAGCTGATAATTCAAGATCCTGTAGAAGAGGCATAACGTATTCGATAGATGCAGCGCCCATAGAAATTGTGAATTTTCCTTCAATCGTTGGACTAAAGAATTGAGTATAATCTTTAGAATTCTCACCTGCATCTAGTGTATCATTGTTATTAGTATCCTGAAAAATGATAATATCAGGTACTGTACTAATTGTTGTACCTCCAGCCCCAGCATAGCCTCCAATGCGCCAACGGCCTGTAACATGGGCGAAGCCCTCGCCCCCATGCATCACGAAAGGATCATCGAAATTTTTTGGATCGAGCCCTAGTCCCATTAGGTCTGATGACCCGGGAATTGAATCAAGCTTAATATACATTGGGCTGTAGCCAATTCCGCCGCCCAGAAAATCTTCTAAGGGGTAACTGAATTGTGCCATCAAAAGAGATGAACTCAGTGTAATAAATAAAACAATGTTTTTCATGTTGATAGGGTTCTCCGCATGGGGCACTATATCAAATTAAGATTCATACTTGAATTTAGAAAGAAAATATAGCCAAAAATTTAAGAATTAGAATAAATTAGTAATTAGGGGCTTTTTCTTGTAAAAAGACCCACATCATCCTATATTTTTTGAAGAGTAAACGAGGTAAGGGAGATCAAAACGTGATTTGCCTCCCAAATAACTACATCCAATTTTGGTTTTAACCATGAGGTTAAGTACGTTCACAAGAGATAAAATGCGGTTCTTGCAAGGAATATTGATTGGGATCCTGCTCCTGTCTGGTCTCACAGGCAAGGGGGATTTCCACGTCCACGGTTCATATGACCTGGATAAGGATGGGCATGAGGAAACGCTCATCCTAAACGCCCGTGCGTCGTCGGCGATTTGGGTAGAGATTGCAAAATCATCCGCTATAGACACCCTTTGGTCATTTACACTGCCCCAGGGGCAAATATTCAATGATGCAGAAATTGTGGATATCGATGGTGATGGTTACTATGATATGGTAGCTGTGGTTGATTTATTTCCTTCCATTAAAAACCAAGCATGGCTTTATGTGTTTCCTGGCAATGCCGACGGATTTGCAAACGATCCATTAGTTTTAAGCACTGAATCCCTGGGATTCAATATCGTCCGACCTTCAAACCTGTCATTGGTTCCAGGAGGGTCTCCACAATTATCTGTAGCTTTTGGTGCAACCTTGCGCCAGAGCATGGTCTTTGATATTGATATATCAGATAATGATATTTCTCTTATGAACGTTCAGATGCTCATAGCACCGATTATCAGTAATGGTTATGGTTTGGTTTATACAGGTGGGTTTACCAGCAATGGAAGACAATATATAGCAACTCTTTCCCCGGAACGCAATCAGCTCAAAACAGCTATTTTTGATGTAGGACAAAATTTTAAATTGATTCAATCTTCATTAATTCAATTGGATCATGTACAACATCTTCTTGGGGCGGACATCCAAGAATTTCGATCAAAGAGATCAAATAAAAACGGTTTATTGGTTCCATTTGGATCCAATGATGTTTTTCTTTTGGAAGTTGACAGTGAAGAGACAAAACTTTTTAATACCAGCCTTTCTGGAAAAAGTGTTTTCCCGATTTTAGATAAAAATGGCCAACCCAATATTGGTGATATACTTAGTAAAAGGCGGGATGCAGAAGTGTACACTTCACAACCAATCCTATCTCATAATCTTCCTTCTTCCCGTACAGAAAAAGATCAACTATCACCACCACCACCACCATTGATTGATGAAGCTGCAACACTTAAACCTATTGCTATGTACAATGATCAAGATTTGACCAGTCTCCCCGATGATCAAAACGAAGTTTATGGTACCATTAATGACAAAGTGGATAATCAGGTGAAATATGACTCTTTAGCTCCAACACTTGGGGATTTTCTAGCAAGCGTAAAAACGAACAAACCTAAAGGTTCATCAGATATTAAAAGGGTTGCTGTTCCGAAAATGAACAAGGAAATGGAAAGTGTCACATGGGCAGATGAAGCCGGGTTCACGCAGGTGAACCTTGGAGAGTATATTTCCAACGAGACAGAAAACGATTCTGTCCAATCACCAATTCCAGAAAAAGATAAAGGTCTTTCTACTTTTACAAAAACAGTGCAAGAAGCATTAATTCCAACTATTGTGGATGTTGACACTACATTAGATATGCAGTCTGAAAATGAGATTGATCTATACTATGTGCTGGCTATGACACCTGCATCAGATACAAAGGATAGGTATATTTTTGATGGCGAAGCTCCTTTTGGGGTTGCAGTCAATCAAGTTCCTCCCATGGGGAAAGCGACTCATTTTCAACATGGCGTTTCTGCGAACTTGGCAAACTTGAAACGGGGCGAATCCTATGATTTTGCTTATTCATTGCGTGATGCGCGGTTAGATAGCATCACAACGCTAACCATGGTCCACGACATGCAGACCAATGTAGTTTTTATGTCCATTTCCCCCACGCAAGATTCTTTATCGCAGTCTTACCAGCCAGAAGCATTCGATCCAAAGTTATTTGAATTCCCAAATTATTTCTTTGAAGGGTTTCCCACTTCATTGGATATGGATTTTACAGATAAATTGATTAGGTTCTCATTTGATGGTGTGGAGGACTCTACCTATCAGGGAATATATCTTTCTTCAACAACACCATCTACTCCTTCCCAATCTCTGGCTGTTTTTATGGATGATGGGACCCTCCAAGCAGTTAGAGGTGAAGTGACAGTAAGGGCTAATGGTTCCAAAAAGGTGACGACAGAATTTGATCTAGTTGGTACGGTCGAACCTGCGGTTATGTTTTCCCGGCTGATTCAGGAATTATTTCCAGATGAATTGAAAATAAAACTTCTTCAGGGTGCATCATTGGAAGAACCTTTATTTGGTCCGGCGGGCAAACTACCTAAAATCACGCGGGAGCCTCGTTTACCCGAAGCCGAGCCTGATCAAGTGAATCCTGAAATTCCTATAGAACCAAAACAAAGCAATGTGCCTGAAGAGCTAGAAATTTCTACAGAAGATCAATCTATTACTGAATCTAAAACGTCGGAAACACAGGAAGATGAAATTGGACCTGCAGTATTAGAAGTGGAAAAACTGGAATCGGATTCCCTATCAACACCCACAGATTCACTCAAATTGGAGTCTCTGAAAGAAACGCTTACACCCATTGAAGAAGAGACCCCTGCACAACCGGAAGAATCTCAGCCCGACAATGAATCAGAAAAAGAAAAAACAGATGATGTTAAAACAGAAGAAAATGACGGGAGTGATGCGTAGGTAGTTCAATGGATCTATCTCACACAGTACGAAAAATACTAGGTGTCCTGACCCTTGGCCTCGGCATTTCTTTTGGCCAGAAGATTGTTCATATGAACGGAACCTACGATCTGGATGGAGATGCACAGTTAGAGTTCATTGCCTTGGAATTAGATCCAAATG
>ERZ651768.1088-NODE-1088-length-20124-cov-3.917793_pt1 | contig 20124 bp, 20 predicted proteins | sample MGYA00514754_ERZ651768 | MGnify/ENA metagenome assembly ERZ651768
ATGGTTTCCGGGGGAATTGCTCTGCGCCACACATCCAGATTTTCCGATACGTTTTTTACATCTGGACCCCAGTCGGGGAAAAAATCCGGTTGCAGCATATCCGGAGCTACCTGTGTACCAGTTGACATGATTTTATAAATAATCCGGCTGTAAGCTTGCAGTGCTTTTTTAGCTGATGACAGGCCATGATTTACGGCTATTTCCCGCATAATAGTTATAATGGCTCCAGGATTATTTTGTCGTGGGCAGCGAGTACAGGAAAAACATTGTGAGCAATCCCAAACAGAATCATTGAGTAACTCGTAGAAGGTATCCACATCCTCCCGCCCCATGACCTGGGCGAAGACCCTTGGACTAAAATCATAAAATCTAGCTGATGGACAAGCTGCTACACAAATACCACATTCATAACACCCATACATTACCGATTCCCACCGCATATCATCTTTTACTTCCTGGAAAAGTTTTTGCTTTTCTTCATACGGTACATCCTGATATTTTGCATCTTTATAGATTGACATACTAATCCCTAATTATTTGATTGAACCAATTTCAAAAACCCTTTTCCCCCAAAATACCTGATCGCTGTCTATCAACCTTCAAATCCTTCACAATGGTTACAGTCACCAATTTCTTTTTCAGCCATATAAGCATCAAATCCGGAAATGGCATCATTCCCACTCACAAGGCCGCCATCATCTTCATCATAGTTGCTGGGCTTTATTCGAACTATCCACCCTTTTTTATAGGGACTTTTATTCAAGATCGTGGCATCATTTTCCACGTCGCCGTTCGCTGCAACGATCTCACCAGTAAAGGGTGTTTTAACCGGACCAACCCATTTTCCGCTTTCCACAGTAGCAACACTTTTTCCAGCTTTTACACTTCTTCCTACTTTTTTTGGTCGGCAATGAATGATATTCCCTGCCATTGATTGGGCAATATCTGTCATTCCAAGATCTAGTGTCCCATCATCATTTTTGTGAATCCATACATTGAAATCCACATGGTAGGAAAGATTATCCGGTAATAAACAGTTCTTTAGTTCGGCCATTATTGAACCTTATCTAATAGGTTAAAACCAATTCACTTTCCAAACCCACATCGGTCATGTAGGCAGCACCCACTACACCATCACATTCTTCAATAAGATCATCTTCAGTCATATCGTGTAACTGTAATGCGGCAGAACAAACTCTCATTTCAACATCAACATCTTTTGCATCACGAATAAAATCAATTATGGATTTGCCACCTTCTTTAGCGAAAAGGTTATCTGCAACGCCTTTTTTCATAAGTAGCACCCCATCGATCTGGAAGATCATTTCTGCTTCATTATCCATAGCCGCGGCAATATTGGCCATATAGAACGGTGTAGCACAGCGTTGGGGTGTATCAGGTCCCGAAGTAACAAATATGGTTACTTTCCCTTCATCAGCAGTCATTGTTTCTTCTTTCTCTTTATTATTGTCAAATAAATAACTGAATATCTGATTCAGCCGCAAACTCTAAAAAGGTAGCTGCACCTCCTATATCCACACCATCTACAAAATCATCCTTTTTAAATCCGAACACGTCCATGGTCATCTGACAACCAATTAGCTTTACATCTGTTTCAAGACAGATATCGCGTAGTTCTTCGATGGTAGCCACCCCCTTATTCTTGAATGTTTTTTTCATAAGGGATGTTGCCACGGTCTCAAAACCGGGAACATTCCCCATCAACAGATTCGGCATGGGCCATTCGAAATTCTGAAACCCTTTGGGACCGAAGGGCATTTTCATCGGCATAGCCGGGTTGGTAGCTGGGGCAACTTTTGCCTTAATATCTTTTTTCAAAAGAGTAAGACCATAAAAGGTAAAAAAAATAGCAACATCCATCTCCATGGCTGCTGCTGTCGATGCCAAGATAAATGGCGGATAGGCCCAGTCCAATGTTCCCTTTGATGCAATAAGGGCCATTTTTTTTGGTTCACTCATAATTAACTCCTATGCTGATTATTTGAAATTGAATATTAATGACAATAATTAGGAATCAGGATTTTTTGATATAAAATATGTAAATATCACCATTTTCTGCTCGAGAGACCAATTCATTACCTGTTCGCTTTGTCCATGCATTCACATCACTAACGGAACCCGGGTCCGTTGCTTCCATCTTTAGCACTTCTCCCGGTATCATGTTGTCAATTTGTTTTTTTGTCTTCAAGATAGGTAATGGGCAGCTCAACCCTTTGCAATCCAATACCTTTTCATGTACTATTTCATTCATACGAGCTCCTTCTTTCGACTTGGTGCAAAAAAATCAAAATCCCACTCCCCGGTATCCAGTTTTTCCTGAACCTCACTCATGCAATCAAGTATTTTGATAATAAAATTATTGGCTAACGTATAATAATACCGAGTCCCTTCCTGACGAAAAGTGACAATGCCCCGTTCATACATTACTTTAAGATGTTGGCTGGTTACGGGTTGAATTAAATTAAATTCCCGTTGGATTTGCCCCACTGTTTTTTCTCCGTTTTCCAGAAATTCCACTATTTTTATGCGATCCGGGTGGCCCAGTGTTTTTAATATACGGGCAGCTGTTTGAATGAATTCTGTGGAAATTGATTTTGTCATAATTTACCTCTCAAACATTAAAATTTTGCTATATATAGATTCCTATATATAAAACTTATATTATATTTATTACAAGGAAAATCTAACGGATACATGGTATACAATACAGTCACCGGTTTTGCATTGATAGTGTAAATTGCCATTATTTGACGCAGATATGCTTCAAACCCTTTCGAACCAATAAACCTATGAACCAAATGTTCTAGCACCTATGGCAAGCGGTATGAACAAAGTAACTTCCTAAATCCGGTCCTGCCAATTATACCAGCAATTTCAGGATTCTAATTACTATTTGTATATTTTAATGGATAAAATGAATTTCACTGATGTTAGATTCAATAATAAGATTTGATTCAAGTTTTTGGGAACCAAACCAGTATAATTGAAGAATCTCAAAAAATAGGTATATAACTTATTTAAAATTATTTCTCGCTGTGTAAACAGTTGTAATCATGAGCATAACCCAATCTGAAAAATCTCTATTCTCAAAAATACAGAATGATTTTATCGGTCTTAATACAGTTTATACCCAAGCCGATGGAAACAAGACTAAGCGAGTGTATCTAGACTCAACCGCATCAACACTTATGATGGGTGCGGCTTATAATATATTAGAAAAATTCTTTGATCATTATTCCAACTCACATAGCTTACTTCACTTTTCAGCCAAAATAACAACAAATCAATATGATTGGGCACATAAACGCATACTTTCCTTTCTCGGTGCAGATCCAAAATTATATACATGTTTTTTTACAGGAAGCGGCACAACAGCAGGTATTAATCGTCTGGCACGCGTATTCCGAGATTACCGCAAAGAAAAGGATATAGTACTTGTTTCAATTATGGAGCACCATTCTAATGATCTTCCACATCGAAAACATGCTGGTAAAGTAATTCATATCCCTCTTGATAGTCACAATGGCTATCAACCAGGTTGTTTAAATCTGGAAGAATTGGAAAAGAACCTTAAAAAATTCGGAGACCGTGTTAACTATGTAGCCGTAACTGGCATTAGCAATGTCACTGGAATTATAAACCCGATTCATGACATTGCTGAATTGGCTCATAATTACGGCGCCTTGATCCTGATAGATGGGGCGCAAATGGTTGCACATATGCCTGTTCAGATATCCGGTCATAAAAATCCGATGCAAGACATCGATGCATTTGTTTTTTCAGGACATAAAACCTATGTACCCGGATCTCCCGGCGTTGTGGTGTGTCGCAAGGAAATCTTAATTGCAATAGAACCAGAAGAATTGGGTGGCGGTATGATAGAAGATGTATTTGTAGACCGATATATAATCAAAGATCATTTTCCTGATCGAGAAGAAGCCGGAACCCCTAACATTACCGGCGCTATCGCTCTTGCAGCAGCAATCGAAATTATGGACTCTCTTGGAATGGATTTCATTTATAAGAAAGAAGATCAACTTATCTGCAATGCAATAGAAAGGATGAAAAAAATTACAGGAATTATTATCTATGGAGAGACAGATAACAAAAAATGTGATCGGGCGGGTTCCATATCATTTAATATTAGAGGCATGCATCATGGCCTAGTAGCTGCGGTATTAAATGATTATTTCAATATTGCTGTTCGTAATGAGTGCTTCTGTGCCCACCCATACGTTAAAGAATTGATTCTGGATGATATGCTGGATGCTATAACCGATATCCCTGAAGAAGAAATAGAATCAAAATACAAACTTCTAGCTGGAATGGTAAGAGCATCTTTCGGGCTCTACAATAAACCTGAAGATGTTGATGCTCTTATCAACGCATTGGATAAGATCATTTCAATGAAAGAAGAATTTATTGAGTTATATCATGTAGATGAAAAAGGGGATTATGTCCACAATACTTTTCGATTGGAAACAGAAAATATTTTTTCTGTGCACAGATTATTAAATAATTACCTGAAGTATTGAATTTTTGCCTATCTTACTGGGGCGTTTTCAGAGATCTAATTTTTCTATATCCAACTTTTATTACGTTCTATTCAAGAATTATTCAATACGCATTATAACCTTTCATAAATAGAAAAAGGTGAAACCGATGCGCCAAGTTATTTACCATATTAGATTTATCTTTTTGCAAATTATACTATGATCAAAGCGGCTGCTTATATATTGATCGGAGGACAGAGTTTGCGCTTCGGATCCCCAAAATGGAAAGCAAAAATAGGTGACGAAACTGTACTTAACCGCATCTTAAAATCCTGCAAAGAATTCGAATCCCGGCAAGTGGTGGGAAAGGAAAAACCATTACAACTCCCTGTTCCGTTTATAAAAGACAAATGGAAAATTCAAGCTCCTATTATTGGCCTTCAGACTGCGTTACAGAAATCGAAACATGATTGGAATCTGATTTTTTCCTGTGATTTACCTTTGATAACCGCCAGGATAATTGATCAATTGTGGAAAAATAATAATAAAGATACAGACGTTATTATTCCAGTGGTTAATGATATGTTTCAAACTACATGCGCATTCTACCATAGAAAGCTCCTAAGCCTTTGCAAGTCAGTGATCCAAAAAAATAGGCTGAGTCTTAATGATCTGGTTCATTCAGTAAACTATATAGAAGTAGATTTTAGCGATCAAGCTGATGCCTTCCTGAATATGAACACACAGGAAGATCTAGTATCGGTTAAAGAAAAACTAAAATAAACAAAGGAATGGATCACTCATGAAACGCTGGATAGTATTTTCAATCATTTTATCATTGACCTACGGCAATATTTCTGAAACATCCATTGCAGAAAACGCCCGTGTAAAAGAAGCGGTTACCTTTATTCAAGTTTGGTTGGATGCTCAGCGTGATTATGAAGGCATTCCTGGTCTCTCTATGGCAATCGTCTATGATCAGGAACTCATTTGGAGTGGAGGATTCGGATTTTCGAATCCTGCCAAGAAAAATCCTACTACTTCAAAAACGATTCACAGTATATGTTCCATTTCAAAACTGTTCACCAGCATTGCTATCATGCAGTTACGAGACAAGGGCAAGCTTTCTTTAAATGATCCAATAAAAAAATATCTTCCCTGGTTTAATATTGAAAATATCTTTCCTGGAAAAGGTGATGCGACAATCAAGGGTATATTGACCCATTCATCCGGATTACCCAGGGAATCAGACTACCCATATTGGACAGGTCCGGATTTTCTTTTTCCATCCAGTGAAAACATCCAAAAAAGACTCGGCAAACAAAAAACACTTTATCCGGCTGACAAGTATTTTCAATATTCCAACTTGGGTCTTAGTCTGGCAGGCGAAATCGTTGCAGCAATTTCACATATGGATTTCGACACATACATTAAAAGGAACATTATTCAACCCCTGAAAATGCGGGATACGCGGACTTTCATGCCTAAAAACATGCATGGGAAAAAACTAGCGATAGGTCATAATGCCCGCAATCGCAATGGCGAACGACTGCCTTTACCATTATTTGATGCCCATGGAATTGGACCAGCAGCAGGGTTTAGTTCTACAGTTGAAGACCTGGCAAAATTTGGATTGTGGCAGTTTCGACTGCTGGAACAAGGAGGAAATGAAATATTAAACGCGAATACCTTACGGGAGATGCATCGCGTACACTGGCTGGATGATGATTGGGACCCAGCCTGGGGTCTTGGGTTCAGAATATGGAGAAATAATGAAAAGAAGTTCGTCGGTCATGGCGGTAGTTGCCCCGGTTACCGGTCCAGCTTTATTCTTCAGCCAGACTCAAAAATTGCAGTGGCTTTTATGTCCAATGCATCAGGTGTTGATGTCGGGTCCTTTACAGAAAAATCTTACCAGATCATCAACATAGCAGTCAATTCAGCACTGGACTCCGCAACCATTGATAAACCATTAGACCCAAAATTTGAAAAATACCTAGGATCTTATCTTGAACTACCGTGGTGGGGGGAACTGGCAATTATTGCCTGGGAAGGACAACTAGCCGGAGTATATCTTCCTGCTGAAGATCCGCTAAAGGACTTAATGAAACTAAGACATATAAAAGGTAATACATTTCGCCGTATCAGAAATGACAAGACCTTAGGGGAAGAAATCACTTTTGAAACCGATAAGAAAAGCGCTGTCACCAGATTATGGAGGCATAGTAATTATGCACCAAAAGTGAGGTAACAATGCTGACTATCTTTCAAGCCATGTTGTTAATGAGATTTTGTAAATAAAATTATACTAGGATAGGGACTCAATTATGGCATTGCTGCAGCTTCCACTCTTTCCACTGGATATTGTTGTGCTCCCTTTTGAGGAAGTACCTCTACATATTTTTGAACCGAGATACAAGGGAATGGTTAAAACATCTCTCGCTCAGGATAAACCATTTGGCATTGTGTTTAAAGATAACAGAACAATTGATTCTATAGGATGTTCAGTTGAAATCACTCAAGTATTAAAAACATATACCACCGGAGAATACGATATTGTTGTTACCGGGAAAAAACGTTTTAAGATTATGAATAGAACAAAAAACGGGGATCTGTGGGTTGGCCATGTAGAATTTTTTCATGATCAGGAAGTAGGAGAAAATAACCTGTTTAAAGAACTCCAGGATGAATACCTAAGAGTGTTATTAAAATTTGGTATAGAAGACAATATGGAATTGCATTTGAACAAGAAATTTTCCTTTGAGTTCGTAAAAGGGATTCTATTGTCAATCCCAATAAAAAAGAAACTGCTGGAGCTAGCGAATGAAAAAGATCGTTTATCTTTTATAAAAAATTTATTTAATGAGATCCATTCACAATCACCTATTATACAAAACGGACAAAATATACCAGAAGCGTAGTATTATAAACTCTCATTATAAAATGGTTTACGATAATAATATTATTTTAACATCATCGTATCACTGCAAATTTACCAATGTGCTCTTCTCCATCACTTTCCACGTGATAAATATAAAGCCCCGGTACCACTTCCTGATTGTTCACCGAACGCATATCCCACCACTGATTACCCGATGATGCATTCTCATGATCAAGCTCCTTAATAAACTCTCCTGTCACTGTATAAATACGAATCCGACACTTCTCCGGTAAATTCGTGAACCGAATCTGACGCAGATACTCATTCTCCTTGAACCCGGAACGTACAATATACGGGTTCGGCACCACACTCACATTATCCAGATTAGACTGAGGCTGCACCCCAGGGTACACCTGTACATAGTTCCGGTCTAATACCGTGGTCCCCTTCGAGTTCTCTATATAAGCATACCCATCCGGATTTGCCCACTGATCCGGATTAGAATAGTTCGTGTCTACCACCGCTGAAAAATGACCATCCCCTACAGGCTCATACACCGTATCAAAAGGAGGCTCTACTCCCATATCATAAGCCACCACAGCATAAGTATACTCTAACCCGTCAATGACAGCTTCATCCGAAAACATATACCGAAAGGTGTCCCCCTCTATTACAAAAGGCTCCGGTAACCGGACCATATCCAACCCCGTGTCATCTCCCAGATTGAACCAGGGAAAATACGGGTCCTGACCGCTAATAGAATGATCCCGCCTCTGGGTAGGACCACAGTCATAGGTATTGGTATAGGCACAATGCAAAGAATCCATCTCCGCTGAAAGATCAAACTGGGCATAAGGACGCCATCCAACAAAGATCCCATCCGTATCATAGATCATATCATCAGCACCACCCCAGGTATTACCCCCATCTATGCTCTTATAAATCTTATACCCTTCAAAATCCGCATACCCTGTGACCACATCCGTTGCTGACTCCGCTAGATCATCCCAGTAAATGTTTACCTTCCCCTTGTCCGTCCGGGCATACACCGTGGGACGGTTCGGAGGCGTGAACCCCTGGTAACGGGAGTTATACATCACCTGGGCAAAACGGGCATTGTTGATCAGATCATCCTCGTTCTGACCAAATATAATACAAAAAGAAAATGGCACCTCGCGTCCCACCGGCAAATCAAAAGGCCCGCAACTCAAGACTAAAACACAATCTAGCCCATCGGGGGAACGTAAAAAGGCCGGCTCTTCTTTCAGCCCTTCCAGGGAGTCAAAATGAGGGTTCAGGTCCGATCCAGCATCCGTGCCCGGGTTTGGAGTATGAAAATACCAATCATGCTCATCCGCCTGAAGGTTTGTGGTATCACCGATCATCATCTTGTAAAGGATCTCTTCCTTGTTACGGGCCTGGGGACAACCAGCTCCACCAGCATAGCAACCGCTGGAGTTCCCTTCTGCCCTGGTCACACCGGGACGACTGTACCAATCGAACCAGTGCCAGTCGGTCATCTTTAAAGGTTCGCCAGGAAATATATCAACGGTCCCATCCTGGTCCAGGTCCACCGGGTCAGTGGCCCTTGGTGAGTCCAGCATCTGGGTAGCGACCACACCAAAATCATTGCCGGGACTCGGTGTATCCGGGTCCATGGCGTAGCCAGCAACCCCTGAGAGTCCATCATAATCACCGATCATAGCCATACTGATAAGTAAACGCTCGTTATTCAGCTCAAAAATCTCCCAGTAATACTTCATGAAATCATCATCATTCGTGTGCAAACCAGAATTATAACCCGCTTTATCACCAACTAATACATCGGCATCAAAATAAAATCCAAGGGTTGTCCCCGAATAATTGAATCCCTTCCCGCGGTTCAGCTTGGTCCCGTCAGGCATGATCATGCCTTCACCACAGACCTGAACTCCGTTATCATCCAGTACCGGAACCCCAAACTCATCCTCCGCACACCAGTCCCCGCTCTCATTGCGAACCTTCACCGTCACAAACAGGATATCTTCCGCATAAGATACCCCATAAGAGTGTGCTTCCGACATCACCCTTAGTCCCATAGGATAACCAGTCTGTTCATACTCATTATTCGTGTTTACCATATTACCCCTGTGGGCCCAACGATCATCAAACTCCATATAAACATCCATGTCCGATACAAACCGGCCCGGAACCTCTTCCCAGCAGTCCGGATCCTTCCGGGAATTATCACAGCCCGGAAGATAAATATTGTAATCCTCAGACCACCAGCCAGGCCAGAAATACTCATCCTGCCCAAGCTCCGGACTAAAACGAACCGGCCAGGTAGCAGAATAATCGCTGTGGGCCAGCAATGGATAGGTGTCTGCTGCATCAGTTACATAGGTATCACTGAAAATATCCCCCGATGTCACATCAGTGTTATGGGTGTTGACACGGGACATGGACGAAGCATGCCAATCTGTATTATAGGTAGGATTATACCGTGTAAACCATGACTCCGCTGTATTGGCACCATAGTAATAATAATGATCATCCTGGGTCCATTCTTCCTGATCCTTGCCGTAATTATAAAAATCAAATTGGTCTTCCCGGCTTTTAAGCTTGGGACGCAGGGCCCAGGGATAGATCAGACCTATCCGGGCTGATGAATGGTTTGGATTGGCTTCTCCAAAAGTGCTGATGATAATCTTGGAATTATCATCATCCATGGTCCATTGATAGGCATCGGTGATCTGGTCAGTGGACAGTTTTTTGGAAACACTGTCCGGCTCCCAGCGACCAAAGTCATCATCTGCATCAAAAAGAATACCAACGAAATTGGTATCCCCGTTCGTATACCAGGCATCGTATGCATTGTTGGATTCCCAGACACTGTAGATGGGAAATCCGTCTCCATCAACGGTCGTTTCACGAAAATTCCAAGAATAGTTTGATGAATAGGATTGGCCTGGGATACCGGCAAGAAAAGTAACTTCGTAGAGATAAGCGTACTCTCCCCATACACCGTTTGGATTAATCTCAATATCAATATAATTACCATAATTTGATAAGGCAGTCTGGGCTTTACCCTGCAGGAGATACCCGCGGGCACGATCATTCATTGGATTTGTTGGGTAAGGAAAGTCCCCAATCCTTGCAGAAAAATTATTTCTGAAATTATCAGTTACAGGTACGGGTAACTGACGTACAACGTTGTTTGCTTTAGCAAAAGTAAAATAACAAAAAACAGCATAAAATAAAGTGACTCTCACACTATCCTGAATTTAGGTAAGGATTTAAAAAATTATATGTCAGATAACCATCATCTTATGATCAAAAAGAAGGATATCACTTATCAGATTGCCGCTGGTTTCTACAGCTTATAAAAGGATTATACAACCAGATACCAATCATAATAAAAATATTTTTCTTGTACATGAGACTAGCCCCCAATAATAGAATGTTGAGGTAATTATATTGTCGTGTTATTCTGACAATCTCATCCAGGCTATTGTAATAGAGCAAGGGTGTTCCAATCTATTTTAGTCGTAAAATTCATTGACTCTTTTTCATGTAAATATTAATGAAAAATCTTAACATTGGTAGCACTAATGAACACCTCTCAATGATAGTCAAAACACGACTAACCACTCATGCTGGAGTAGAATATCCAATTATCTGTGGCGCCATGTACCCTTGCTCCAACCCGGAACTGGTGGCTGCTGCGGCAGAAGGCGGCGGAATCTCCATTATGCAGCCAGTTTCTTTAACCTTTGTGCATGGTTGGGATCTACGGGAAGGCATCCGCTATATGCGGACGCTAACAGATAAGCCTATCGGCTTCAATGCACTCATTGAAAAAGGTAGCAAGAAATATCTCGACCGTATGTCGACCTGGATTGATATTGCCCTGGAAGAAGGTATCCGTTTTTTCATTACTTCCCTAGGCAAGCCGGACTGGGTCTGTAAGCGCGTTCATGAAGCAGACGGCTATGTTTATCATGATGTAACCAATCGTATGTGGGCCAAAAAAGGTCAGGACTGCGGTATTGACGGATTGATATGCGTCAACAACCGGGCTGGAGGTCATTTGGGACCCTCATCCATGGAAACAATGTATGATGAGCTGGCGAACCTAGGGTTACCCATGGTGTGTGCCGGCGGCATCGGCAGCGAGATAGAACTGGCCCAGGCCATGACTATCGGTTATGACGGCGTTCAGATGGGAACCCGTTTCATTGCTACTACCGAATGCGATACATTGGATGATTACAAAAATGCAATCGTTCAAGCCCAGGAAAAAGATATTGTCTCCACTACCCGCATGACTGGTATCCCAATTGCAGTAATTAAATCAGAACATTATCGTCAGGAAAATTCATGGTGGATGCGTAAGCTATTAAAAAGCAGATTTAAACATACTGCCAGAATGCTACTCAATCTCAATTCCTTTGCCCGGCTCAAGTATCTTTCAAAAAATAAAAACCCAACAGAAAAGACGAAAAAGAGGCAATACTATTCTGCGGGCAAGAGCGTTGAATCAGTTCACAGCATCGAATCAGCCACCGCTGTCATGCTACGACTGGGACAATCATTATTCACTTTACCTAGATTTAAAGAAATAACTTAATTCAATAAGGAGGATACAATGTCAAAGATTCCCTCAACAGAAAATTTAATTATTGAGCTGAAAAACGGTTGGTTAACCATCTGGTTTAACCGATCGGAAAAACGAAACGCTATCTCAAAAGAACTAATTTCGGATCTTTTCCAAATATTGGATGCAGTGCACGATGATCGTTCTGTACGTGGAATTACCTTCCGTGGAAAAGGAGGCACATTCTGCGCTGGTGCCGACTTAAAAGTTTTCCAGGAAATAATAAATGCGGGTGATAGTGCAAGGGAAATGGCTATTGAAACCAGTCGTTTGGTTGGACAACTATTCAAAACCATTAGCGCAACTCCTCAGATTACTGTTTCCGCAGTAGAAGGGGCGGCCATGGCGGGCGGTTTTGGCATTGCCTGTACAACGGACCTACTGGTAACTATGTCTGATGCTCGTTACGCCTTGACAGAAACACGGATCGGCCTTACACCGGGTCAGATCGCACCATATGTGATTAACCGTTTGGGTTTTGCTCAGGCCAGAAAATTAATGCTTTTGGGCAGTTTATTTGATGGTAATGAAGCATTTGAAATAGGCATGGCTGATTATGTAGCCCACACGAAGGATGAATTTTCTGAGTTTCTTGCCGATATCCAAAAACAGGTTTCAAACTGTTCTCCAAACGCAGTGGCTTTAACCAAGGATATTATATCCACAAACCAGGGTATTGATCCTAGCCAAGCTGCTGAATTTTTTTCCGAGTGTATTTTACACGAAGATGGTAAGGAGGGATTTACATCTTTCTTTGAAAAACGAAACCCATATTGGACTTCTGATAATTAATGTGGGACAAAAAGAAAATTAGAAATAAAACTAACAGGTAAGCATCACGCTCTGGCAAAGACAGTAATGGAATTCGATGAAAATAAAATCCATTCATGATTACATAGAATTATCTAGCTTATCAATTCGCCGTTGGTGTCGGCCTCCTTCAAAAGATTCAGTCAACCAGAGATCAATTACATCGAAAATTTCTTCCTCGGACATAAATCTAGCTCCCAGTGATAAAATGTTGGCATTATTATGTTTACGTGATAATCTCACAATTTCATCTGGACCATTGTAATAGACAGCCGCTCTGATACCCTTTATACGATTTGCTGCCATAGCTTCCCCCTGCCCAGAACCACCAAATATAATCCCTCGGCTCTGTTGATCAGCAGCAACAGCATGAGCGCAAGGAAAAATGAAATCTGGATAATCGTCCAATGAATCATAATCAGATGCTCCGTGATCAATAATATCGTGTCCCTTTTTTATCAGATAAGATTTAATAATAATCTTTAAATCCAAGCCGGCATGATCTGTCGCCAGGTGAATTTTCAAAGCAGACGTTCCATATGATTTTGAATTTTCTCTACAACCTGGTCTGCAGTGAAACCAAATTCATGAGCCAGGTCCTTACCAGGTGCTGAAGCTCCATAACGATTAATTCCAATGGAAAAACCACTAGGGCCAATATACTTTTCCCATCCACCGGTAATACCAGCTTCCATGGAAATTTTCATGCACCCTCGATTGGGTATCATTTCAGATCTATATTTTTCAGGTTGTTGTTCGAACAATTCCCAACAAGGCATACTCAGTACCCGGATCCTTTTATCAATCATTTGTTCCGCAACATTCAAGGCCAGGGAGACTTCGGATCCCGTTGCTAGAAAAATCAATTCAGCTGTGCCTTTACATTCCTTAACAATATAAGCTCCTTTTCGTACACCATTACTCACTCTTTCCTGACCTAAATCCATGATTGGCACACCCTGCCTAGTAAGCAACAGTGCACTTGGTGTTTTCTCATTTTGTAAAGCTAATTCAAAGCAGGCTACAGTTTCTTTCGCATCGGCGGGACGGAAGACATTAAAATTGGGTATAGCCCGTAAAGCCATGGTATGTTCTATGGGTTGATGGGTAGGACCATCTTCACCAACAAAAAAAGAATCATGTGTGTATTCATGGATAACTCGAACAGCCTGGATCGCGGCCAGCCTTAGTGCAGGACGCTCATAATCTGAAAATACAAGAAATGTACCGCCAAATGGAATAACCCCCCCGTGCAAAGCCATACCATTCATCATGGCCGCCATAGGAAACTCCCGTACCCCAAAGGCAATATTACGGCCGTTATTATTCCCTTTTTGAAAATCCCCATATAATTTGGCGAAGTTCCCCGTGTAGTTGGATGGTTCCAGATCTGCAGAACCTCCTATAAGCTGAGGAAGGTCCTGTGCAAAACTATCCAGGGTTGCACCAAAGGCTTTTCGTGTGGCCAGTACGGCCCCGGATTCAAATTCAGGATAAGTAAGGTCAGGTAATTTATTCCCCAATGTCCTATCCAAAAGAATACGAAAATCTTCATTATTTCTGAGCGATTTCTCATGATCTTTCCATGAAGAAGCAATATTCATCAAACTTGAAAACCGTTGTTGAAAATGTTCTACTACTTCCTTGGACATATAGAACTGCTTGATTGGCAGGCCTAATTTCTCTTTTGTTGCATCAATTTCATCTTGGGGTAGTGGTGCACCGTGAGTGTTATGGTTTCCTTCCATGGTTGCAGTTCCCTTGGCCATAACCGTGCGCCCAATAATTATACTTGGTTTTGGCATTATTTGCGCTTTTTCAATGGCATAGCGTATGGCATCGTGGTCATGACCATCTATTTCCTGAACATTCCAGCCCAAACCATCGAATGTAGTGGCATAATTTGTTGAATCTGAACGGGCGGTATTTCCAGAGATCTGGGCATCATTGGCATCATAAAATACGATAATCCTTTCAAGGCCCAGATGCCCAGCCAATGACGCTGCACCCAGTGTAACCGGTTCCTGTACATCTCCATCGCTAGCTAAAATATAGGTAAAATGGTCTACCAATCCTTTCGCAGATCCCGATTGGACTGAAAGAGTATTCCTAAGGTAGGATTCGGCAAGGGCCATACCCGTGCCCATGGCAAATCCCTGACCTAAAGGGCCTGTTGTGCATTCTATACCTGGTATCTCAATCTCCGGGTGCCCGGGTGTACGGCTATGCAGTTGGCGAAAATTCTTAATGTCGGTCATTTTTAACCAGCCAATCAAACATAAAAGGCTGTATTGAAGCATGGACATATGTCCTCCAGATAGAACGAACCTATCCCGATTGAACCAGTCTGGATTTTTTGGATCGAACTTTAGATAATCCTTAAAAAGTATATAGGCAAAATCAATTGCAGACATTGGCCCTCCAGGATGACCACTGTTTGCCTTCCGAGTGGCATCCATGACCAATCCTTTAATTACAGCAATACTAAATTGGTCATGATCCGTAGTAGACCAATCAGAAAATGATTCTAATTCCTTGTAAGTGTGCATAGTTTATAAAAAAGGTTGGAATGAAATTCACTCTTCAGAATCAGAATCTTCTTTATCGTAAAGATCTTTGAAATCAATTTCTACATCACTTTTTGCTGAATCGGGGACTACAAACATCTCTTCCCGTTTTAATCCCATTGCATTAGCAATTATCACATCAGGCAAGGATTGAATCCGAATATTATAATTGTTAACGCTTTCATTATAAAGTTCCCTACGGTCCGCGATCTCATTCTCTAAACTGCTTATCCGGTTTTGAAACTGCAGAAAATTTTTATTGGAGCGTAAGTCTGGGTATGATTCCGATATAGCAAATACCGATTTTAGAGCGTCTGTGATCTGGTTAGTTGCATCTGCTTTTTCTGCGATGGTTCCCGCACCTAGATATCTTTCCCTGGCTGCCATGACCGAATCAAACATTTTCTTTTCATGTTTCACAAAAGCTTTTACAGTTTTAATCAACTTGGGAATCTCGTTGGATCTCTGCATAAGTATTACATCAATATTTGCCCATGATTTCTTAATGTTCTCCCTAACCTGAACCAACCCATTATATACTATAAAGAACCAGGAAAAAAATCCTATGAATAAAAGGACGATGATAAATCCCACTACAATTTCCATAATTCCTCCTTCATCAAAAATCAGCTAATATCGACCATTACTGCTTGTTTGTAAAATTGCTGGATGGTCGCCACTGGGTCATTAGACCTAAACACTTCAGATCCGGCCACCAAAATATCTCCACCAGCAGAAATAACTTCTCCTACATTTTGAAGCTTTATCCCTCCATCTACTTCGATCTGTACTCTATCCAAGCATTGATCTGACAGATATTGTTTCAACTCAATGATCCGTTCAGTAGATCCAGGTAGATAAGACTGCTCACCAAAACCGGGTTCAACACTCATTACCAACACTAGATCCACTTTATCCACAATCGATAAAATAGAATCAAGTGGGGTTTTAGGCTTGATGGATACGCCTACCATTGTCCCTGCAGCGCGAATAAGGTCAATAATTTTTTCTGGATCGTCAGTTGCTTCTATATGAAATGTGATATTATTAGCACCAGCACGAGCAAAAGATTCAACTAACCGCTCTGGTTCCAATACCATCATATGTACATCAATGAATTTTTTTGTCTTCGGCCGAAGGGATTTTACAACTGGCGGTCCTATAGTGAGATTAGGTACGAACTGATTATCCATCACATCCACATGGATCCAGTCTGCCCCTCCAAGTTCACAAATATTCAATGCAGATTGTAGATCAGAAAAATCGGCGGATAAAATAGATGGAGCTAGTTTAAATTCCGATGCCATATTAAGGCACTAAACTTAAAATAAACTGCTCCTCAGAAAAACTGCCATAGGTAGGTTTTTTATGTATAAATGAATTCCACCATTTCCTTCAGGTCAGAATGTAGGCTGTTACCAACTGGGCAGCTGTGTGCCGCTCGTTCTAGACGAACACGATCATCAGGTTTAATTCGATTACCGAATTCAATATTGATTTTAACTTCAACAATTCTCCGGGGATCCTTCCCCATAACCTTTTCCACATCGGCCTTGGTGCCGATCATATCAATCCCGTACCTTTGGGCAACTATCCCCATAACCGTAAGCATGCATGTCCCTAGGGCAGTGGCCACTAGGTCCGTGGGAGAGAATACTTCCCCCTTGCCCTGGTTATCCAATGGCGCATCAGTGATGATACTTTGTCCAGAACGTATATGGGTAGCTTCTGTCCTTAGGTCACCCTGGTAAATAATATTAGATGTGTTCATGATTTATCCTGTAACCTCCTTGAAAACACGTTTGAAATTGCCGCCTAAAATTTTCTGGACATCCATTACCGAGAAACCGCGATCTAACAGCTTCTTTGTAATAAAAGGAAGTTTGGTCACATCTTCGAGTCCGGTAGGCATAAGTTCGACTCCATCCCAATCAGACCCAAGCCCTACATGCTCCACACCAACCAGATCGGCAATATATTCTATATGATCCACCACATTATTGATGGTTGGGGCAATCAATTGCTTTTCTCGCTTCATAAGTTTTGTTTCAGCATACCAATAGGTGTCAGAATTGGAATCCAATTCTTCAGCCAGTTCTTTTCGTTCCAGTTCATATTTTGTATCAATCAATTCTGCCTTTTGCATAAATGTGCTGTCCACAAAGCCGGGGTAAAAGTTCACAAATACGACGCCTCCATTATCGCGGACAGCTTGTAGCTGGTCATCCCTCAGGTTACGAAAATGGGGACAAAGATTATATACAGATGAATGAGATGCAATAATCGGTTTTGTGGTTATTTCAATAACATCCCAAAAGGTCTGCTCACCCGAATGAGAAACATCCACTATTACACCTAGCTCATTACAACGCCTAACAACTTCACGACCAAAATCCGTTAACCCAATAAATGACAGCGAATCTGGTTTTTCTGTCTCATCTTTGGCCGAAGTAGCCCAAGAAGTCGAATTATTCCAGGTCAAACCCAGATAATGCATGCCTCGCTGATAGAGATGATCCAGTTTCGATAGGTCATTTTCAATAGAATGTCCTCCTTCCACACCGATCATGCAGGACATGATGCCTCGCTGTTCATTATAAACCACATCCTGGTAATTATAAGGAATAGCCCATTGATCCGGCACCCGCGAACAAAGGTATTCCAGTTTAGTGATCATCTGATTAGCACGCTCAAAATACTCATCTAGTCCAAATTCAGATGGACTGACCCAGATCGCAAATACCTGGAGATCCATGCCGCCTTCATCAAGTTTAATCAAATCCGATTGGCTATCTGGATGACGGGTTAGAATATCCTGTCCACTCATGGCCCGCAAAAGAATATCATTATGGGTATCTGCTACAAAGGATTCATCATGGATTTTGTATACGGGCCTATTACAATTGATTAAAAGAACGCTGAATAAAATAAAGTTATTTACTTTCATAGATTTATTTCTATCGTTTAACATGAAGAAGCAAACTGCAGGTTAATAAAAGAAAACAATTAAAGAAATTTTTTCCGCAGTCTACATTCAACCAATACAAATATTTTTTGATTCAGTAAAGAAATGTAATACATCATCCCCACCTTCTCGACCAAATCCTGATTTCTTCATCCCTCCAAATGGTGTTCTAAGATCCCGTACCATCCAGCAGTTTACCCATATCACACCTGAATCGACAGCATTTGCCACACGGTTAGCTTTTTCAGGATTTTCCGTCCATATTGTTGCAGATAACCCATATTCGGTATTATTTGATATTTCCACTGCTTCCGATTCTTCATCAAAGGGGATTAAGGTTACAACTGGACCAAATATTTCTTCCTGATTCGTTCTGCATAATGGACCTAAACCTTCAATAACAGTTGGTCCTATGAACCAGCCATCTTCACAGCGGCCATCCAAGTGCAATGAAACACCGCCGCACAGAATTTTCCCACCTTCATCTTCCGCAAGTTGGATATAATCTAATATTTTATCGCGCTGCATTTTGGACGTAATAGCCCCAAAGTGAGTTGTTTCTTTAATGGGGTCACCTACCTGAAGATCATTTACTTTTTGGATAAAATCAGTTTTAAATCGATCCATGATATTAGATTGAACCAAAATTCTTGAACTACATAAACAAATTTGGCCCTGATTAGAAAAAGAAGATCGCACAACTGTTTCCAACATCTTTCCATAATCACAGTCCGAGAAAATTATTGCTGGATTTTTACCGCCCATTTCCAAAGATAACTTCTTAAACATTCTTCCAACTTTTCCAGCAATGGTTTTTCCTGTAGCCGTACCCCCCGTGAAAGAAATCGCTTTGACTTTGTGATGCGTTACCAAGGCATCACCAGTAGAATCACCAGGACCATGGATGATATTTAAAACACCTGGCGGGAGACCTGCATCCTGACAAATTTCTCCAAACTTAAAAGCGGTATAGGGAGTTATTTCTGATGGTTTTGCAATAACACAGTTCCCGACTGCCAACGCCGGTGCAATTTTCCATGTAAAAAGGTATAAGGGAAGATTCCATGGTGAAATACATCCTACTACACCTAGGGGACTTCTATTTACTCTGTTTGAAGAGTTATTATCATCTAGAATAGATTCCAACTCAAAAGATTTTACATACCCAGCAAAAAACTTAAAATTGGTAATGGCTCTTGGTATATCTACGGACCTGGCCAAAGAAATAGGTTTCCCGGTATCACGTGACTCATAATCTGCCATTTCATCCAAGCGTTCATATAATTTCCCGGCAATACGGTTTAAAACAGCTGTACGGTTTATTAATGATGTATCGGACCAACTATCAAAAGCGGCCTGGGCAGCTTCAACACCTCTATCAACATCAGCTATTCCTGATGCTGGCACCTGTGCATAAACTTTCCCTGTAGCAGGTTCGAACACGTCCAAATATTTACCGTTAGATGGTTCAATATATTGGCCGTTAATAAAATTGGTAATTATCTCCATCATATACCTACTCGTCCACCATCGACCGGTATATCCGCTCCATTGATATACCCTGCAGCATCCGATGCCAAAAAGGAAACCGCACTTGCTATCTCATCTGGTTTACCTATCCTGGCTAGTGGCACTGATTTAACCCAACCGGCTCGAATATCATCCACTGTAACTCCCTGTTCCTTAGCTCGGCTTTATGCCAAAGATTGCACGCGACCTGTATCTGTGTATCCTGGAAGCATATTGCCTAG
>ERZ651768.1089-NODE-1089-length-20122-cov-11.350761_pt1 | contig 20122 bp, 14 predicted proteins | sample MGYA00514754_ERZ651768 | MGnify/ENA metagenome assembly ERZ651768
GGCCAAGTCGTCGGAAAACATGAGCGCCCCGACCTGGCCCTGGTCAACGCCGCTGGCCGTGATGGTCGCCTCACCGGGAGCTTGGCCAAGTGTCACACTCAACTCGGACGCCCCCGGTAAGACGCAACCGACCGCGAAAAACAACCCACTCAACCAAGTTTTGTAGAGCTCAAAACCTCGAAAACAAGCGAATCCCTTCATAGCGGGCGAAAAACTACCATTACTAAAAAACCTGTCTATTGATTAATTGAATTTTATGAACTTCCAGCCCGGTTCAATTTCGGCGTCGAGAGATGTGGTTTCGCAGCCATTGTCCAGGCGTAGATGGGCGACTATGCCGACCATCGCCGCGTTGTCAGTGCAGAGCGTTGGATTGGCCAGGCGCAACGCAAAGCCCTCCGCAGCGCAAGCCTCGTTCAAGGCCGCTCGCAGGCCGCTGTTGCATGTCACACCGCCCGAGGCGGTGACGCATCTCGCATCGAGCTTTTTCGCCGCGCGGATTGTCTTGGCCACGAGCACCTCGACAATCGCCGCCTGCACGCCGGCACACAGGTCGCGCAGCCGCTGGCCATCCTCAAGCACGCCAGGGTTGTCGCGGATGAAATAGCGCACCGAGGTCTTGAGGCCGCTGAAGCTGAAATCGTGCGACTCGTCGCGCATCATCGGTCGCGGGAAATTGTGCGCTCTGCCCTCACCCTCCCTGGCCAGGCGGTCCAGCTCCGGTCCGCCGGGGTAAGGCAAGCCAATGAGCTTAGCCACCTTGTCGAAGCACTCGCCGGCGGCGTCGTCCACCGTGCCGCCGAGGACGCGATGCTCGAGCGGCGCGGCGACGTGGACGAGCATGGTGTGGCCTCCACTGACTATGAGTGACAGGTTCGGTTGAAACTCATCGAGCGCCAGCGACAACGGCTCGCCTCCTATCCACGGCGAGTAAAGATGAGCCTCGTGGTGGTGAATGCCGACAAAAGGCTTGGACAAGGCGAAGGCCAAACCTTGCGACGCCCGCAAGCCAACCAGCAGCGCCCCCGGTAAACCGGGCCCGCGAGTCGCTGCAACGGCATCGAGTTCGTCAGGCGCGACGCCCGCTTGGCGAAGCGCTTGACTGGCGACCGGCATCAGATTGCGCAGGTGCTCGCGTGAAGCGAGCTCCGGCACAACGCCGCCGTACTCCTGGTGAATGTTTATTTGGGAGGAAACTGTGTTGGCCAAAACACAGCCGTCTCGCAGCAGGGCAACGCTGGTTTCGTCACAGGACGTCTCGATGGCCAACAGCAGCATGGGAGGGAAACAGCTTCGCTTGGCCAGGCGCCGAAATCACTCCGGCTTATCGGCCGGTTTGTCGTCGTCCTTGGCCTCGGCCTTCGGCTTGTCGTCGGGCTTCGGCTCGGGCTTCTTTTCCGGCTTGGATTCTTTTTTCAGCTCTTCCTTTGCCTCCGGTTTCTCAACCGGTTTTTCGTTTTTTTCTGGCTTAGGAGCGGCTTTTTCTTTCTCCGGCTTGGGATCAGCCTCTTTCTTTTGCGGCTCCTGTTCCTTTTCTTTTTCCTCCGGTTTTCCCTCTTCCGGCTTGGTCTTGGCTTGCAGTTGCTTTTTGCCGACGAGCAGTTCCATCGCCTTGGCCAACTGTGGATCGACGAATTTCTCAACATCCTCGCGTCGATTGTCCGGCACCATCTCGAGACCGCCTGGCGTGCGCTGGAGGAAGAGCAGTTCCTCGTCCTTGCGGCTGAATTTAACCTCGTGATGCGGCTCGATGCCCTTGCCGTGAATAACCTGGTGGCTCGGGGTGTAATACTTGGCCGTGGTCAGGCGCAGCGCGGCACCCTGCTGGCCAGTGATCGGCAGAATCTTCTGCACCGAGCCCTTGCCAAAGGTTTTTTCGCCGACGATCTTGGCACGATCGTTATCCTTGAGGCAGCCAGCGACAATCTCCGAGGCGCTGGCGCTGAATCGGTTCACCAGTACCACCAGCGACAGCTCGGGCCGGGCGTTCCGGCCGGACGCCTCATGCTTGGCGTTCTCTCGGCGTCCCTCGGTGGTGACGATTGGCTCTCCCTTGGCGAGGAACTTTTCGCAAACCTTGATCGCCTGGTCGAGCAGGCCGCCTGGGTTGTGGCGCAGATCAAGCACGAGGCCCTTCATGTCCTCCAGTTCAAGCTTGCGTAGCGCCTCCTCGAGATCACGCGCGGTTGCCTCACCAAACTGCGTCAGGCGCACGTAGCCAATCTTGTTTTCGTCGACGGTGAACTTGCGCTGGTTGTCGATGTCCTTAACGGTGGCAACCTTGATCAGCGCCCGCTTGAGGGTGACCTCAATGTCCTTCCGGGTGGACGGCCGGAAGAGCGTCATTGTGACTTTCGAACCCGGCTTGCCCCTGAGCTTGTCCATCGCCTCCGGCATGGAAATGTTGCGGGCGTTTTTGCCCTCGATCTTCACGATGCGGTCGCCCGACATGACGCCCGCCTCATAGGCCGGCGTGTCCTCCATCGGCGCCAACACTGTGAGATAGCTATCCTGAATGTTGATGTGCACGCCGACGCCGCCGAACCTGCCCTCGGTATCGTCCATGAGATGCGAGTACCGGGTGGGCGGCATGAATTCGCTGTGCGGGTCGAGCATGCCGATCATGCCCCGCAACGCGCCGTGCACAAGATCTTCGTAGGTCAACTCGCCACCATCGACGTAGTCGCGCCGGACGCGCTCGAGCACGTTGACAAACAGGTCGAGATTGGCATGGGGATCGTTGGCGGTCGAGTTGGCGTCGGACTCGGAATAAACCTTGGCCCCTATCGCCAGGTTCAATAACAACACCCCGAGCACCACGCCATGGAGAATTCTTCTTCCAGCCTTGGTCTGTAGCATCGCCCGGCGACCATACGCCCATCCGGCCCGATTGGCCAAGCGGGAATCAGAGCCGGCTGATGAGCCAAGTCTGCTTGCCGCGTGGCGTCTTTTCGACCTCCTCAACCTCTCGTAACACCAGTCGAAAATCGTCGCCAAGCTTCCGCAAAATGGCACTTTCAACTTGAGCCAGGCGCGATGAGTGAAATCCCGGGGATGGGATGTAGCGAAATTCAGCCACTCCCGGTTCGGATTGGAAGAATTGCACGGCATACAGCCCGTCGAAGATCGCGTCGTGCATGTTGAAGGCGGTCAGCGAGATGCGTCGCCCCGTGCCAGTGACCAGAAATTCCTGCCCGCGCCCGGCAACCTCCTCGACTGCGGGCCAGGCAAATTCCCGCCTCGCCTCCGGCTTGGCCAGGCGTACGAAGTCGCCGGTGCGGTAGCGCACCAGCGGCATTGCCATGTTGTGAAATGTGGTGCCGATGACTTCCTGCAACCCGTCAGCATCCGGCTCGCCAAACTCAACGAAACCGTAGTGCGGCCAGAAATAAAACAGCTCCGACTGCGCGCCCTCAGACGCGAGGACGACGCGTTCGGCGTGTCCGTACCATCGATGCACGCGGCATTGGAACACGCCCTCGAGCAGTCGTTTCTGCGAGAGAGTCAACTGCTCCGAGCCGCACAGCATGCTCTGGAGCGGCGTGCGCCAGCGCTGGTCGTGCCGCTGCAAAAAGTCCGCCAACTGCAACGCCGCAGATGGGTAGATGTTCAAAAAGTCCGGCTGAAATTTTTCCAGCGCCTCAAGGTATTCCGGGATACGCTCGTCGGTGAGGTGGTATGACGAGAGCATCAGCCAGTCGCGGGTGGCGTCGTGCGCAATGATGTCGCCCTTAGCCCGCGAGTCGGTGACGTGACCCCGGATCAGCGCGAGACGTGCCTTGTCAAAATACCCGGCGCGCCGCCAGTTGGCCTCGAGGAATGCCTGCTCCTTGGGCCGGCTGACCCCCTTCTGCAAATGGAACCCAACCGGTACACCGGTCGACCCGCCAGTGGTGATGTAAAGTTTCTGAGAGTCGGAAATGCCGGTTGAGGTCAGTTCGTCAAACTGTTGCTGGATATCCGGCTTGGTTAGCAACGGACAGCCGGTGAAATCGTCGAGTGACATCATTGCATCCGGACGAAAACCGGCTTTCGCAAAAGAACGGCTGTAAAACGGACAGTAGCTCGCGGCGTTGACGAGTGTGCGGCGCAACTCGCGCAACTGGTACTCGCGGATGTCTGGTTCGCTCCAGTTCGGCGCATCGTCGGCGAGCTCGCGGAACTCGCCGTACGCCTTACCGTAGCGGATGCGGCGTGGCAGCCGTCGGTACGCCGCGCCGACGAAATTACGCACCCCCTGCGGCAGCCGGTCGTACAACGAGAGCAACGGATAAAGATTGTCCTCGAGACTCATCGCTTTGCTTGGTTTCCCGGCTCTAGCTCGATTGCACCGACCCAGCCGAAGTGCGGCTTGAACGCGAATCGATCGCCCGCTTGGCCAAGCGGCCCATCCCACTCCGGCTTGTTCGAGGCGAGGCTTATGTCGCTTGGCCGAAATGGGATAAAGTTGCGCTTCTGAATCTCGAAACTGTTCTTCAGCAACCGCAGCTTTTGCCAGTCGAAACCCATGAGCGTCGCGGCGGCCATGTCCACCGCGGCCGGATGGATGCCGGCGAGGATGACGCCGCAAGGCTTCGCATCGGGCGACATGGGGCCGTTGCCCTCGCCCCCGATGATACCATCAACCACCGCCAGATAGCGCAGCGGCTTTTGGCGCGGCTGCCCGGCACCGTCGAAATCGTACAGGCACTTGTTGAGGTCTAGCACCATGCGCCAGCAGGTATCGTTGCCGTGCCAGTTGCCGGAGCGGACGACTTTCTGCGTGTCGCCGAAAAACAGGCGACCCAGCTTTTTCACCGGCACGAACAGACGAGAGAGCAGCGGCCGACCGTTGACGATGCGCTTGGCCCGGCCCATCCACGAATGCTCGAGCTTGGCTTTCGCAGTCGAGGCAGGGAACTGATCGCCGCCCTGGTCGGGTGTGCCCTCGGTGTGGTGCGGCAGCCAGTTTTTGTTGGCATTGATGCCGACGAGGTTTTTCAGCGCACAGGTCACACCGACTTTTTTGTGGGACTTGAGTTTCGGCAGATTGATGAGCACGTCGGCGTCCATCGGCGTGCGGCACAGCATGTACTCGTGGCGCCCGCCGGAGTGGCGCTCATTCGTCTCGGCCATGTTGAAAGAAGCGCCGAACAAACGGCCGTCGCCGTGGAATCCGACGAACTCGCTGGCGTCGTTCAGCCCGACGAATGTTTCACCCGCCGGATCGCCGGGGAGCTGCGTTTTTGAAACGGTGACACCGTCCACCGCATGCCACTCCTCCGGGCGCAGATCGAGCAACTCGATCGTCGTGCCGGGGAAGTCACGGCGACAGCGCTCAACCATTTCGTCGAGACCGCAGTATTGGTTGAGCACGGCAAACGACGAGTCGGTTTGCGGCGCGTCACAAATCGTGATCGAGCCGCTCCCCGCCAGCTGCGTGCCGGCCCAGCGGATGACCGCCTCGATGACGGCGGGGTGAGTGACAACGTGCTCCCACTGGCCGGGGCCGGGGTGGCGCTCGTCGTGTTCCTTGACCCAGTTCGGCTTCAGCACCACACGGTCGTGTGGACGGACATAATCATCCGGCAGGCCAAGTGCGTCCAGCGCCTCGCCAACGAGCGAGTCAATGGCGGCGGGATCGTCGTAGTGGTCGACCCCGCGAAAGGCCGAGACGCGGGCGGGATCCGGTTGTCCGTCTGTATTCACTCGTTTTCCAGCGCCAACAGTGCGGCACGGATTTTTTCACCGAACGCCCGGCGCGTAAAGCGCCGCAGAAACTGATCGCGCAGGCCAGCCTCGTCCGTGCGGCCGAGAAAGCCGTCCAGCCGGTCGGCGATTTGGCCGGGTGATTTTGTGTCCACGAGCCCTTCGTAGCCGGCGGGAAAGAGCTCCGGCAGAATCCGCCAGCGGGTCACCACGATCGGCAGGCCGTGCGCCATCGCCTCGATAAGGCTGACCGGGTGCGCCTCGAACTCGTAGTACGACGCCAGCACGAACGCGTCGGCTTGGGCTAAGAGCTCACGCTTTTTAGCCTCATCGGCAAAGCCGTGGTAAACAACGAGCGGCCCGTGGTCGTCGTTCAAGTCGGCTTGGCCAAGCCGCTCGTTGAATTCGCTCTCCTCCCCGGCGAGATAAAATCTGCCGGCAACGTCGAGTTGCACGCGCGCAGACAGGTGCCTGGCCTGCAGGCGGCCGTTCAACTCGGCAACAGCATCAACGGCATCGAACAACCCCTTGTCGCGGTAGCAAAGACTGAGGTATAGCACGTGAAACGTCGCCAGTGGCCCGCCTCCTGAAAGAGCTTGGCCAAGCGCTTTGGCACGGGCCTGCTGGGCAACTTGCAGCTTATCGGCATAGTCAGGGCAGGGGTCGGACGCGCAGTTCGGCACGGTGACGATCTTGCGTGGCGCGAGCTTGGCGGCGTCCTCATGATAGTAATCGCCCAGCACGATGCTCAGCGCTGGGCGGCCCAGCAGCAGCTGCGACACCCAGCGCTCCCAGGCGTACGCCCCGGTCTCGAGCCAGTCACCGACACCAGCCGCCTGGTAGTGATAAATGATCCGCAGAAAAAACGGGCGGCACAGCAGCATCACGATCCAGTCCCGATAAACGGCGTTGCGCAGGCCGGGCGCAGGGACGTAGTAGAAATGGTTCACGCCGTGACGCAACCGCAGCCAAACGGCCTTGAGGCAGTAGCCAAGGAGCAGGCCAAGTTTGCGCAGGCTTGCCGAAGCGATGTCATCGACTTCTTTCGAGAGGCGGCTGTTGACGTGAAAGACCTCGATCGATTGGTCGTCGCTGCTGCGCAGCTCGTCGAGCAGCTGCTGCACCATGAAACTTTGGCCATGGAACGGCGGCGGGACATGGGCAAAGACGAGCAGTTTCATGACGCATCGCCGTTGCGCTTGGCCATCTGCCGGTACACGCGGTTGTATTTGGCGGCCATCTCGCTGGCGGCCCAACCGCGGACGCTCTCGCGGATTTCGCCCGGCGGCGCTGGGGTGAAGTCGCCGTTTAGGATGGCGGCGATTTGGTCGCGCAAACCGTCGATGCTGCCGGTCTCATACAGCAGGCCAGTCGTGCCGTCCTGCACGATATCAACGTTGCCGCCGCTGCGGGCCGCGAGGGCGGGGAGGCCCAGCGCGAGGGCTTCCATCAGCGACACGCTGCACGGCTCGTTCTCCGAGGCGACGATGACGAAATGGCCATCGCGCAGGGCATCGGTGACCTGATTAGTCACGCCTCGCAGCAGGACAGTTTCCTGTAGGCCATGTTGCTCGATCGATTCGCGCAGCTGCGCGGCGAATGCCTGCGAGTCGGGGTCGCCCTGCTCCGGCCCCCAGAGATGAAACTCGACGCGGGCCCTGAGATCGGCAGGCAGCCTCGCCAGGGCAGCGACGGGGTGATGCCAGCATTTCCAGCGGACAAGCGTGCCCATGCCGACGAACCTGAGCTTGGCCAAGGGATCGGCGCTTGGCCAAGCGTTGGCGGTGAGCGGCTCCTGCAAAAAACGATCGGCGCAGCCGGAAAAAATAATGCTGCACCTGGGCGGCCCGACCTCGAGGCCATAGTGCGCGGCCATGTTGGGATTGAGCACCACGGTGGTCATCCAGTCACGCCGCGCCGCCCAGCGGTAAAACCAGGCGCGGCTGGCATAGCTGTGGTTCGTGAATAGAACCCGCCGGCCGAGAAACAGGCCAGCCAGCAACGCGACGATGAGTCCACCGCGGGTGTGCGCGTGAATCACATCGAATGACTCCTGCCGGAGCAGTTTGCGCAGGCTGAAAAACGCCAGCGCGCTGGAAAAAAAAATGGCGATGTGGCTCGGCGAGTCGCTCACGATGAAGCCGGTGCGCCGGTAGTCGAGCGCCGGTGCACGGGTTTCCGCATATTCCCGGTGAACCCAGACCGTGTGCCGGGTGCCGACCGCGGGTCCGGCTTGGTGCAGGCTGCGGATCACCGCAAGGATGCCGCCGGCATCCTCGCGCTGGCCGACCAGGTGGAGGATTCTCATTCGAGCTCGGGCTGCTCCGTTTGCTGCACTCGCAACCGGTCCCGCAACATGTATTGGCAAGCGATCAGCAGGCCGGCCTGGAGGGAGAAGGTTTTCATCGCGTACTCGCTGTCGCCGTGCAGGGCGATGAAGGCGACCACGTTGGCCATCCAGAGGCAGGCCACGATGCAGCTCACCCGGGAGAACTCATCGTCTACACCATGTTCGCGGAGGTGAAAAATCACCTTCATGGCGACCACCGATCCGGCGATGAGGAACAGAAGCATGAAACCGGTTCCAAACAAGCCGGTATTGACCATCAACCCAATGAATCCATTGTAAAAACGACCCTGATTGATGTGGTAAGTGATCGCCGTTGGATCCCATTTCAGGGAGTGGTCGCCCTGGCCGGACTGCCCAAACCCGCGCCCAACCCATAGATACTGTGGTATCATTTTAAACCCCTCAACGCGAAGGACGCGTCGGGTTTCCATCGTGCTCAATCCATCCAACCGTGCATCGCGGTGCACCGTAATGCCGGGCAACGCCGAGAGCGCACGCTGGGCCGCAAGCGGCATGCGTTCCGCGAAACCGTAAGAAATGGTCAAGCCCAGGACCAACAACAGGACTCCCCCCGCAGCGTTCCTCATGGTGATCAGCCTTTGGGTAAAAATCATGAAGGTCATTACGAGGACAAGGATCGCCACCGTGTAACGGTGTCCACTCAGCAGGCCGACACCCACGATGAACAAGCCGGCTGGAACCAACCAGACACCCTTGGAGGTCACGAAGTCACTCAGCTTGTTCTTGATGAGCAACAGCCAGAGGAAACCGATGCTCACGAATGCCAGCGACTGGTAGCGGTTGATGCCCATCTTCATGCGCTCCATCTCAAAGTTACGTGCGTCGCCGGGTACCTCAAGGAAAAACAGGATGTTGAACAGGCCCGGCGCGTTGGTGTAAATCACGTCCGAAATCACCCAAGTCGCCGAGAGCACACACTGGATGATAAACAGTTTCCTGATCTGCCCCTCATTTAACCGGACCATCATGAAGAGCAACGGGAAGATGGCGCAGCTAAGCTGTTGGAAATAAAACCGCCCACCCATCTGCGAGCCGCCCATCGTGCGAAAACCAACGCCGCGTTCCATCATCGTAAACACGAGTACGCCACAATAACCGGCCACACCGAGCAGCATCCACTTGTGTTCGAAAATAGAGTCCCACATCTTGTCCCGATATTGCCGGAACGAAAACACCAGCACGCACCCGGTCCAGCCCAAGAGCGCAGCCGCCTCCCAAATAAAAGGCCGACCTGGAAAGAAGGGGAGGATCAATGCCGTCGAGAACGTCGCCACCGCGCAGGTCACCGAGAGCGTCGCGTGGTACGGCATCAAGACCAGCCAAGCCAGGCCAGCAAAGGCGAACGCAGCGAAAAAAGCGTCATCCGCCAGCATGTACCCCAAAACAAGTACAAGCAGCATGATGATGCCAAAAACGAGTAGCTTTTGCAGGCGCAGCGCACCTTCCAACGAACCAGCATTCACTGCGCGCGGTTATATCTATTTTTCGGAATTGTGCAACCTTGAGGCTCCGCCGACTACTCCGGATTGATCTGCGCCATCCTCCGCTTCAGTTCTTCCTTCAAGGCATTTCGCTGTTCCTGGGTGACTTTCCGAGGCACCGCCAGCGGATTGCCAAACACCAAGTCACAGCGTGTCAACGGCCATGGCAGCTGGAATCGATCCCAGCTTTTGAAGCGATACTTTCGGTTGGCTTGACAACCAAGCGGAAGAATCGGCAGGCCGGTCACCTGGCCAAGCGACAGGATACCCTCCTGTATCTCGTGACACGGGCCGCGCGGGCCGTCAGGCGTGACGGCCAAGTGCAAGCCAGCCTTTGCTTTCCGGGATAATTCCAGCAACGCCTGGCGACCTCTCCGACTGGTCGAGCCACGAACCGGCTCGATGCCAAAAGCACGCAGAACCTCCACGGCGAACGCGCCGTCCTTGCTCGCGCTGACCATCGCAACCACCTTCCGGCCGGTATTCGGCTGGATAACATCTCGAGTGGCAAACAGCGTGTAGATGATCCGGTTGTGCCATGCGCAGAGGATAAACGGCCGGTCGCGGCCGGTGTCCATCATCCCGTGTGGATCGGACACACGAACGCGCCACGTCAAGCGCAGCACCCGGAGCAATACATAAACCAGCCGGGCCGCCAGCCGTTGGCCAAGCCCTGCCTCGTTCGGGATGACAACCTGTGTGTCCAAGTTTGTTTTACTTGCCGCCCTTGAGCGCGGCGCGGACCAGTTCCTCAACCAAAGCCTGCGGGCCGAGCATCGCCCGTGCAGCCTGGGCGGCTTTTAGCGCCTCGGCCGGCTTGGTGCCCAGCGCCTCGAGCGCCGCCGCCGCGTCGGCGATCGGCTTGTCATGCGCCGCCAGCGCCTGGCCAAGCGGAGCCGCCGCGCCGGGTGCCGGGCCAAGCTTGTCCTTCAACTCGAGCACCATTCGCTCGGCAGTTTTTTTGCCGATGCCATTGATGCTCGAGAGCCGCTTCACGTCCCCGGTGCCGATCGCACCCTTGAACGATGCCACATCCATGCCGCTCAGGACATTCAGCGCCAGCCTCGGCCCGATGCCGCTCACGCCCTGGATCATCCGGAACAACTCGCGCTCGTCGTTCGTCGCGAAGCCGTAAAGCGTCTGCGAATCCTCACGCACCACAAGCTGCGTCTTGAGCGTCACCGCCTGGCCAAGCTCCGGCAGTTTCTCGAATGACGACAACGGGATCAGCACCTCGTACCCGATGCCGTTGACGTCGATCACCACCTGCGTCGGCAGCGCGTGGGTAAGTTTCCCTTTCAAAAAAGTTATCATGCCTGCGCCCCTAACCGGCCGACACAGAGTCACACAGAAAACATTCCCGCCGCAAGACAGACCATTCACATCCCCTAAGAAAGCGGACTGTCCTTGCGTTTTGAACTGGTGACTCCTAGCCTGCCGCGCCTGAAATGAAGGTCTCAATTTTCGGTCTTGGCTACGTCGGCGCAGTCACTGCCGGGTGTCTCACCAAGGTGGGGCACACCGTCGTGGGCGTGGATGTGCAGGCCGAAAAAGTCGAGTCGCTCGCCAGCGGCATATCGCCCATCATCGAGCCGGAGCTGGATGGCCTCCTCGCTGAGGCGGCAAAAAACGGCCTGCTCTCGGCTACTCAAAATCACGAGCAGGCCATCAAGACGACCGATGTGTCGCTCGTATGCGTCGGCACGCCGTCGGCTGAGAACGGCGAACTCAATCTGCAATTTGTACGGCAGGTCACCGGGCAGATCGCTGACACGGTTCGTGTCTCCGGCAAGTCGCACGACCTTGTCCTGCGCAGCACGATGCTCCCCGGCAGCACCCAAAAAATTGCCGACGACCTGCTCGCCGATCTGCTCGGGTCCGGCAAGTTGCGCCTCTTTTTTTATCCGGAATTTTTGCGTGAAGGCACCGCGGTGGCCGACTTCGACGACCCGTCGCTGGTCGTCGTCGGCACGCACGACGGCTCGGCGTTCCCGGGCGAGTTGTCGCCCCTTTTCGGCGCGGACGCCCCGTCGATGAACTGGCCCAGCGCCGAGATGGTCAAGTACGCCTGCAACGCCTTCCACGCGACGAAGGTGACGTTTGCCAATGAGATCGGTCGCATTGGCAAAAACATGGGCGTCGATTCGCGGTCGGTGATGCGGCTGCTCTGCCAGGACACGCGCCTCAACTTGTCGCCGTATTACCTGCGCCCCGGCAACCCGTTCGGCGGCTCATGCCTGCCCAAGGACGTCCGCGCGCTGACGCACGAGGGGCGGCTCGGCGGCGAGGAACTACCGCTGCTCGAGAGCCTGCTGCCGAGCAATGAGGCGCACTTGGCCAAGCTCATCGAGCTGGCCAAGCGCCTGGCCAAGGACCGGGTCACCCTCCTTGGTCTGTCGTTTAAGAGCGACACGGATGACCTCCGCGAAAGCCCGATGGTCGAGGTTGCGCAGCACCTACTCGGGCGCGGATTCGAACTGAGCATTTACGATCCGCAGCTTAACCTGGCCAAGCTCATCGGCACCAACAAGCGCGTGATCGACGAGAAAATGCCGCACTTAGCCTCGCTGCTGACCGGTGACCTGGCCGCCGCGCTTGGCCAATCGGGGCTCGTGATCGCGGCGCAAAAGTGCATCGATCTCGAGACGCTCCGGCCGCTCATCACGGCCGAGCACACGCTGCTCGATGTCAACGGCTGGCCGGAACTGCGCGACTTGCCGGCCCACTACGAAGGATTCTGCTGGTGAGCAAAGAGAAGCCCTGCGTTTGCATCGTCGTCGAGAACCTGCCGGTGCCGCTCGACCGCCGGGTCTGGCAGGAATCGTGCGCACTGCGCGATGCAGGCCACGAGGTGGTTGTCATTTGCCCGCGGATGCGCGGCTTCACCGAGCCGGAGGAAATCATCGACGGCATCCAGGTTTACCGGCACTGGATCAGCGAGGAGGCCGGTGCAATCAGCGGTTTTTTTCGCGAGTACTGCTCGGCTCTCTGGGGCGAGTTCCGGTTGCTTTGGAAAGCCTGGCGGCGGCACCGCTTCGATATCTTGCATCTCTGCAACCCGCCCGACTTGCTGTTTCTGGTTGCCGCGCCGTACAAGCTCACCGGCACGCGGATCATTTACGATGTGCACGACATCTGCCCGGAGATGTTCGAGGCCAAGTTCGGCAAACGTGGCCTGCTGTACTGGGCCGTGCGCGCGGCGGAATGGTGCACGCACTTTTTCGCAGACGTGGTGATCGCCACGAACGAGTCGGTGCGCGACATCGCTATCGGGCGCGGTGGCCAGTCGTCTGACAATGTGTTCGTCGTTCGCACCGCGCCGCAGATCGCCAACACGGGCGTCAGGCCCGATCCCTCGCTTAAAAAAGGGCGCAAGCATCTCGTCGGCTATGTTGGCGTGATGGGAGATGCCGATGGCGTGCGCTACATCGTCGAGGCGGTCGATCACCTGGTCCGTGAACAGGGTCGGGACGACATCCAGTTTCTGCTGATGGGCTCCGGCCCGGAGCACGACAACCTTGTTGCGCTTTGCGACAAGCTTGGTCTTGGCGAATTCGTTGATCTGCCCGGCCGCGTGTCGAATGAGTTTCTGTTCGCGGCACTGCAGACGATGGACCTCGGCGTGTCGAGCGACCCGATCAACCCGTACAACAACCACTGCACAATGAACAAGGTGCTCGAGTACATGGCCTTCGCCAAGCCGCAGGTGATGTTCGACCTGAAGGAGGGCCGTTTCTCCGCCGGCGATGCCGCGTGCTATGTGGCAGAGAACTCCGCTCAAGCACTTGGGCAAGCGATTGCCGAGACGCTTGACAATCCCGGCGAATGCGAGCGGATGGGCCGCCTTGGCCATGAGCGGTTCCACACGCAGCTCAACTGGGAAAAGTCGGTCGAGCAACTCAAGGCCGCCTACGCCCGGGCGCTTGGCCAAGGCTAAGCCAAAATATCTGTCACAACGCGGGCCGGCCGGCCGGCGGTCAGCTTTTTCTGTTGGCCGTTGTGGTGATAGACCATCCCGTTGTGGTCTAGGCCGAACAGGTGCAGCAGTGTCGCCTGGTAGTCGTTGGCCGTGACTTTGTTGACCACGGCCCGGTGGCCCACCTCGTCGGTTTCGCCGTAAATGGTTCCCGGCTTGAATCCGCCGCCGGCAAGCCAGGTGCTGAATCCCTGGCCGTTATGGTCGCGTCCCGGCTTGGAGCGGGACTGCACCACCGGCAGGCGGCCGATTTCGCCGCCCCAATGCACCACGGTCGAGTCGAGCAGTCCGCGCTGCTTGAGGTCGGTTACGAGTGCGGCGGCCGGCTGATCGGTGCGGCGGCAAATGCCGGGGAGGGCGCCATGGATGTTTTGGTGATTATCCCACGGTTGGCCGTTGAGGAACAATTGCACGAACCGTACGCCGTACTCGACAAGCCGCCGTGCGATCAGGCAGCGCGTGCCGTATTCACGGGTTGCATCCTGATCGATGCCGTACAGTTTTTTCGTCGTCGCGCTTTCGCCGCTGATATCGAGCACATCCGTGGCTGCAGTCTGCATCCGGGCAGCCAATTCGTAATTGTCGATGCGCGCCTCGAGCGAGTGTTCTCCGGGGCGCTTGGTCAAGTGGGCTTGGTTGAGTTGACTGAGGAAGTCAAGGTAGTTGCGCTGGACGTCGCCCTTCAGGTGGGCAGGCGCGTTGAGGTTGAATATTCGAGGCTCTTTCGCGCGCAACACCGTGCCTTGATACAGGCTTGGCAGGAAGCCGTTGGTCCAGTTGTGCACGCCATCGACCGGGTGACCGCCGGGGTCGGACAACACCATGTAGGCCGGCAACTCGTCCGTCACGCTGCCAAGCGCGTATGTCAGCCAGGCGCCGAGGCTCGGCCGGCCCAGCACGGCTGGGATGCCGGCGTTCATGTAGCGGATGGAGACCTCGTGGCCGTTGTGTCCGGTGTGCATGCTGCGGATCATGCAAAGGTCATCGGCGATGCCGGCCGTGTGCGGCAGCAACTCGCTGAAATCCATTCCGCACTGGGCGTGTTTCTTGAATTTCCACGGGCTGCCGAACAGGTTGCGGCTGGCTTCGTTGGCGAAGCTGTAATGCACGTCGTCGCTGTACTCCTTGCCGTCGAGACGCGTCAGTTCCGGCTTGGGATCGGTGAGGTCCATGTGGCTCGGGCCGCCGTGCATAAAGAGCGAAATCATCGCCTTCGCCTTTGGAGTGTGGTGCGGCTGTTTTGGCGTGAGGTCGAACGACTGTTCTCCACGCGGAACCGCCGGCGGAGTGGCGAGCAATTTGTCGCGGTTCAGCAGCCAGCCCAGCGACAGGCCGCCGATGCCCATCGTGTTGTGCCGGAGAAACCGGCGGCGGTTGAAGGCTTCGCCCGGGTTGTTCATGCCAGCAGTTCCTCCAGCACGCGGGCCGGTTGGCCGTCGATGAGGCTCTGCACCCGGCCGCCCCGCTTGTATTTGAGATGGTCATGGTCGAGACCGAACAGTTGCAGCAGCGTGGCGTGATAATCGTAATGATTCACCTTGTCCCGCACGGAGCGATGGCCCCACTCGTCGGTCTCGCCGTGAATGTGTCCGGCCTTGAAGCCGCCGCCGGCGAGCCACATGCTGAAGCCGTAGGTGTTGTGGTCGCGCCCGGCATTTCTCGTGTTCTGGACCACCGGCAGCCGCCCCATCTCGCCGCCCCAGTGCACGACCGTGCTGTCGAGCAGGCCAAGCCGCTTGAGGTCCTTCACCAGCCCGGCGATGGGCCGGTCTGTTTTTTTGCAGGCCTTGGGCAGCGAGCCCTTGATGCCGTGGTGGTGATCCCAAAACTGGTTCCCGGTCAACACGTGCACAAATCGCACACCGCGCTCGACGAGCCGTCGCGCGATGAGGCAGCGTGTGCCGTACTCCTTCGTCGCGTCTTCATCGATGCCGTACAGTTTTTTTGTCGCCGCATTTTCGCCGGAGATGTCCATCGCGTCGGACGCGGAGGTCTGCATGCGGGCGGCCAGTTCGAAGCTGGCGATGCGCGCCTCGAGATCCAGCTCGCCGGGGTGCGACACGCTGTGTTTGCGGTTGAGGTTGCCGAGGAAGTCGAGGTAGTTTCGCTGGCCGCCGCCGCGCAGATTTGCCGGGGCTTCGAGGTTTAAGATGCGCGGCTCGCGCGCCCTCACCACGGTGCCCTGATACAGGCCAGGCAGCCAGCCGGACGACCAGTTCCACGTCCCCTCGACCGGTAAGCTGGCGGGGTCACGCAACACGAGGTAGGCCGGCAGGTTCTGGCTTTCGGTGCCGAGGCCGTAGGTGAGCCAACTGCCCAGCGACGGCCGACCACTCACGGTGCGGCCGCTGTTGAGGGCGTGGATGGACTGGCCGTGATTGTTTACGCCGGTGTGCATGCTGCGGATGAGGCAAAGCTCATCGGCAATCTCGCCGAAGCCGGGTAGCAGTTCCGAGAAGTCCATGCCGCTTTGTCCGTGCCTGTTGAATTTCCAGGAACTGGGTAGCACTTGGGCGCTGGCCCCGGCTGCGTCGTCGTACTTGAGTTTCACCGGGATATCCCTGCCGGCCCACTCGTCGAGCATCGGCTTGGGGTCGCACAGATCCATCTGGCTTGGCCCGCCCTGCATGAACAGCGAGATCATCGCCTTGGCCCGAGGCTCGTGGGGAGGTCGCTTGGGCAGGAGGTCGTAGGCCGCGAACTCCGGCTTGACCGGCTTGGCCTGCAAGCCCTCCCGCTGCAGCAGCCAGGTCAGAGCCACCCCGCCGATGCCCATGGCGTTCTGCGCCAAAAAATGCCGGCGACTCGATTGAAGCTGTGACTCGTCAATCGACATAGATGAATGCGTTGGAGCTAAGCAGCGCCTGACAGTAATTGGCCAAGGCGGCGAGGTCGGGTTGCTTCTCTTTTTGGGTCTTGAACAAGGCGGTTTGTTTTTCAACGAACGTCGCCGACTGGGCCAGCTCGCCGGCACTGGGCGCTTGGCCAAGCGTGGTTTCCCAAGCCAAACCAAGCTGCGTGTCGAGGCTGCCCTTGGCCAAGTGCTGGAGCCGGCCGGCCATCGACCGGCTTTCGCTGATGACGAAGTTGTTGTTCATCAGCATCAACGCCTGCGGCGCCACGGTGGAGACAGTCCGCTTGGTGCAGTTTGGCTCCATCGACGGGGCGTCAAATGCATCGACAAACGAAAGCACCTTCGAGCGGCGCACCTGCACGTAGAGGCTGCGGCGGTTTTCCTCGGTACCCAGCGAGATGGTTTTTCCCGTTGGCCGATTGGAACTGTCGTTGGTGCTCACGCCGACGACGATCTGGCCCACCTCGTCCTCCTTCACCGGCACCGGTTTGCCGAACATGCGTGGGTTCCACTGGCCGCTCACGAAGAGAATCGAGTCGCGGAGGGTCTCGGCCTCGAGCCGGCGGACGCTCATGCGGCCGAGCAGCCGGTTGTCGGGGTCGAGTTCGTCGAGCTTGGCCAAGCGGCGCGAAGTTTGGCGGTAAGCCTGGCTGGTCATGATGAGCCGATGCAGGCGCTTGAGCCGCCAGCCGTTTTTCATGAAGTCGCTGGCGAGCCAGTCGAGCAGTTCGGGGTGGCTTGGCTTCTCGCCCAGTTTGCCGAAGTCACCCGGTGTATCGACCAGGCCGCGGCCGAAGTGGTGCAGCCAAAAGCGGTTGACGAGCACACGGCCCGTGAGCGGATGCGTCCCGTCGGTCAGGCGCTTGGCCAAGGCCAGCCGTCGCCCGGTCGAGGGTCGCCTGCCATCGTTCTCGGGGATCGGGTTTTTATTCAGCGCCACCACGCTCAGGTCGGCCGGTTTCACGGCGGCCTTGGGCTGGCCGTGGTCGCCCCGGAAAAAAAGGTGCGTGACCGGCACTTTGCCCGCCTGCTCGGTCAGCGCCCGGATGAACGGCTCCTCCGGCTTGGTGGCGCGGACGTCGGCAGCCTTTTTGGCCATGGCGTCGAGTACCGCCTTGGTCAGGCTATCACGAAAATACTGGATTTGCCCGTCGAGCTTCTTGAGTGCCTCGGCGTTGTCGGCGTCTTTGTTGTCGGTGAATTTTTTGCGCTCGGCGTTGAGCTTGGCGATCTCGTCGTTGAATTCGCGATCGTAAAGGTACAGCGAACCGGGGCTGATCTGCCGCACGCTTGGGTGGTTGTCCAAAAGCGCCTTGTGCTCGTCGGTGCGTTTGCCGGCCGGCGTCTTGTAGGCGACCCGCAACGGCTCACGCAGTTCCTCCGGCACCTTGCGCAGCTTCCATTCCAGCGTGCGCTCAATGAAGAAATCGACCTTGGCCTGCCGCTTGGCATCGAGCTTCTTCGCCTCGACCTCGATGTCGGCGCACTGCTTCCGGTCGGCCTCGGTGAAGAGGGAGATCTGCCGGCTCTGCGGCATGCGCCAATTGGCCGGGTCAAGCGCCGGCTCGAAGACGGCTCGCAACTTGTAGTAGTCCGACTGCAGGATCGGGTCGTAACGATGATCGTGGCACTGCGCGCACCCAACGGTCATGCCCATGAGCGACGTGGAGACAATTTTGAGCGTCTCGGCCATGACCTGGTTTTGGGCTGCGGTGTTGTTTGCGCCGGAGCCGGTGCCGTCGGGTGCCATCCGCAGAAAACCGGTCGCGGTGAGCTTGTCGACTTGTTCCGGATCCAGGCCGGTGTACGGCGGCGGAACCATTTCATCGCCGGCGAGTTGTTCGCGGATAAACCGATCCCACGGCATGTCGTCGTTGAGCGCGCGGACGACGTAGTCGCGATAGCGCCATGCCCAGCCCCGCTCGGCGTCGCTCTCGGTGTAGCCCTCCGAGTCGGCGTAACCGGCGACGTCGAGCCAGTGGCGTCCCCAGCGCTCGCCGTAATTTGGCGAAGCCAGCAGGCGATCGATTAGCTGGTCGTAGGCTTGCGGTGTTTCGTCGGCGAGAAATTTCGCGATCTCTTCCGGGGTGGGCGGCAGTCCGGTGAGGTCGAACGTCGCGCGCCGGATGAGCGTGCGTTTGCGGGCCTTCGGCGAGAAACCAAGTCCGTCGGCATTCAGTCGGCGCAGCAGGAAGGCGTCGATCGGATTGGCCGTGCCGCCGGGCACGGACGGATTTTTGATCGGCTGAAACGCCCAGAAACGGCGCTCCTCATCGGTGATCCATTCGTCGGGACTGTCCGGCTCGGGGCGGGCGGTCTCGGCCCCCTGCTCAATCCACCGGCGGATAGTCTCGATTTCCGTGGTCGACAGCTTGGCTTGCTCCTTGGGCATCTCGCCATCTCGAATTTTTTGGAAGAGCAGGCTTTTTCCCGCTTGGCCAGGCGCGATCGCCGGGCCGTGTTTGCCGCCTTTGAGCAGCAGCTTGCGCAGGCGCACGTCGAGCCCGCCCTTGGCCGAGCCGTCCTCGCCGTGGCAGTGGAAACAATGCGCCTTGAGAATAGGCCGCACATCCGCCTCGAATGTGACCGTGGCCGCTTGGCCAGAATTGAACACAAACCCAACGGCCATCAGCAAAGGGATTCGGTCCTTGAAAACAGTACCCACTGATTTGCGGAAAACTTACGACTCCCGCCAAGCCCGTGCAATGGCTTTTATTGAGCGCAACGAGGCGGGGGGAAAGGCGTTGTAATGTGAACTGGCTTCCCTAGACTGCGCGGCCCGCGACGCCGGCACGTATTGGTGCGTGGTTTTAACGGATGAAGAAACCAACCCTGCTCATTGTGTTCCTGACCGTGTTCATCGACGTGGTCGGGTTCTCGATCATTTTTCCGCTCTTCCCGGAAATGCTCGATTATTACATTGAGCTGGACGGAAAGGAGAGCCTGATTGGCTCGCTGGTTGCCTGGCTGAGCCGGTTCGCTGGGGACGACAAGAACGCCGTGGCGACGCTGTTCGGCGGCGTGCTTGGCTCGCTGTACGGGTTTTTGCAGTTCATCTTCGCGCCGATCTGGGGAGCGTACTCCGACAGGCGCGGCCGACGGCCCACGCTCATTTTGACGCTCGGCGGCATCGTGCTGGCAAACCTGATCTGGGTGTTCGCCGGGAGCTTTGCACTGCTCGTTCTAGGCCGCGCGCTTGGCGGCATCATGGCCGGGAACATCTCCACCGCCTCTGCTGTCGCGGCGGACATCACCTCTGGCAAAAACCGCGCCTCCGGCATGATCCTGATCGGCGTCGCTCTTGGCCTGGGCTTCATCCTAGGCCCGGCCATCGGCGGGTTCGCCTACAGTTGGCAACTGGTCGAGGCGGGCGAGGCCGCGACTGGGCTGGCGCTGCACCCGTTCTCCGGCCCGGCGATCATTGCGCTGGCCATCGCCGGCGTGAACTGGCTGCTCGTCATCTTCCTTCTCTCCGAGAGTTTGCCTCCGGAGAAACGCGGCCAGCACCCGGGCCAGCGCAGCTTCAACCCGTTCGTCCAGCTCAAGCGCATCCACCTGCCGGGCGTCGCCCGCACCAACCTCATGTACTTCGCCTACTGGTGCGCGTTCTCGTCGGTCGAGTTTACCATCACCTTTTTCGCGACCGAGACGCTCGGCTTCAAGCCGATTGACATTGCGTGGATGTTTGTCTTCATCGGCATGTCGCTGATTTTTTTCCAGGGTGGTGTGGCGCGGCAACTCATCAAGCGCGT
>ERZ651768.1090-NODE-1090-length-20118-cov-3.209720_pt1 | contig 20118 bp, 17 predicted proteins | sample MGYA00514754_ERZ651768 | MGnify/ENA metagenome assembly ERZ651768
CGCCCGGCCTGGTACCGCTACGCGAAAGGGTATGACGCGAGAAACGATCAATTACCGCCAGAAGAAGCCAGCAAAGGGCGGAGGAATCGAGCCGCTGGTGACTACCTCGCCGATCACCTCCATGAGGCACCCGTGATTCTGATGTTCGTGGCGGACCCGAAGATGATGGCAATTACTGACGCAAAACTGGATCGCATCTCAATGGTCGGTGGTGGATCCGTGTACACAGCTGTCCAGAACGCGATGCTCGCCGCTCGCACTGAGGGTCTGGGTTGCGTATTGACTACCCTGCACTGCTTGGCAGAGGACGAGGTCAAGTCCGCGTTACAAATTCCCGAAGATTGGGCGACTCTCGCGATGGTGCCGTTGGGGTATCCGGTCGGCAAGGGCCACGGCCCTATTTCTCGAAAGTCCACCGAAACGCTGGCCTACGACGATGTCTTCGGAGTCGCGTGGAATTGAGTTTCAATGCGGCTCGAATTCCATCGGTGTTCTCAATTGAATTAGCTCAGGAAGACGCCGCCCCCGTTGAAGCGCCTGGGCGCAGCTTCAGAACACCCCTCATGGTTATGGCCATCGTGGTTGTTGTCTGGGGGATGGCTCCTCCGATCACCAAGCTGGTAAGTGCCCCCCCTCTCATCGGAACCTTCATTCGCTTCGCAATATCTGCTCCGATTCTTCTCCTGGTGCTCGCGCTGCGACGCCGACCGTTGCGTCGCAGGATTTTCTTGGCGACAGCTTTGCCAGGGTTGTCATTTGGAATCAACCTGATCTTCGTATTCGCGACCCTCCAAGAGGCGACGGTGTCGGTTCTGTCGACCATTTCGGCCATGCAGCCCGCCCTAGTACTTCTCATGGCCGGACGCCTCTTTGGTGAACGTCCTTCGAGTCGTCAATTGGGGTTCACGATGATGGGAGTGTGCGGCGCCGTAGGCGTAGTGCTGGGCGCTGGTTCTGAACTTAGGACATCATGGTGGGGGATCGGGTTCGCCTTGCTGTCCTTGATGACCTTCACTTCTTATTTCGTACTCACACGACTAGCTCGCGCTGATGGCGAGGTAGACGCCATCGAATGGATGGCAGGAATAAACATCTGGGCGTTTCTGTCGACGATTCCCCCAGTTGTGATTTTGGCTGACGGATCCGATTGGTCTCAGTTTGGTGGCACCGACTGGTTGTGGATTTCAGTTATAGCGGTTGTGACAGGACTGTTTGGACATGTGTTAATGACGTGGGTTCACGGGCATATCGAGGTGGCCCGTTCCTCTCTTTACATACTCACGATGCATTTGGTCGCAGTCGGGCTCGCATGGCTCATACACGGCGAAACGATCACCTGGGTTCAAGCCCTCGCCGGAGTCGTGGTTTTGTCATCAGTAGGGTTCGTAATTATTTCACCGACGCGCCATGCGGCTCAATGAGGGGAAAGACGCGAAAGTCTGTGAGCGACTCGAATAGTTGCGTCACCAAAGCCTCGTTACCGTCAACGACGATCTCTCCGCTGGCGAGCGCGTCGGTGAGAGTGACAACCCCTCCCAACACTTCGGCGAGGGCATGACGGGTGAGCGTGATGGCTGCCACGGCGTCATCTGCATGGCGATCACAGAGGTGATGTATCGCACAGTTGTTGATCCCCGTAACGTGCCTCTCGCCGAGGTCAGTAAACGTCCAGTTGATATTTACGCTGAGATCAGCAATCACTTCTGAACTCAGTCGTACGCCTATGGAGTCGAAAAGCTGTTCGGCTGTCATTGCGTGCGCCAGCTGACGTCCTCTACCCGCCTTAAAATCAGGCGAACCAGTGCGGAGTTCGTGAGCTCCGAGCAGGTAGGCATTTCGCCAGGTGCCCGATTCGGCCTGATAACCGAGTTGTTCCAGGGCATTCGCCTGGAGCTCTCTGGCTTCTCGAAGTGACGGATCCGCAAACACTACGTGGTTCACCACCTGGGCTACCCACCGATAGTCACCTTCTTCAAATGAGTCCCGTGCTCGTCGCAGAACCTCCTCGGCGCCTCCCATGAACTCAACATATTTCTTGCTGCTTTCAACCGGCGGGTGGGGATTGAGATTCGCAGGATTCGCGTCGTACCAACCGAGGTACTTGTTGTACACCGACTTCACGTTGTGGCTAACGGTGCCGTAGTAGCCCTGAACGTGTGATTCAGTAGCGAAACAGGCAGGAAGCCTGAGCATTTCGGCAATTTCATTGGGTGTCCATCCAAGGTTCGCCAGCCGCATGGTTTGGTCATGCAGCCACCGGTAAACATCACGCTGGTCGATTAGAAATTTCTTCAAATCCATCGTCCCGAAACGAGGCCAATGATGGGTAGCGATCATGATGTCGGACTCGTCGCCCCACAAGTCAAGAGCTTCATTGATGTATTTGGACCAAGCAAGAGCGTCGCGGGTTTGCGCCCCCCGGATGGGATACAGATTGTGCATGTTGTGTGTGCAGTTTTCGGCCATACACAACAACCGAAAGTCGGGAAACCAGAAGTTCATCTCTGCAGGCGCCTCTGCATCGGGGGTGTTCTGGAAGATGATCCGTACTCCGTCTACCTCAAGTTCGGTTCCTGTTCGATCAATGATTTCGGTTGGCGCGATCAGACCTGAGGCGCTTAACGGCAGCGCTTTACCCAACCCGTTATCCACTTGTCCTTTTGGACCGGAGGGCAAAAAGAGTCCGAACTGATACATAGCTCGCCGGGCCATCGCTGCCCCGGCAATGACATTCTCGTTAACTACTTCTTCGAGGAACCCTTCAGGAGCAATGATTCTGACCTCTCCTCTATCAACTTCTGCGGCGCTTGTTACACCCAAGACACCACCAAAATGATCGGCGTGAGAATGCGTATAGATAATGGCCTTGACCGGTCTTTCGCCCAGCTGTTCGTTAGCGAGCTTCAGACATGCTGTTGCTGTCGCTGCTGTGGTCAAAACGTCAACCAAAATCCAACCAGTACGTCCCGCAATCAGCGTGAGGTTCGAGATGTCATATCCGCGTACCTGCCAAACTCCGTCCATCACCTCAAACAGACCATGAACCGCGTTGAGGCGCCCCTGGCGCCAGAGCCCGGGGTGCACGGTATCGGGTGACTTTTCGTCGTTGCGGAGAAAGTCGTACCGAGCGCAATCCCACACCACCTGATCATCAACAGAAACCATCGCGCCAGGAAGAGTTGCTAATAAGCCTTGCTCAGCTCTACCAAAGTCAGCGTTATCGTCGAAGGAAATCACTGCTTGGGCAGCTGCGTTGGCTGCAACTGTAAATTCCGAGGCATCCTTTGGAGTGGTCGGCGTATCGGACATGTTGCTCCCTAGTTGAGACTCGGCGGATCTAGCTTGCCACCGAAACCGTTAGTGTCGCCTGGTATTCAGCAGGCAGGGACATAGCGATACGGTCCGTCATGATCTCAGTCGTTCCGTCCACATAATTAGCAACGCGAGCCGCGGTCAGTCGATGCCCAATCAGGTGCTCTTCTTTCAGTCCGTTCGCACCCATGGCTTGGGCGCACGCTGTAAGGGCTGGCTCCGCCATTTCAGTTGCGAATTTCTTTGCGTGCGCCGCAGAAAGAATCGCGGAGCGGTTATCGCCTTGTTCAATTACCGCCACAGCGCGGTCGGTAAGCGCGCGCGCTGCCTCAAGCTGGTTGGCTACATGTGCGAGTTGCCACGAAAGGCCCTGATGTTCGATAATTGGCCTCCCAAAACTCTCTCTTTCGCAGGCGTAACTCACCGCTGACCGTAGAGACGCTTCAACCATGGAACAGCACATCGAAGCAACGTATGTTCGTGCTTCGTTAATCGTTGTCAGAGCGGCGGCGAAGCCTTCACCGGGAAGAGCAAGCAGTTCGTCCTCGGAGGCGAAATAGTTGTTTAAACGAAATCCAGCTGTGCCGATTGCATGGCTTCCGATCAAACCGTAGGGGTCGAGACGCTCAAAGCCGTCCCTAGTGCCGTCGATAACAAATGACGCAATTCCTTTAGAGCGAGCGTCGCTGTCGGTCTGGACATAAGCAACGATCACATCGGAGGCAGCGGCATTAGTTATCCAAGCTTTTTCCCCGTTCAACCGCCAACCGCCGGCATCGGGTGCTGCAAGGGTTGTGATGGCAGAAAAATCGCTACCGACGCCTGGTTCAGTCAAGGCAGTCGAGCCCAACCGTTGTCCTGACAACAAATCTGGCAAGAATCGACTACGTAGCTCTTCCGTGCCGTGCCGCGCCAGCCTTGCTGCGACATTATGGGAGTTAACCAAGCTGAACGCGTACGGCATCGAAACCTCAGAAAGAAGGTCCAAGACCTTGAGCTTTTGACCAAAACTCAACCCGAGACCGCCCAGCGCCGGATCTATCTCCATACCCAGAAGACCCAGTTCGTGTGAAGCCGAAATGGTGTCAATTGGAAAGATACGCTCTTGTTCCCATTGGATAACCCGGGGAGCGATCTTGTCGTCACGAAATTCTTGCACCCGCCCTAACAGCGTATTGAAGTCTTCCTCACTTATCCCCGCAAGTTGGCTCATACTCTGACCCTAGGTCGCTGCGTAAAGTCGTTCATTGTGGAAGACGCATTCTCTGCAAATCGGTTGTCAGACGTGTTGCTCCCCGGCGCGGCCCAACCACGTCACGGCCCTTCGGCGGCTGTGGCTGCGGCGGTGCGCAACGGTGAACACGGGACAGAGATCCTCTTCATAGAGCGGTCCGCTAAAAAGGGCGACCCTTGGTCGGGGCAAATGGCATTCCCTGGCGGGCGCACCTCACCGACCGACGCTGACAGTGTTGCGACTGCTATTCGTGAGACGAAAGAAGAACTGGACATCGACCTTTCAGGCACCCAGGTGCTCGGTCGCCTGTCAGACCTCGAAGGCGGGCCCCGCGAAACCCGTCAACGCCTGCGAGTAACACCGCACCTCTTCTGGGTGCCTGGTGAGCGCCCATTAATTACACCCAACCACGAAGTAGCGACCGCTCTATGGATTCCAGTCGAGCAGCTTGTTGATGAAGAACGGTACATCGAATACCCGTACCCGCGGCTGGGGTCAGATCTCTGGCCCGGCATCGTGATCGACGGTGAACGAGTCATCTGGGGCCTGACGTTGCGGATGCTTGTTGACCTGTTCTCGCGTCTGGGGCGACCTCTATCCATCAGGACTTAAACCCGTCTCCTCAATAAGCTGTTTGATATGTCAGTCGATTCACCGGACATAACCCTTGGCCCTTCTTCCAACCGAGGAGAATTTGTCGACGTCGATGTCGTAGTTGTCGGGGCCGGGTTTGCCGGTATGTACATGCTCCATCGGCTTCGAGAACTGGGTTATTCAGTTCGGGTCTTCGAAGCTGGCACGGGCGTGGGAGGTACGTGGTACTGGAACAGATACCCAGGCGCCCGCTGCGACGTTGAGAGCCTTGAATACAGCTACAGCTTCGACGAAAAGCTCCAACAAGATTGGGAATGGACAGAGCGATATTCAAGCCAACCCGAGATCCTTTCCTATGCGAACCATTTTGCCGATAGGTTCGATCTTCGTCGTGACATCCGATTTGAAACTCGCGTCGAGTCAGCTGCATTTGACGAAGATCGCAACATTTGGTCGGTGCGTACTAGCGACGGGGGACTGACATCTGGACGCTTCTTTGTTATGGCAACCGGGTGCCTTTCCTCAGCGGCCACTCCAGATATCGAGGGCATACAAGAGTTTTCTGGAACCATGGTTCATACAGGTCAATGGCCTAAAGAGGGTGTTGATCTCACGGGAATGCGCGTCGGCATTATCGGAACAGGCTCTTCGGGTGTTCAAGCTATCCCTGTTATAGCTGAACAATGTGATGAGCTAATTGTTTTCCAACGCACTCCCCAGTACACGGTTCCAGCGCGCAACACGCCGTTACAGGTTGAGCGGCAGACGGACGTAAAGAGCCGTTATAGGGATTTTCGAGAAGCCAATTTTTTGATGCCGCAGGCCTTAGGGGCCGAGGTTCCCAAATATGACGATTCGATACACGACGTATCGGATGAGGAACGTCGAGAAAGATTGCAAGAGGCTTGGGATCGCGGTGGGACCCTCTTTCTTGCGTCGTTCACCGACGTGCTCCTCGACGAGTCCGCGAACTTTCACGCCCAAGACTTTGTGCGGGAAAAGATCGGCGAGATCGTGAGCGACCCTGAAACGGCTTCGAAACTCACCCCAGAGCACATCATCGGGTGTAAGCGACTAGTGATCGACACTGATTACTTCGAGACTTTTAACCGGCCAAATGTGCGTCTAGTCGATGTGGGAAGTGAACCGATTCAACGAATAACGGAATCTGGGTTGTCTACGCAATCCGAAGAGTTCCAGTTTGATGTCTTGGTCTTCGCGACCGGTTTTGACGCGATGACTGGTTCGATATTGCGGGTCGACATAACGGGTCGCGGGGGAATGACGATCCAGGAGAAGTGGTCTACAGGTCCACGCACCTACCTCGGACTTACCGTTCCAGGGTTCCCCAACATGTTCACGGTGTCTGGGCCGGGAAGTCCTTCCGTGCTTACCAACATGATTATTTCGATAGAACAGCATGTCGAATGGATCAGTGATTGCATCTCGTGGCTCGACGAGCGCGGGTATGTGACCATCGAAGCAAAATCCGAAGCCGAAGAGGCCTGGGTTGATCACGTCAACTCCAAAGCGGAAAGGACTTTGTTTCCGAGTTGCAACTCTTGGTATCTCGGAGCGAATGTCCCCGGTAAGACACGCGTGTTCATGCCGCTCCTCGGATTTCCGGGCTACGTCCGCCGCTGCGACCAAGTTGTCGAAAACAATTATGAAGGGTTTGTCGTCCAATGAAAGAGCTTGAACTCCTGAGCGAGGGATGGGGTCTTATCGAGGCGCCCCGCGTCGATGACCACAACCGTTTGTATTTTTCCGACGTACCGAATGGCGGCGTGTACCGACGTCTTGCCGATGGTGAGATCGAAACCGTGATTCCCAAAAGACGGGGGGTCGGCGGAATGGTCTTTCACAACGATGGTGGTTTAGTAGTCGGCGGACGAAACATCCAGCACGTCGCCGATGGTGAAATACGAGTGCTGTTCGACCCTGGATTCCCCGGTTTCAACGACCTCCATACAGACGTCTTGGGTCGCGTGTACGTCGGTTCACTCAAGATTGACCCATTTGATGAAAGCGCAGTCAATCCTGGAGGCGAGCTATGGCGTTTGGGCCCGGATGGCGAGGCAACCGAAATCTATGACGGCGTACTGCTCACCAATGGGATCGGCTTCTCGCCGGACGGGTCGCTTCTCTACCATGCCGACAGCGTCCCAGGGAGGGTCTGGGTCTCCGATGTGGATGACGACACAGTTACGGGAAAAAGGGTCTTTGTCGAAGACCGCGCTAATGCGACAGACGGATTAGCTGTCGACGTAGAAGGTGGTGTTTGGGTAGCCCAGCCAAACGGAGGCAAGGTACAGCGTTACAGGCCTGACGGAACTGAAGACACACGAGTAGAAATCCCAGACCCGATGGTCACTAGCGTCTGCTTCGGTGGTGATGACATGCGGGATCTGTACGTCGTTACAGGTGGTCAAACGTCTCGCGGCGGATGCATCTACCGGACGAGAGTTGATGTAGCGGGAGTGCCCGTCCCCAAAGCGAAGATTTGAGCCGCAACGCCTTGAAGTGGTCCTAGGGTCAAACATATGCAAGACACACCGTTTTACTGGTCCCATGGGCGTGAAGGCGCCCCTCTTCTCTTATGCCTGCACGGCATCGGTTCGTGTGCTGACGCATTCTTGCCTCAGCGGGATTTAGCAGATGACCTTGGCTACCGACTAGTTGCCTGGGACGCGCCCGGTTATCGCTATTCCGCCGACCCTGCCGATGATCCCGGGTTAGATGGATGGGCCGATGCGGCAGCGCATCTGATTCGCACGCTCGGCTATCAAACCGCTGTTGTTCTTGGTGTGTCGTGGGGCGGCGTAATCGCCACTCGCCTCACCATCCGGCACCCCGATCTGGTTAGGGCCCTTGTGCTAGCTGATTCCAGCGTCGGATCGGGGACAAACCTCAAACAGGCAGAAGCGATGCGAAGTCGAGCCGCAAGTCTCACCGAGCTTGGTGCCGCAGAGTTTGCACGTCAACGCTCACCTCTGTTAGTTGGAGACAACACATCCCCCGATGTGGTGGCTAGCGTCGAAAAACTTTTTGCTACGTCGGTTCGGATGCCGTCTTACCAATGGGCTTGCAATTCGATGGCGGATACCGATCATCGGGAGTCATTGAGTTCTCTAACCGCGTCAACGTTAGTTATTTGCGGAGAAGAGGATCGCGTGACCCCGCCTAAATTGTCGGCTGAACTTTGCGAAGGAATCCCAAATGCAGTCCTGACCCACGTTGAAGGCGCCGGTCACCTAGCGAACCAAGAGCAACCCGTGGCCTTTAACCGTGAACTTTTCGACTTCGTTCAACCACTCACATAGCCCAGTCAACTATCTGCGTTAGGTCTAGCGCGGCGGCATTCGGATACCCCCGTCACAACGAATGGTTTCTCCGTTCATATAGGGGTTCGTAATGCACTCCATCACCATGAATGCCAACTCTTCGCCGGACCCCAGTCGCTTGGGGAACAGCACGCTTTGTCCGAGATGCGCTTTGAACTGATCCGACTGCTCTCCCTCGCCATATATAGGTGTGTCGATAAGACCTGGAGCGATGGTGTTCACCCGAATTCCTGTCGCGGAGAGATCACGGGCAATAGGCAACGTCATTCCGACTACGCCGCCCTTGGAAGCGGAATAAGCGGCTTGTCCGATTTGTCCATCGAATGCCGCTGCGGAAGCCATATTCACAATTGATCCTCGTGAACCATCAGCGTCAACGGGTTCGGTTTGAGCCATCGCCGACGCGGCCTGCGCCAACATGTTGTACGTGCCAATGAGATTGACCCTCAACACGAACTCAAATTGGCTGAGTTCCGCCGGCACGTTGTTGCGATCGATGGTTCTGGCAGCACGTCCCAATCCGGCGGAGTTAACAAGAGCCCTTAATGGCCCCATTTCAGATGCCGCCGCCACGGTGGCTTGAGCATCTTCGACATTTGAAACGTCGCATTTGATGAACAGGCCGCCCAATTCTGAGGCAACTGATTGACCTTTGTCCTCTTGGAGGTCTGCGATAACAACTCGAGATCCAGCGTCAGCGAGTTGATGTGCAGCGGCTTCTCCGATGCCGGATGCGCCCCCGGTAACGATAGAAGAGCTGCCTTGGAGGTTCATTCTGGGCATTACGCATCAATCCTTTCGATAATCGTGGCGTTGGCCATGCCGCCGCCTTCGCACATGGTTTGCAGCCCGTACCGGCCACCTGTGCGTTCAAGTTCGTTGAGTAGCGTCGCCATCAGCTTGGTGCCAGAGCAGCCCAGCGGGTGACCCAGGGCAATAGCGCCACCATTTACGTTGGTTTTGCTGAGGTCTGTGCCATGTTCTTTCTGCCAAGCCAATACGACGGAAGCGAATGCCTCGTTTACTTCGAACAAGTCAATTTCACCTAGACCCAAGCCGGAACGCGCCATAATTTTCTCTGTTGCTGGAATCGGACCTTTTAACATTGTCACAGGATCGGCACCGGCTAACGCAAAGCTGTGAAATCTCGCTCGTGCTCGCAAACCCAGCTCGGCTGCCTTTTCGGCGCTCATCACCAAAACCGCTGACGCGCCGTCAGTGATTTGGCTCGAGTTTCCAGCAGTGATCTTGCCGTCTTCACGAAATGCTGGGTTGAGTTTCGAGAGTGACTCGGCTGTAGTGCCGTGGCGAATGCCCTCGTCAGCGGTCATCATCTCGATTTTGCCGTCGGTCTCTACAGGTACTGGAACAATTTCGTTTTCGAAACGCCCTTCCGCTGTGGCCACCGCTGCTCGTCGCTGGCTTTCGGCACCGAACGCGTCCAGATCCTCGCGACTCAATCCGTATTCGTCAGCGATCATTTCCGCGCCAATACCTTGGGGCGGAAGCCCCGTTTCTTCATAACGATTTTGCATAGTTTCACTGAAGGGAAAACCCATCCCTTTGACCACACTTGCTCCCATGGGCGTCCTAGTCATCACTTCGACACCCGCTGCGACAGCGACGTCATAGGCTCCGGCGATAACCCCTTGCGCAGCAAAGTGCAACGCCTGCTGACTTGACCCGCACTGGCGATCGACGGTGGTGGCAGGGACGGACTCTGGCCAGCCCGCTGCTAGTACGGCGTTTCGACCGATATTCAACGATTGCTCCCCTACCTGCATCACACATCCCATGATGACGTCATCGACGATTGCCGGATCTATACCTGTTCGTTCTTCGATAGCTTTCAAAACGTGGGCCGCTAAATCAACGGCATGCCAGTCCTGGAGCCGGCCGTTACGTTTGCCGCCTGGCGTCCTTACCGCGTCAACGATGACTGCTTCTCTCATAGCTCAACTCCTAGTCGGGGCCGGTTCGGAATGATGCACCAAACCTTGCCTGGGAATCGTAGGTCGCAATTAGGCGCGTGAGCGAACCGATGACGGTACCTTTCAACGGTGAGTTTCCCCGGATCGAAAACAATGAGGTCCGCTACTTTCGTTTCATTGCACGTTCCAACCTTTCGACTCTTCTGGTGGAGCGGCGTTTTTTCCTACCTCGGTATTCAAATGCAGTTCCTTCTCCGAGGTCTCCTTGCGTGGGACCTCACTGAACGTGAAAGCGGCCTTGGAGTTGTTTATCTCGCGTTTGGAATAGGACTTTTGGTGTTTACTCCAATAGGTGGCGTGCTAGCGGACCGTTGGGCGAAACGTACCCTGCTGGTTTTGGGGCAAGGGACGATTGCGCTGGTCGCCACCTTTATGGGAGTGGCGGCCATCTCGGGTAACGCAGAGTATTGGATGTTGCTTGTAACGAGCCTTTCTCAAGGTGCAATGTTTGGCCTGATAGGACCGGCCCGGGTGTCGACGTCAGCAGAACTCGTCGGGCACGAACATCTAGGGAACGCGATCAGCTTGACGTCAATGTCGATGAGCATGACAAGGATATTTGCCCCGGCGGCCGCGGGAGTTTTGGCCGGCGTCGCGACGGTGGGAATTGGCGGCGCCTATTTGGTGGCAGCGGTGTTCTCTGCTATTTCAACCATTCTCACTACTCGATTGCCCAAATTAGAGCCCGTGAACCCGTCAGCTCGAAACCCGCTTACCGAGATCTTCGACGGACTTAGTTACGTTCGAGGGAAACCAGAACTCCGACGACTCATTATGACCACCATCGTGGCGATCGCCATCGGATTCAACTACGTGGCGTTTATGCCCGCGCTAGTTGAAGGGCAGATGGGCCTATCGGAAAGTCACGTCGGCTTTTTGACGACTGCTTCGGCCGTAGGCGCCGTTGTAATGACGGCATTTATCGCTTCGCGAGCTGATGGCCCAGATTCTGGTCGCCTGCTGATCTGCTGCGGCCTAGTTTTCGGCATATCAGTCGTTCTTTTCGGTCTAGCGCCGAACTACCTACTGGCGTTACTCGTAGTCGTAGTCTTGGGCCTCGCCACCAATGGATTTATGGTCCTCACAACTAGCCGATCTATGGCTATCTCCGAGCCCTCCCATCATGGACGAGTTCAATCTCTGATGCAGCTAGCTTTCGCAGGGTTCGGGATTGCCGCAGCCCCACTGGGTGCGCTGGCAGAGGTGGTGGGCCTTCGAGCGACAATTGTTGTCATGGGACTCGTCACTTTTTGTGTCGTTGCAATTTACGGCGTTGTTCTTTCTCGATCCGTCGTGGCGGATTCGCAATAAAACGGTCGACGGCAAAACGTTCTGTCATTCGCTTAGGGCGCTAATTGCGGGGGAGGGACCGAAATGGAGTGTCGCGAGCGGACCCTGGTTCCCTTGGGAGACCGAGAACGCGTTCGCCGATCGTGTTGCGTTGTATTTCGTCAGTACCTCCACCGAGGCTCATTCCGCGACAGTTGAGAATATGGAACTGGAAATAGTCCTCAGAGGTTTGGTCACTGCTCCAAGCTGGTGACGCAGGAAAACAAATTCGTGCCGCGAAGTGTGCTGCAGCTCGCCCTTGTCGTGTACGCCATAACTTACCGATGGATGGATGAACTGTGTTTCTTCGTCGGATGAACTCGATAATGCGTTCGCCTATAACCAAATTTGCTAGCTCCTGACGCACTGTTGGTTCGCCTGTCCGGCCCTTTTCTTGTGCCAACTCGATCAGTTGTTGCGAGGGAATCGGGACGCGCCCTGACTTAGAACGCTGAGCCCTGTCGTTCACGGTTGAACCCTGTCCGGTTCTTATGCGTTCGTGAGCTAATAAAGCCACCGCCATTCGCCAGCCGTCATTGACTTCGCCGACAACCCATGACCGGGGGATACGAGCTCCTTCTAAAAATATTTGGTTGAATTCGGCCTCGCCGGTCATCTGGATCAGCGGTTGTATGTCGATCCCAGTCTGCTCCAACGGCAGAACAAACATCGTGATTCCACTGTGCTTGGGTGCATCGAAGTCGGTGCGTGCAAGCAAGATCGCGTACTGACTAATTTGAGCTCCGGACGTCCACACTTTTTGCCCCGTCACCACCCATTCGTCACCATCTAATTCGGCTCGCGTCGTAAGCCCTGCGAGATCCGAACCTGCTCCCGGCTCTGAATACATCTGACACCAGACTTCTTCGCCTCTGAGTCCGGGACGAAGGAACCGATCCTTCACTTCTGCTGAGGCGTAATCGCGAATTACCGGCATAGCCATCCCTACGCCGATCCCAAACACGTTGTCTTCTCGCGGGATTTTTCCCTGACTTTCTTCGCTCCATATACGGGCATGGAGCAGGTCTTCATTTCCGCCGTAAGCGGTGGGGTATCCAAAGGCTGCCAAGCCGCAATCGAACAGAGCAGCGCGCCAAGCTTTTGCTCGAGAGATGGCGGCAGACCTCGTCGACTCGAGTATTTGTGGTGTTGTCACGTCTAGGAAGTGGCGAACGGTCTCACGGAAGTCAGTGTTGGCAATCATTCTGTGGTCATTCTCAATTTGTAGGTCCCAGACTAACGCGGTACCAAAAGTATGCGGATAATCTACTGACGGTTGGTTTCATCGAAAGGGGAACATGAGGATCACTGCGACTGAAGTTGCCTCTTATAATCGAATTTCGGTCACGCCGATGACCGGGTCAATCGGCGCGGAGGTCGACCAGGTGGATCTCCGCGATCTCGACGATGAGATCATTTCGGAGATACACGACGCATGGATGAAACACAAAGTGCTGTTTTTCCGTGAACAAGACCTGACTCAGGCACAACATGTTGCGTACGGCAAGGCGTTCGGCGAACTCGAGATCCACCCTTTCAGCGCTCAAGCAGACGAGCACGCGGAGATCTTGGTTCTCGAGTCGACACCAGAAAAATTCCAGGCGGCGCAAACCTGGCACAGTGATGTGACGTTCAGGGAATGTCCACCAGATGGATCTGTGTTGCTTGGCCGAGTCGTGCCCGAATGGGGGGGTGACACTGTGTGGGCGAATATGGAACTGGCGTACGAGTGGTTGCCTGACGACGCCAAAGCACAAATTGAGGGACGCTACGCCGTGCATTCGTACGTGAAGGCGTTTGGTGGCGCGATGACCGATGAGCAACGATCAAGAGCTCTGGAAGAGTTCCCCGAACAGAAACATCCGATCGTGCGTACTCACCCCGTTACGGGCAAGAAGGGCTTATTTATTAATCGGGTTTTCACTCTGACGATTGACGGAATGACTCCTGAGGAAAGTCGGCCCCTGCGTCGGCGACTTTTTGAACAGGCCGCATTGCCTGAGCTCCAGGTTCGGTTTCGGTGGCGGGCCGGCAGCTTGGCGCAGTGGGATAATCGCATCACTCAGCATTACGCGGTGCCAGACCATGGTGGACAAAATCGTCGGATGGAGCGCGTAACTCTCGTTGGTGAGCGGCCGTTCTAGTTGGTGCTCGAGTTTCGTCGGCTAATCAATGAAGTGGCTGCGCGGGCTGATGTCCTACGAACTGTTCGTTTCGCTGAGTGGCTTTGTACGAGCCGGAATGGTCACCGTTGTTCAGACGCTCGGCTGGCACACTCTAAAAGGGTGGATGACTTGTCCGGCGCCGTCAGCTCAGGAGAGCATGAATTAGGCACTGCTGTCCAGGAAGCTTGGCTTGATGATCGCGAACTTGAGGTCGTCCGAGGACGAGTCCCAATGGTGTACGTCGAAGCGGTTCCGGTCAGGCTGGATGAAGTGGGCCAAGTCACCCACGTGGGTTTGTTGCTACGAGCGATGGCTGATTCGACTATTTCTCGAGCGATCGTCAGTGGACGCGTCCTATGGGGAGAAACTGTTCGCCAAGCGCTGCAGCGTCATTTAGACAAGGATCTGGGTCCGTCCGCTTTCCCCAGGCTTCCAGCGGCTCCAGCCCCATTTACGGTGGTTGAGTACATGCCAGACCCCACGCGCACTGGTTATTACGACCCGCGTCAACATGCCGTGAGCCTTGCCTATCTCGTCGCTGTCGAAGGAGAGTGCGAACCAAGTCAAGAAGCTCTCGATTTTGTGTGGATCTCTAGTGAAGAAGCAGCTAGCGCAGCGGTTTCGGCTGAAATGACCGGAGGACAAGATCGTATCGTTCGGCTCGCCCTGGCCTACGCAGGCCGGTTGCCCTGATTCAGGCGCCGCAAAGACCTAACTCAGGATACGGATCGGAACAGCGCGTCGGCCTTTGACATGACCACACTGGAGGTAATAGGCGCGGGGTCGGTTAGCTCAAAATTGAGGAACCGCTCGAACCGCATCTCCATGGCTATCTGCATTTTTAGGCATGTAAAATTCGAACCCAAGAAACGGTGGACACCAAGACTGAATGTCGAATCGCGGTTCTCGGTTCTGTGGATGAGGACCTGATCGGGCCGATCCAAGACCCCGGGATCTCGGTTTGCCGAAGGGAATGCAAGTACGGTCCAATCTCCAGCGTTGATCGGACATCTGGCTATCTCAGTGGCGTGTTCTGCTACGCGCCCGATGTAGTCGGGGGAATATGGCGAAGAAATTCCCCTACATCGGTGGGGATAAGCGACTGATCTTTTCCGCGGAGATAGAACAGGGCAACAGTAAATATCGGGTAACCAAATATTGCTGGTGCACTCAGAGTCCATCTACTCTTCGGCGATGAAGTTTGCGCCCTTTGTTGGCTCGTTAGGCGGAGAAGGAGCCGAAGCTTGGGCGATTCTAACTGAGTCTCGCGCGGCGCAAGAGCGAGGCGAGGACGTGATTATTCTCAGCATCGGCGACCCCGACTTTGAGACACCAACTTTTGTTGTCAATGCGGCGATCGAAGCGTTACGCGCAGGAGATACTCACTACACAGAACTGGAAGGACGTTCATCTCTGCGATCGGCCATCGCCGAAAAAATGTCCCATACTTCTGGGGTTGAAATTGGTCCCGATCGAGTGACAGTTCTTGCAGGCGCACAGAACGCCTTTTACTCAACCTGCCGTTGTTTGTTCGGCCAAGGGGATGAGGTCCTTGTCTTAGATCCGGCCTATGTCACCTATGAAGCTGGCATCGCGTCGACCGGAGCGACTCAAGTTCGTGTTCGGCAACCTGCGCACTCAGGGTTCAGGCCCGATATCGATGAACTTGCGGCGTCAGTCACCCCAGCGACCCGCGGGATTGTTTTTTCTAATCCTTCAAACCCGACTGGGGTCACACTAAACAGTTACGAGCTTGATGCGATAGCCAATATCGCAATCCAAAACGACTTATGGGTTCTGGTTGATGAGGTCTACGGCGACCTGGTGTTCGATGGTGTTTACCGGTCGATCGTAGGGCTGCCTGGAATGCTTGAAAGAACGGTCACCGTAAGTAGCGTGTCAAAGTCCTACGCAATGACAGGTTGGCGGTGCGGTTGGGCGGTGGGACCACCGGCACTGATGGAGCACCTTCGACGCATGACTTTGATCACGTTGTATTGCCTACCCGGCTTTGTGATGGAGGCAGCAAACGTAGCTATACGCGAAGGCTCTGAAGATGTTGCACGAGCGAGAGAGACGTATCGCCGTCGACGGGACCTAGTGCTAGAAATCCTTGCCGAAGCCCGAAACCTTCCCACGCTCGTCCCGGAAGCAGGCATGTTCCTTATGGCCGATGTGAGGGCTCATAACGACGATGCGAACGTATTCGCATGGAATTTGTATCGATCGACAGGCGTGTCAGTGTTGGACGCCGGAGCGTTCGGGTCGGCGGCGCGCGGCTGGATTCGAATTTCCTACGGAATCGATGAAACGCGACTAGCCGAAGCTTGTAGGCGGATCGTTGAGTTCACACACAACTGATTCGCCATTCAACTGGATGACCGATTCGAGTGTGATGCTGGTTAAGCAGGATTATCGCAAGGTGCATCACGCTTGTCGCGCCGGTGCAACATGCATTCTCGATGTTTCACCCGCCACCCCTCTGATGTTTTGACCACCTCGTCGTAGTAGGAGGCTGTTCCAACGAACCCTTTGCCAAGCAACGCCACGATCCGAAAATTCATGGTGATCATCTCGCCGAGGTCCTCAACATAGATGTTGGTCATCATGTGAGTTTTAGGGTGCTGTGCCTCCACATTCATGAAATGAACGATGTCTTCGATGCCGTCGAGACGGCGGGATCCAACACCAGTCAGATCGAAAATGGCATCGGCAGTGAAGACCTGACGTAAACGGTCCCAGTTTCTGTCGTCGATGGCGTCGCCATAGCGGCCAGGGAGCTCATGAAGTTCTAAACGGTCAGCAACATCAATGGTCATAGCGCGATGCTAGACCCGTCGCGGCCGAGCGTGGCTCGCGTCAACGACCGTAGATGAGGGGAAACACTCGATCATCAGTAATGAGGTCCCCCTCCTCTAACGTCGTGTCCTCATCTCGGATGATCGGATCCGCTCCGGCTTTTGGAGCCCAGACGGCATCGTCCCCAAGCCAACGCCACCGAAACGCCCAGGAGAATCAATTAAACCGTCAACTGGTTGGAGGATTTCTTCGACCAGAGCCCCGTCCACTGCCTGAGCGAGGTCAATGACGCCGTCGGCCTTGAACCTAGCAACCTGGTCCTCATCGACAACGTCCGCGTAATCACCTGCGACTTAAGGCTAGATGTTCTCAATAACGTCATGGTCGGAGAGACTCGACCGGATATCAGTATCTGCTTTAGCGGGGATGTCTGGACACCAGATTCGCATGGCTTCTTCCATTGTGCCCTTCACCACTGTCGCTACTTCGCGAGCGTCACTGCGGTTGCACTCGACGACGACACTGTCATGAACCGTTTGCACGCCTACCGCGCTATCGAAGTGAGATAGCCGCACGTAGAGAAGTCCGTATGCCTCCAACATTACGTCCGCCACGCCACCTTGGATGGGAGCATTTCTGTAGGCATTAGCCATCTGTGATATGCGCGAAGCAAGAGACTTGTTCAATAAAAGAACCGCTGCTTCTGAACCCATGTTTTCCTTGACTTGATCGACAATTGCTCGCCTCAACGGCCGGTTTTCGAGCAATTTTGTAACTTCTGTCGACGACAAAGTTTGGCCATCGTTTTTGAATTTGACGCTGTGTTCCTCGGCGACCAGCCGTCGAACTCGTTCCGGCCCCTCTTTGCCGGATTCAACAATTGTTCGAGCTGCCTGTTCCAAAACACCTTCCGTGTGAAAAGTGAACTGCTGCCGCCGGCCGGATTCAGTAAATGACTGAAACCCGAAAGCTTCGGTGTTTCGTTTCAGTACTACCGGCGCTTCAAAAGAAAGTGTCCAGGCAATTTCATCGATCTCCCAGGGCGACCCCAAACGGGCAACTACATCTTCAGCGGTTGGCCAGTTGCGGTACTGGTCGCGATGTTGGCGAACGGCGCTACGGACAAGGGGCCAGATCTTGTGCAACCGAAGAGTTAGTTGCCAATCGATCTCGTCGTGAGACGAAGCCAAATCTTCAATAAATCGATCTCGGCTGGCGACCCAAGACGCGATTTGTGGATAAGCGGACAGATACTGTTTGAGGAGTATGTGACCCTCCTCTGTGGATGTCTCAACGCCAGCTTGAGAGAGGCTTCGAGCCAAGCCTGCGCCTCGCTGACCGTAAAGGATCCCGAAATTAATCCTTTTAGCTTTGTCGCGATATTCGGTATGGCTCTCTGGCTCGGATACCGCTAAGGCCTCCATATCAACGTTAAACATGCGCTCGGCGGTCGCTGAGTGGACGTCAGCCCCGGCCTCGAAAGCGTCGCTGAGGTTGCGGTCGCCCGCTACTTGGGTGGCGAACCTTAACTCGGCTTGACTCAAGTCCGAATAAACGAAGACTCTTTCGGCTTCGACAGGTCGTATGTACTGCTTCATTTTTGGAGAGAAGTTCTGCGCGTTCGGTCTTCTGCTGGCCAATCTGCCAGTGTTCGTGCCCACAACCTGTAAGTACTCCGGATGCATTCGACCTTCGGTGTCGATGTGTTCACGAATCGAATTTCCGTAGGTGGAAAGAACTTTGGTGAGTTCTCGGAACTCTAGAAGCGCTTGGCAGATATCTCCTCCGATGTTAGAGAGAACCGTCGCGGTGAGCGGGTCAGTGGGAAGCAACAACCTTGGTTTGCCGAACGTGTTGGAAGACCATGCCAGGACGTTATCTGTGCTCCATTCGTTGAGCGTTTCCTTTGCTTGACGTTCACTTCCAGGATTCCAAGATGGTTCTAGCGTCTCGTCGAACAAGGTGCCCTGCCCGCCTCCAGTGAGTTCAGCTAAGCGTCCAGATACTTGTACGCGCTGCTGATCCATCTTGTTGAGTCTCTGTTCCCAGCCCACCCAATCAAAGGGAAGTCCCACCCGCTCCATATGGTCCAGAAACGGACGCGCCCGCTGCTCGAGTCGGCAGACTTTTTCTAGCCCGGCGTTAACTAATCGGGACCTTATTTCGTCAGCGACCCACAGTGTCTCTACTGCGTCTGCTGCCGCATAGGTCACCTGTTCGACGTTGAGGGGATCACTTTCGGTGTACGAGAGCTGTGTGCTTCCTTTACCTTCGACGTGTAGTCCGAGATACCACTCAGTAGCCCAGGCAAGGCCGTGGTAGAACCCGAACCCCGTCCGTCCTTGATGTAACAAGGCGTCCGCGAGTTGGGCGTCCCACCACGTCATGGACTCAACAGATTCGTCGTTTTGTCGGGCAGGGTCGAAGAGATCTCGGTCGAGTACTCGGGCATCGAAGTCGGCGTTCCATGCGTCGGCTTTGACTCCGCTTAGCGCGGTGGCGAGTGAGGAAGGTTCGATTTCGCGTACATCGAGAACCCAGGCGTGATCTAAGCCGTCTTTGTTTCGCGTGGCGGCAGAGATAACTCTGAGAGCGCCGGGGTTGCTGTTCGGACCGCTGAACGCTTCGGGGTTGTAAACCGTCTCTGTGTCTACAGCCCTCATGGTCGACTGTCGAAGAGCGGCTGCGAAGTCTTCTAAGGAGGTGTCATCGACACGGGTGATCGGGACGTCAGCAACTCTTTTTGATGACCGAGGCCGGGGATCGACGGGAATGACCACGCCATGACACTAGATCCGGAATTTAAGCGAATTCAGCAAGTCGTCGCGTTAGTTCTTCGATTTCTACCGGTTCGAGGTTCGCGAAGCTCATTCGTACCATTGCTTCGTCCTTGGCAGTAAAGGCAGTGCCGGGTATCACAAGTACGTCGTGTTCAAGGATCAGCCTTCGGACGACCTCTGAGGTCGTTAGATCAGCATGTGGGTGGCGAACCCATCCGAAATAGGCGCCAGATGCGACAACTTCGAAGCCTCCTGGTTGATCGTGCATGACCGCCAGGAACTTTTTTTCTAGTTCCCTGATTCGGGTAACTTGTTTGGCGCGCCACTCCTGGGCATGCATTAAGCCTGCAAGAGCGGCCTCTTGGCCTATTCGAGGTGCGCTAATCGCCACGCAATCCAAGATCTTGAGTGATTCGGTGATGATGCCCGCGCCCCCAACTACGGCGCCGCATCGATACCCAGGAATGGCGAAATCTTTGGAGAAGCTGTGGAGGCTAATAACATGGTTCGTCCAATCAGCGTTGGTGAAGAGCTCGTGCGTTCCGTTTATCTCGTCGCGAAAAGAGCGGT
>ERZ651768.1091-NODE-1091-length-20111-cov-6.649945_pt1 | contig 20111 bp, 16 predicted proteins | sample MGYA00514754_ERZ651768 | MGnify/ENA metagenome assembly ERZ651768
GTCAAAATAACAATGGTCAAAATAACAATGGTCAAAATAACAATGGTCAAAATAACAATGGTCAAAATAACAATGGTGAAAAAACACCACAAGAAATAGCTTTGGAAAAATTTAACGCATTACCTGCACCTAAAATTAAATCTACTAATAATGATATTACAAAGCCAAAAATTGTTGATAATGAAAATACATCTAATGTAGTCAGGAATAATGACTTAAATCAAAGAGGAGGTGAAAGACAAATTTTATACAAAATGTTTGGAGGAGGCAAAAAATATAATCTTAGATGGAGATATGTAAGTCACAGAACAACTTTTGGTGGATATAACAGAAAATCATTAGAAAGATTAGCAACAAAATGGGGTATTCAAAATGCTAAAAGTTATAAGAGAAGAGACTTATTACAAAAAACAATGCATTTCATAATGTTTGCTCGTCATGGTGATGTTAGAACAAGAAAAAATTTAAATATTGCTGCCAAAATGATTGGTGTTAATCCAAGAAAATATAAAAAGAAACAAGATTTATACAGAGCAATTTATAACAAAACAAACAAAATGAGTTTTAATTTAAGAGGTGGAAAAAAAGTAGCAAGAAAAACAAAAAAAAATTAAATAATATTTTCTAAATAATTTATAAAAATTAATAATATTACAAATATCTATAATTTTATTAATTTTAGGACTTGAAAAATAATTTTATCTTTGTCTTTGTCTTTTATAAAGATCTGAACCAATCTTTGCTAATTTATCTGCTTGATCATTTCCATACCAAATAAAATATTTTTGACTATTTTTATCAATTGGTTCTGCTTGATGACTATTAACATGCCTCAATTCTACGCTTTGTTTTGTCTTTTGTAAAGAATCAATCTGTGCAATAATTTCAGCATGTTTGACTGATTTTCCTTTTGAATTTTTCCAAAGTTTAGGATTAGAATTTGTTTTTTTCCAATTATCAATCCAACCATTTTTACCTGAAGTAACACATTTCATAGAATATCTCGAATCAGTGTAAATAATTACATTCGGCAATCTACTCAATTCTAATGCTTTTAAAATACCTACTAATTCACCTTTCTGATTAGAAGGGGTTTTAGTCTGTGCCATAGAATAATTTCTTGTATCATTTTTTCCAAAATATACGCCTACTCCACCATATGCATTTCTTTTACCATTATTAATACACGAGCCATCAGTAAATATAATTTCAGTTGTATCTTTTGTTCTTTTACTGGAAGAAATGTTAGTATTTATTGAAGTTGAAGGTAATTTAGATTTTGGTTTTGGTTTCAATCTCGTTCTAGTATCCGAATTCAAATATTTTTCTTTAAGTTCAGTAAAACTTATATTATAAGTTTTACTAATATCTTGTAATATTGTCTGAAGTACTAAAGTATCCATCTTATATATTTAATTATATAGTTAAAAAATCAATTTTTAATTGTTAATTAAACTCAATCAATAAAGAAGATAATTGACGATGACCAATTTTAAATCTATTAGCATACATGTAATTTTTTTTCGTTTCTTCATTATTAAGAATTTTAACAATTTTATCTAAATCTATATTTGATTGTTTTGGAAGAAGCATTAATAAACTTCCCCCAAAATACATTACTTTATCTTTAAAAGCAATCCTTTTATTTCTAGTTAAATTTTTAACATAGATACAATCCTTATTTTTATTTCCTTCCATTATCTTAATATTTCTGGGAGCTCCCCATTCAAACCAATTTTCTTCTTTGAATTTTTTTATTTTTCTAGAAATTAGAACTTTTTTATTTTTTAATAAGTATTCATTAACTTTATTATCTTTACTTGGAAATTTATTAATATAAATATATTTGTTAATTTTATTTTCCCCATTAATAAGTTCAATATTACCTAATTTTTCATTTTTATAAACAGATTCTTTACCTGTTACCATTCCAACATATACATTAAATAATTGATTGATAGGAATTTTATCGTCGTCTTTTGATTTCGAAAAAGATAATAAACCTCCGCTTTCAATTATATATAATAATGAATTATTATATAATATTTTTTTTTCTAATTTTTTGTCTTTGCAATATCTAAAGATAATGACATCAATTGAGGCATTTTCAAATAAATTTTCATCATGTGGGTGATATATATGTGTTAATGTTCCATTATCCATCATTTTCTTTATTGTTTTAATTGCACTTGTTAATTTGAAAAAATCAGAAGGTATTATAAATATTAATTCTCCATCATCTTCTAATAAATCTATACATTTATTAATAAAATCAATATATAAATTTCCTTTTTTTGTTTTAACATATGGCGGATTTCCGATAATTGTTTTCCAATTTCTTTTAATATCTGTTTTTAAAAAATCTCTAGAAATAATACAATCTGTATTAATAATAAAATCGATTGATTTATCAATTTCATAACAAGTAAATTTTGTATTAGGATAATGTTTTGAAACATATTTTACTAAATCTCCTCTTCCAACAGATGGTTCAAGAATTTTTTTGGGATTATTTTGAATAAATTCTAAAACTTTTTTTTGTAAAGAAATATCTTTCGTAAAATATTGTCCTAAATTTTTTACATTTAACATTTATTATATTACTAAATAAGTATAATTTTATTTACATTAATATAAAAATCCAATCATTCCGACTATATTATATCCTGTTCTCATAGATATACTAAATTTATATCTAGATAATATTCAAATAAAAGAAGATTGCATTTTGTATAAATGTTCTCAATGTAAAAAATTTTTCCATCAATATGATTTAAAAAAAATAAATGAGCAACAATTTAGTGATTATCCACGAATTCATTGTAAAAGATGTAGATTATTTGTAAATATTTATAAACCAACTTTTTCATATATAGAATTTACATAAAATGAATTAAAACATTGGCGGAAATAGTAATTAGCATTATTAACATAACCATTCCAGCACTAACATCTTTAATTATTCCAATTTTTTTATTAAAATTTGGTTCTACAAAATTTGCTATTTTTTCAATAACTGTATTACAACATTCGCTTCCAATATTAATTGTAATTAGTGCGAGTTGTAATACCCATTGAAGCATTGTAAATTTTTGTATAATTCCACCTGTGATTAACAATAATGCAAAAAAAATTTGCATCAATACAGATTTATCAGTAAATAAATAATACATTCCATTTACACCATATTTTAAATTTGTGACCCTTGTAATTAAACATTGGTAATAAGTATCCTTTTTTTTATTTATATTCATATTTTTATTTAAATCAATTATTTCTATTTCTGTTTCTTTTATTATATCTCTTTTTCCGATGGTTATCTCTTCTTCCATATACATAAAGCATATATGTAATTTCTAAAAAAAAAATTATTTTATAATCTTTTATTTATATCAATTTTTAATTCAATTTTTTTATTTTTAATATATATTCAATAAATGAATATATAAAAATGATATAAATAAGAGATTATTAAATAAAGTAAGATGTCTAGAACAATTATAGGTATTTCAGGTGGATCTTGTAGTGGTAAGTCTGCGATTTCTCAAAAATTTTATCAAAGTTTTGGAAATAATTCTATTGTAATATGTCAAGATTCATTTTATCGTTCTTTATCACAAAAAGAATTAAAAAATGTAGGAAATTATGATTTTGATGTCCCGGATGCGATAGATTTTCATAAATTAGAAAAAGTTTTAATTGATATTAAAAATGGTAAAGATTTTATATCAATACCGACATATGATTTTAAAACACATACTGTTACAGGATATAATTCAATTGATTTAACTTTAATAAAAATTATAATACTTGAAGGTATTTTACTTTATCATTTTAAATTTATAAGAGATATGATCAATATTCGTATTTTTGTAGATACGGATAGTGATATTCGATTATCACGTAGAATAAAAAGAGATATTGAAAAACGTGCTAGATCATTATCAATGATATTAGAAAGATATAATAAATTTGTTAAACCTTCATATGAAAAATATGTTAAAGATACAAAAAAATATTCAAATCTAATAATTCCATTTGGTGTGGAGAATTATCCATTTTTAGATATATTTTGTCATATTTTTTGTAAATATACTCAAAAAAATTAAATTGTATTAATTATTTTAGATTCTTCTATAAAATATTTAGGATATTTAAATTTTTTATCATGGTTGCGACTCGATTTTATTTGAAAATTATGTTTTATTATATTTGGTTGAATATAATAAGCATTTATGGTATTGTAATGACGATTTATTTGAATATCAATATAATTATTTATTGGATTACATATATTGATTAATTTTTTCGCTGAATTTTTATTAATAATATACGCATATAATCCGCAATTATTCATAATATTATCGGGGGTAGAAACAGCTTTTATAACATTTTTTGTAATCTTTTTACCAAAAATTCGGACACCTCCAAGAAATATTATATCCCAATTATTTGGAATTTGTTTAGAATAAAAATTAAATTTTTTTAAAAAATTTTTTGGAATAATTACATCATCTTCAAATATTAATGTATTTTTTTTGTCTGAATTTATAATTTGTTCCCATATTTTTTTATGAGTTAAAGCACATCCTATACTTCCTTTTAATGAACTTCTTCCTTGTCTATCGTGATTGAAAAATGAATTTTTATGGAATTGAATAGATTTATTTTTTTCTAATTTATCAATATTTAATTTAGTTCCATCTATACCATTAAATCTTTCAAATTTAATATTTGCCTTTTGACATTGTTTTTTAATATAGTCTAACCGTTCTTTGTCTTTTTTCATATTAATTACAATCGTTTTATTAACATTAATTGGATTGGAATTAGAATAAAATTCTTTTTTTTGTGTAATTTTAAAAAATATTAAAGTAAAAATTACAAAAATTAATATGATTAAACTTATAGTTTTTTTTAGACAAACCATTTATATATATACGTTTAAAATAAATTATTAAATAAATATGATATATAATGAGAAATTATGAAATATACACTACTATTGATAGCATCGTATATTTTGATAGTTATTATGACTCGGAATTTTTGGAAATTTAATATTAAAAAATTAAATTTAAAAAAAAATTTAATTGTAGTTTCTACAGAAACGAGTTTAGTAGATTCAATAATACTTGCTCGAGTTGCCTTTCAATTACAAGGCAAATTTGAACGTGTATTTGGAATTACAAAAAAAGAAACATGGTATTTAAAGCCTTTATCGGAATTTTTAATATTTGTCGATAGAGATAAGAAATTAAATCAAGTTCAAAAAATTATTCAAAAAATAACCAAATCACCAGAACCATTTATTTTATTTATTTTTCCAGAAGGCACTACCAAGAAAACTACTAGATGGAGAACTGGATTTCATTATATAGCTAAAGAAACTAATGCGGATATTTGTATCATCGGTATTGATCATAAATTTAATAATGTGAATATAGATACAATTTTTACTCCTAGTAATGACGTAAATGAGAATATTAATTTTATTAAAAAACGATTAAGAAGATATACATTGTCTGTTCCGGAATATAGTAATTTATCTTAATTTATTATGTAAGTTATATTATAAATGAAGGGACATATTACACTATTATTAGTAATATTTATAATAATATTTTTATTTTTTTTTCCAAAAGGATGTGAAAAGAAATTTGCAACATTAAAAGAGAATTTTTCAGAGTTAATATATCCAGAATCACAAGATATTCTAAAATGTTATCAAACATTATATGATATTACTAAATTATTTGATAAACACAAAATTGAATATTATATTGATGGTGGAACTTTACTTGGAGCAGTTAGGCATAAAGGTATGATTCCATGGGATGATGATTTAGATGTAGAGGTATTACAAAAGGATGAATCTAAGTTAACCTCTGATAGTTTTAAACAATCTCTTAAAAAAAGTGGATATAATATACATTCATATCGACTGGGATACAAAATCTATAAAATTGGTGGTAGAAGTATTGAAAATTATAAATGGAAATATCCATTTCTAGATATTTTTATATCAAAAATCGAAGATAATAGAACTAAATTAGTTTTAAGTAATAAAAATAATAATTGGGATAATTGTCATTTTTTAAAAGATGAATTGTATCCATTAAAAAAATACAAATTTGGTAAATTTAAAGTAACTGGACCAAATGATCCTTATGGATATTTAAATAAATGTTATGGTAAAGATTGGAATTCTGTAAAATATCAAGAATGGAATCATAAAGATGAAAAAAGAATTGAGAAAGTAAAGTCAGTATTAACTAAATTTGATAGAAAACCAGCAACTCCAATGGGACCAATAAAAAAATAATTTGATTATAGTTAATAATATATTCTATAAGTATTTTCAATTTCTTGGCGACAAAATGGACATTTATCTTTTTGTGGTGAAGAATTTCTTCTTTGTAAAATTCTCCGTGGTAAAATGCTACTTCTCCTATCTCTATTTTCATTATTTCTTCTTCCATATCTTTCTCTTCGTTGTGAGAAACGTTGCTGACGTTGGGTGTTATTTTCATTATTAGCATTAGTATTAGTATTAGTATTAGCATTAGCATTAGCATTAGTATTAGCATTTAAGTTGAATATATTTGATAAAGTATTAGTTGTATCAGTTTGTGTTGCTATATTATTATCGTTTGTTGAAGTACTATTTAAATTCAAATTTTGTGGTAATATAGATGGAATACTTGTAGTATTAGATGATTCGGAATTAATATTTTGTTCAGGATTATTAAAAACAGTTATAGAATATGTAATTGGTTCTGACGTAGAAAAATTAAAATTTTGAGTTCCAATTCCAACGTTTTGAGCAGAGAATGTTTTTGTTAATATAATACATTTTTTACATACTAAATGACCACAAGGTATTGTTACATGATCTGATATATTAGTATAACAAATTTTACAAATTGGTGAATTTTTTTTCATAACTTGAATACTATGATATTTTGAAATACAAGTTTTCAAAAAATTACATTCTAGAATTAATAATTTATATGTTTGAATATCATCTATCATGTTGTTTTGTTCAATTATATCATTGATATAATTGATTAAATTATTATTTAAATCTGTATATTCATCTCCAATAGTTTCTTTCATTTGTTTAATCATTTTAAAATTTTTGTCATATATTTTGCAATCTTTTTTTATTTTTTGTTCTAGTTTAATTAAATTTTCCCATTTAAGTTCTAAACGGTTTTTTATTTTTGTAATTATTTTTTCTATATTAGAAAAATCAATATTCATATCTTTTTCTATATTTTTAACATGATCTAATTCAGTTTTTGTCATTTTTTTATAGAAAAAATTATATGACTCATCTATAGTATTTATGTCTATATCTTCATTTTCTGATATTTCATAAGAATGAGTTTGATCTAATGTCGATGATTCATTATCAGGGTAATACATTGGAAGAAAATCTTGATTTTCATTAGAATTAAATATATTTTGATTTTGTTCGAAACGTTGAACTTTTTTTGTAATTTTATATGGTGCGAATATTCTATCATGACATATATTAAATTTTTGCATTAATATATCAAAAACATTATCTGTGCTAGAAATATTATTCGTAATATTTTCTAAAAGATTATCTTGAACTTCTGCAAAATTATCAGAAAATGATTGTTGAATATTTGAACTATTATTATTGTTATTCATTTGCGTCATAGTTATAATATATAAGGAAATTAATTTTTTCTAAAAATATATTTATGATTTTTTTTTATTTTTTTTATTTAATTTAGTAAGTTCAGAAGCTTTTTGTTTATATATATTCTTTTGTTCATTTGTATACGATTTCCATATTTGAGATTTTAGTGCGGAAAGAGTACCAAAATCTGCTTTTGGACTATTTTCTAATAATTGTTTTTCAATTGCTTTATCTTTTAAAAAAACTGACCAAGAAGTTACCACTCCTTGTCTACTTTTTCTTTTAGTTGGTTTAATGGGGGATGGTTTAATAATGGTTGTATTAATTCCAAAAATTTTTTGTCCATTGTCATTACTTTCATCTTTTTCAATTTCAGATGAAAGTTTTTGTATTTCGTTTTTTAAAATTTGATTATTTGTATTTAGTTCTTCATTTATATCAACACTACTAACTTCCTTTTCTAATTGTTCTTCTAATTCAGTATTTTCTAAATTATTTTCTAAATTATTTTCTAAATTATTTTCTAATTCTTCATCTGTATTTTCATCTAAGTCAATTTCTGAATTTTCATCTAAGTCAATTTCTGTATTTTCATCTAAGTCAATTTCTGAATTTTCATCTAATTCTTCATCTAAGTCAATTTCTGAATTTTCAGACATGTTTATTTCATCATCAGAATTTAATATATCATCTGATTCTGATATTATTTCAGAATTAGAATCAGATTCTGATATAATATCAGAATCATTAATAATTTTTGCATCTTCTACAACTATTTCAAAAGATGATTTAGTTGGTAAATGTTTTGAAATTCGATTCATTGAATTACTTAGTTTGTTAATTTGAATTGGATTAATAATAGTTGGTATAATATCAATTTCAGTTTCAGTTTCAGTTTCAATTTCTTTTAACATAGTTGTGTTAGGTGTCTTTGTTTTTTCTTTAACTAAATTACGAATCACATTTTTATTTTTTGAAAATGTTTGCGATTGTCTTTTTAGCATTGCTATTTCTTGTTTTGCTTTATACATTTCATTAGCTATAATTTCAATTCTATCCATCATTTTATTATATTCTCTATAAGCGAAATACAATGCTATTCCAATAGTAATGATTGTTATTCCATTACGGATTAAAGGATTTTTTAATAAATTTGCTAACATGTTTATTATATAAAATATTATGGAAATTATAACATTATTCTAAACGATATAATATATAGCTATAATAATGTTAATTTTCTAAAAAAATAAATCTAATTATAATATATTCTTAAAGATGTCAAATGTATTAAATCAAATCGCCTCAAAAGGATGGGATTGGTGGAATAATGATGAAAATTCATTTCTTAAAAATGTTGGAGATCAAAAATTATTAAAAATTGGTAATAAATTATCTACAATATTTGCTGAAAAAAATTGTGATAAATTTTCAATAAGTATTCCTAATATTGTGGTTGTTGGTTCTCAATCCTCAGGTAAATCAAGTTTATTAAATTCATTAATAGGATATGATATTTTACCAACAGGTAGTAATATGGTTACACGAACACCATTAATGTTACAATTAAATTATAGTGAAATATATTCAAAAGCTGAATTTGGAACTTATATCAATGGTAAATGGGTTTCAAGTCGGACATACGATCTTGATAATAATAGAATTAATAGGGAACAACAATTACAATTACATAAAGATATAGGAGAAATTACAGATGAATTAGCCGGAAAACAAAAAGGTATATCTTATACCCCGATACATTTAAGGATATTTTCCCCAAATGTATCTGATTTATGTTTGGTTGATTTGCCTGGTATAACTATGATAGGATTATCAGATAAAGGGCAAACAAAAGAAATGCCTTCTGAAATAAGAGATTTGATTAGTAATTATATTAAAGATCCAAAATCTATAATATTAGTTGTTATGCAAGCTCGTCCTGATTTGGAAGCAGATATGGGATTAGAATTAGTTAAAGCATATGATTTATGTGGTAAGAGAACTTGTGGTATTTTAACAAAGGTTGATTTAATGAATAATGATACAGACGTATCAAGATATTTAAAAGGAAATATTTCATCAGAATTAAAATTAAATTATGGATATTATGCTATAAGAAATAGAAATAGTACAGAAACAAAAACAATGACCCCAATTCAAGGGTTAATTGTTGAAGAGGAATTTTTCTCAAAGCATAAAATTTATAAAAATATTAATGAAAAGGAGAAGTTAGGTGTAAAAAATTTAGGAATATCTTTAAGTCATATATTATCGGATCATATTAAAAAAAATATTCCAGAAATTATGGATGAAATAAATAAGAAAAAACATGAAGTAGATAAAGAATTGTTTAAATTAGGTTCTGAAATTCCATCGGATATAAAAGGGAAAATTACATTAACTAGTAATATAATTTCAAATTTTTGTATGTGCTTTAATAAAGCTTTAGAAGAAAAATGTGGTTTAAACTATGGTTTAAAAATTAAAGATAGATTTCAATTATTTAGAAAAGATGTATGTAATGATATTACTAAAAATTATACAAATGAACAATTACAAAATTTAGTAAAAGGATGTAGTGGAAATCATATGGATTTTAGTCTATTTTCAATAGATATATTGGAAAAAGGAATTAATCAATATAAACCAATACAATTACTTCGTTCTCCTTGTTTTAAATTAATTTCAGATATTTCTTTCCTATTGACTGAATTATGTAGAAAAATTTTAGAAGATAAACAATTTAGCCGTTTTCCAAAATTTGCTAAAGTTTTAGAAAATAAAATTGAAAATATGGTTAATAAACAACAAGAAATTTTAAAAGAAAATGTCTTAAATTTAATTAATATTGAAGAAAATTATATCTGGACTGAAAATAAACTCTTTTTAGATAATTTAAAAAAAATGTTTAGAGAATGTAAAAACCAAACAGATATTAATATTATTAAAAGTTTGCTGAATCAATATTTTAATACTGTAAAATACACATTTTGTGATCAAATTCCCAAAATGTCTATGTTTTATTTAGTTTCTAATATTGAACGTCAAATATATAAAGATCTTTTTGAAATTACTGCTAAAGATGAAAATTATATCGCTAATATCCTTGAAGAACCAGGAACTATTGGTCAACAAAGAAAAAAATTAGATAAGTTTAAAAATAAATTAATTCAAGCAAAAAAATTATTAAATAATAATTAAATTACTTAATGTTCAGGATTAAATGGTCTTCGTGGTTCATCACCTCGGGGTCCCCGAAAGTTATCACCTCGGGGTCCTCGGAAATCACCTCGGGGTCCTCGAAAGTTATCTCGTGGACCTCTAAAGCCTCCTCGTCCTCGTCCTCGTCCGCCTCCTTGTCTAAAATGACGAGGTCTTTCTTCTCGGTGTCCTTGACCATCTTCTCGTCCTCCATTATATTCAGTTCTACGCTCTCTATTAAGAGCTCTTTGGTCAGAAAGTAAAGGACCTCCATTAACACCAGTCACATTTACTGCTAGTAGTTTATCCTCTTTATTTGAATCTGCTAAATCAAAACTAACATATTCTCCTTGAGTAAGAGTCTTGAAACTATCTTCTACTTGAGAACGAATAGAAGAAAAGTGGACAAAGACATCTAAATCAACACCATTCTCGTCTTTATAAGTTAAGAATCCATAACCGCGAGTGTTATTAAACCATTTAACACGACCAGTATGTGCTTGTGGTACGCTTTGTTCAGTAGATTGTTGTTCAGTAGATTGTTGTTCAGTAGATTGTTGTTCAACTGATTGTTGTTCAGTTGATTGTTCAGTAGATTGTTCAGTTTGAGACATTATTGTTTGATTTGTTATTAATTATTATATGTTTTAATTTCTTAATTTAAAATAACTCAATTTCAATTTTATTTTTCATTTAATTCAATGTAGATGTATATAAATGTTATTAATGATTTAATTCGGTATTAAATATAATTCTTATAATAATAATCATAATAATAATTATTATAAGAATGTGTGGAATTTGTGCCCTCATTTCAAAAAGTGAACATATTTCATTTGAAATATACGATTGTTTAGTTGCATTACAACATCGTGGTCAAGATGCAGCTGGTATAGCAATATGTGATAGTAAAGTTTATAATATGCGTAAAGGAAATGGATTAGTTAGAGATATTTTTAATAATACAAATCTTATAAATTTATCCGGATTTATGGGTATAGGACATACTAGATATCCAACTGCTGGAGGAGCATCACCTAAAGAAGCTCAACCACTTTATGTTCCAAGTCCATATGGACTATTACTAGCACATAACGGTACACTTGTTAATGCGGAAGAACTAAAAGAAAAATTAAGTAAAAAACATAAAATTCATATTAACAGTTGTTCTGATTCTGAAATATTATTAAATATTCTTTCCATAGAATTACAAAAAGAAGATTCTTTAACACATGAAAATATCTATAACGCAATTGGTCGTTTATATAAACAATGTATAGGGGGGTATGCCGTTGTATGTATGATAATTGGATTTGGAATTGTCGCATTTAGAGATCCAAATGGAATCAGACCAATAGTTTACGGAAAAAGGAAATATAATGACAAATTAAATGAATATTTATTTGCATCTGAGAGTGTAGCTCTTGATGTACTTGATTTTGAATTAGTTTCCGATATACAACCAGGTGAAGTAATTATTATTGATAAATTTTTTAATTTATATAAAAAAATATGTTACGAACAACCTAAATTAATACCTTGTATTTTTGAATATGTTTATTTAGCAAGACCAGATTCAATCATTAATAAAGTTTCTGTATATCAAGCTAGATTAAATATGGGTAAATATCTAGCTAATACGATATTAGAATCAAATATTAAAGATGAAATTGATGTTATTATCCCAGTACCAGATACTAGTAGAAATTTTGCTATTGAAATATCTAGAATTTTAAAAATACCATATCGCGAAGCATTTATAAAAAATAGATATATTAATAGAACTTTTATTATGCCCACACAAGAATTAAGACAAAAATCAATTAAAAGAAAATTAAATATTATTAAATCCACAATTCTTAATAAAAATGTTTTAGTAGTTGATGATTCAATTGTGCGTGGAAATACATCACAATATATAGTCAAATTATTAAGAAATGCTGGTGCAAATAAAGTATTTATGACATCTGGAGCACCAGAAATTAAATATCCAAATGTATATGGTATCGATATCCCAAGTCAAAAAGAACTTATTGCATTTAATAGAACATTACAAGAAATCGAACAAAACATTGGATGTGATAAATTAATATATCAAAAATTAGAAGATTTAAAATTATCAATATTAGAAGAAAATCCAGAAATTCCAGATTTTGAATGTAGTATTTTTAATAAAAAATATTTAACTCATCATATTGATGATGAGTTTTTAAATAATTTAGAAGAAACACGAAATAATAAAAAAATATCAAAACATAATATTAACGATATGATAGTTATATAAAATGTGTTCATTTACTAAATTTTTTAAAATTGATTATTAATATTCTTAAATATATAATAGTTAAAAATGTCTTCAAATTCCGATAAAAAATCTGTATATGATGATATTCATCATATATTACTTCGCGAATATGACGAAGAGATTAGTAATAAAGTAATGAAAAAATTACAAAAAAATTTGAAAAAATTAACACAACAAAATTCCAATATTCATAATGATAACAAAAAACAAAAGATTGAAAAAATTACAAAAAGAAAATTTACAAAACAAGAAAGAGAAAAATTAAGAAATGATGTTATTCATGATATATGTAGTGAATTTGAAGGATTAAAGATAAAATTATTTAGTCACCAAAAAAATTCAATAATCGATATGATAAAACGCGAAGTTTATCCTAAATTATTAATTGATATTGAAGGAGATATACAAGGAGATTATTACTATAGAAGTTTATCTCTTTATACTCCAGGAAAATATAAAATTGAAACAAATATAAGTATTCTTGGAAATGAACCAGGTAGTGGAAAAACATTGACTATTCTTGGTCTAATATCTCAAGATTATTATATTAAAAAATGTTTCCCAAAACTTGATAAATTTCAAGAAGAAAAAGAAATAGATAGATTACAATGGAAATATATAACCAGAAATGTACATCATGACGAAAGTACTAGTGTTACTATTGAATCTAAGTATAAATATATTTATTCAAACTTAATTATTGTCCCACACGGTGGTGTTTTCCGACAATGGAAAAAGGCAATACAAGAACAAACACATCTTAATGCACAATTTATAGAAAAAAACAATGACTTTCAAAATTTTGTTGATATTAATGATTGTAATGATATAGAAATTATAAAACGATTTTGTAATATTTTAAAAAAAAATAAGACTGAAATTGTATTAGTTTCTTCTACTTTTTTTTGTAAATTTATGGATAGATATAAAATTGTATCGGAAATGTTATATTGGCATCGCGTTATTATAGATGAAGGAGATAGTATCCGTTGTCCCGATATGCGTCAAATAAGATATCGCTTTGCTTGGTTTGTTACAGCAACCTGGGAATCACTTAAACAACCCAGATGTAATGGATTAATTAAAAATATTTTTAAAAATTATCCAATCAATTTTACGAAAAGATTAGTTATTGAAAGAAATGAAGAATTTTACAAAGAATTATTCTCAAATGTTAATATTCAAAATATAGATTATAGATGTTTAGCACCAATAGCATATATATCCCAAATTTCACATATTATTTCGCCAAATGTATTAGAAATGATTAATGCTAATAATTTAAATGGTGCTATTAGAGAATTAGGTGGTAGAGTTGGTTCAGGTCAAGAAATATCCGAGGTTTTAACAGCAAATATTCGTAGGCGTCTTGAAAGACTAAATTATGATAGAACTTATGTATCAGAATCACCATATATTACCGATAATGATAAAGTTAGACGATTAACTAGAATAGATACAGAGATAAATAGCTTACAATCACAATTAGATAGTATAACAAATAGAATTAATAATTTAAATAATGAAGAATGTGTTATTTGTTGTTGTTCTTATACAGAACCAGTTTGTTTAGATTGTACCCATATTTTTTGTAGTCAATGTATTTTAAAATGGATTGAAGTTAGAACACGCGTTCATCAAAGGGCACAATGTCCGTATTGTAAAAGAATTATTAATGTGGCTAATATGCATAAAATTGATATGAATGCTAAAAATAAAGAGAAAAAAAAAGAAGAAAATTCTGAAGAAAAAAATAAAGAAATATTTGGTAAAGATGAAACAATAATTAAAATTATTGAAAATAATCCAGATGGTAAATTTATAATTTTTTCTAATCATTACGAATCATTTGATTCCTTTGAAAATTTATTAACACGAAATCGAAATATTCAGAAAAAATGTAAAAGATTAGTTGGAAATACAAATACTATTGCTAAAACTTTGAGAAATTTTGAAAATGGTCGTCTTGATATTATTTTACTAAATTCGCAATATAATGGAGCAGGAATTGATTTACCTACTGCTACACACGTTATTTTATATCATAAAATGAGAAAGGATTTGGAAAAACAAGTAATTGGAAGAGCTTTAAGAATTGGTCGTCCAAAATCTTTACCATTATTTATTCATAGGCTTAAATATGATAATGAGTATAATAATAATTAATTTATTATTTAGTCCCAAAAATATTATTTTCTAAATATACTTTATAAAATATGTTATCTTTCCAATCTGTAAAAAAATTTGTATTAAAATATAAACTAATTATATTAGCAATTATAATTTCTATCGCAATCGCAATTTATTTAAAACGTGAAGTTCTTGAAAGTTTTTTTAAAAATATTACTGAAATGTTTGAAAATGAAGAAGAAGAAGAAGAAGAAGAAGAAGAAGAAGAAGAATCGGTTTGTAAAGTAACTTCTTGTAGAGTAATAAATGACGAGAAAATAAAAAATTGGTGTTATGATGGATGTACTAATTCATCTCAATTTAAAAAAGCTAATGAACAATGCTTACAAGCTAAATGTAAAGATGAAACCGGATATAAAAGAGTCGAATGTCTTAAAAATGATCAAATAATTGAAACATGCATAGCAGAAGTTGCTACTGCTTTTTGTTAAATTTAATAAAAAACGATTAATATTTTAATAAAATAAAAAATTTATATATTTAAATATTAATACATAATAATTAATATAGTATGTTCAATGGGAATTATATATTCATTATTTATTGATGCTAAATTAAAAAATGATTTATCATTAGAAATTCACAAATCATTCAGAAATAAAAAAAAAAAAAATATTCATCTAATTTTAGATATTGATTGTACACTGTTATATGCTTCTAATATTAAAGATGATAGGTTTAAATATATACCATTTTATTTAAATAAAAAATCTTTACGGAAAAGAAAACCAACATTTTATGTTTACTTAAGACCAAATTTACAATATTTTTTAGAATACTGTTTTGATAATTTCAAATCAGTATCATTGTGGTCTCTTGGACATAAATCATATGTTAATAGAATTAATAATTTATTACAAAGTATTTATAATATTCCAAAATTTGAAAAAGTATTATCTCGGTCAGATTATACATTCGATAATACTTTTTCAGATTTTGAAATATTTCAACCAAGAATGAATATATTGTCTAAAAATTTACAACGTTTATTTAATGATAAAAATGATTTTAATCAAAACAATACACTGTTTGTAGATGATACAATTAATGTACACGAAAATAATTTCAAAAATCTAATACAAATAAGACGATTTGGGTCAATTTCGCATATCTTATATGATACCGAATTATCAGATTTAATTAATAAATTTTATGAAATGTGTTAAATAAAATTGAAAATATTATACTATATTAAATAAATAGTTTGAAATGGAAAGCAAAAATAATATTGATAACAATATGATATCAAAAATATCTAAAAATCCATATTCTTATGCTAAAGAGTTATCTAATGAACAATTAGAAGAAATCATAGAATATGCTAATGATAGTTATTATAATTCACAAGAAGTTATGACAGATGAAGTATATGATATTTTAAGAGATATCTTATTTCAAAGAAATCCTAAAAGTAAAACATTGAAAAAAGTAGGAGCACCAATCGTTGCTAATAAAGTAAAATTACCCTTTTGGATGGGAAGTATGGATAAAATTAAACCTGATACAAATGCTCTAGAAAGATGGATTAAAAAATATGATGGACCTTATAATGTAAGTGATAAACTTGATGGAACATCCGGGATGTTTCATTATTTTAAATCAGATAAATCATGGAAAACACGATTTTATACACGAGGTAATGGAACGTATGGTAAAGATATATCACATTTAATACCATATTTATTTCCAAATATTAAAGAAAAATTACCCGAAGAAGAAATATGTTTACGAGGTGAAATTATTATGTCAAAACAAAAATTTAAAAAATTTGATATGAAAAATTCTAGATCGTTAACAAATGGAGTTGTTAATTCCAAAAAAAGTATGAAACCTGATATATTAAATAATATAGATTTTGTTGTTTTTGATGTTTTAGAACCACAATGTAGGAAAAGAAAAGGATTAAAATATGCTAAGTCTTTAGGATTTAAAACCGTTTTTAATAAAAATGTTAAATCATTGACAAATGAATTTTTAAGTGCCGAACTAATGAAACGAAGAGAAGAATCTGAATATGAAATTGATGGAATTATCATTGAACAAGATAAAAAACATAAAAGAAATACATCCGGAAATCCTAAATATGGGTTTGCATTTAAAATGGTTTTGTCAGATCAAATTCTTGAATCTAAAATATTAGATGTTTTATGGCAACCATCTAAACATGGTCTTTTAAAACCCAGAATATTAATTGAATCTGTTATTATTGGTGGAATTACCATCAATTACGTAACAGGACACAATGCTAAGTTTATTAATGATAATAAATTAGGACCAGGAGCAATAGTTCAAATTACTCTTGGTGGTGGAATTATACCAAATATACTCCAAACAATCAAACAAGCTGAACCAAGTTTTCCAGATATACCTTTCCATTGGAATAAAACTAAAGTAGATATTGTTCTTGATAATATTGATGACAATATTCAAGTAACTATACGACAAATTATTAATTTTTTTAGCAAAATAGAAACAAAATTTTTGAGCAAAGGATTAATTACAAGAATGGTTGAAAATGGTTTTAATAATATTAATGATTTTATTAATGCTTCTCAAGAAGATTTACTGAAATTTGATGGAATTAAAGAAAAACTTGCTTCAAAATTATATACAAATATTCAATTATCTATTAAAAATGTTCCATTACATAATTTAATGGATGCTAGTAATTTATTCGGAATTGGATTCGGTAGAAAAAAATTTAAACTAATTATAGATAATATTCCAAATATTCTTGAACTAGATATTTCAGAAGATGAACTTACTGAACAAATTGAAAATATACCAGGATTTAAAACAACCGCTTCTAAATTTTCAAAACATTTACCAATGTTTAAACATTTTTTGAATGAACATCCTAAAATTACAATTCAAATTAAACCAAATAATAAAAGAAAAAGAAGTAATAGTTTAAATCATATTAATGTATTATTTACAGGAGTACGAGATAAATCTCTTTCAAATCATATTATAGAACATGGAGGAATTCTTTCTGAAACATTTAATAAAAGTGTTAATGTAATTATTGCCGGAGATGTTAATTCAAATAGTAATAAAATTAAAAAAGCGAAAAAAAATAATATACCAATTATGTCACTTGATGATTTTAAACAAAATTACATTAAATAATTTAACAAATTTTCCAAGTCCCTATTTTAATTATTAAAATATTACATTTTAAAAATTTAATATCTTGATAATGTATATTTAGAATATGTCACAGATAGATAAATGTATTATTTATTGCGAACCTCCACCAATGATGGGAGGTGGCCCAACTTCTGGAAGTAAAGGTTCATCAGGTTCTGGGGGAGATAGCACTACAGTATCAGCTGGTAAATTTAAGAATATCGAAGTTTCAGATACAGGAACAATAAAAAAAATTAAAAACAAATTATTTCTCGGTAATCAAGTTGACACATATCTCTTAAATGTTACCAAGATGTCCGGATTTACATTGGATATCGGAAACAATGTATTATGGTATGGAATTACTACTAAAGATTATATCAAATGGAAGGCAACCGATAATTTATGGACTACCCAAGGAGTTAATCATTTATTATCATTACGACCTGAATCGACATCTAATGCAGCAGATGCAATTGGAGCAAGAACTTTTACATCTGAAGGTTTAACATGGACATGGCAAGGAACTGATAGCGATCATACAATCGTATTTGATGCCGCCAATAATCGCTGGACATTTAGTAATATAGATCTACAATTACATCATACCACTACAAAAATATTTAATACCGATACTTTTGCTGTATCAGATCCAATATTCCAAATCGGTGGAGTTACTGGAGTCGAAAATGATGGGATGGATAGAGGAATTAATTTCTTTCATTATGAAGATACTGTAGAGAAAACAGGATTTATAGGATATAGAGAATCCGATAATAGATTAATTTATGTTCCAGAAGTTAGTAATATTGCTGGACATATAGTATCTACACAAATCGATTTAGATGGAAATGCAATTTATGGAGATATGGAATTAAATGATATTTATTGCTTTTCCATCAAACAAGAAAAAAATAATAGAAATCTTTTACTCGAAGGAGCCCGAGGTATTGAAATCGTATCATTAGGAGTTTCCCAAGGTGATGATATTACCCTTACAGCAGAAACATCCATAAATATTATTGCTAATGAAGATGTATCAAATGCCATATATATTAATGCCGCTAATGGTGGTATTGATATTACCTCATCAGGATCAACAGCTGGTGATGATATTGATATTACTTCAACCGCATCTATTAATATTAAATCTAATGAAAATGTAGCCGATGCTATAGTTATTTCTGCTAATTATGGAGGTATTGATATACAATCGCATGGAACAACTCCCGATGATAATATTGATATACACTCTTATACATCTATTAATCTACAAGCAGATGAAGATATAAGTAATGCAATATCTATCTATACTCTCATGGGAGGAATAGATATTGTAGCTAACGCTCTTTCTGGTGGACAAGATATTGATATTCAAGCATTAGGTTCGTCTCTTAATCTAAAAGCAACTGAAAATATTGGTGATGCTATAACAATTGATGCTACACTTGGTGGTATTGATATTACTTCAACTGGAACTACTCCCGGTTATGATATAGATGTTACATCATCAACATCTATTAATTTACTCGCTAATGAAGCTATTGCTGATGCAATCACTATTACAGCATCCGCTGGCGGTATTGATATTGGTTGTTCTGGAACTGCCGG
>ERZ651768.1092-NODE-1092-length-20111-cov-3.994010_pt1 | contig 20111 bp, 17 predicted proteins | sample MGYA00514754_ERZ651768 | MGnify/ENA metagenome assembly ERZ651768
TGGACAGGCGTTAGGTTATCGGATGTCTTAAATTATGTCGGAATAAAGAACGATGCAGTATATGTTGCATACGAAGGCGCGGACAAACATTTGTCTGGCGATCCCTCTAAAAGACCAATATCCCGAGGAGTGCCTTTGAGAAAAGCGCTGGAAAAAGAATCCCTAATTGCCTGGTCGATGAATGGAGAAGTATTACCACCGCTCCACGGAGCGCCACTGCGCATGATTTGTTCTGGTTGGCCTGCATCTGTGTGTGGAAAATGGCTAACAAAAATTCTTATTAGAGATCGCGTGCATGATGGAGAGAAGATGGGGGGACAGTCATATCGAGTCCCCTGTAATCCTGTTGCACCTGGAACAGATGTCGATGATGAAGATATGTGCATTATTGAATCTATGCCGGTGAAATCATTAATTACATTTCCAAGGTCAGGGATAAATCACAGTATTAAAAAACATATGGAAGTGCGCGGCCATGCTTGGGCAGGTGATGCAAGTGTTAAAGATGTATACCTTTCAATTGACTTCGGGATGACTTGGCATAGAACCGCTCTTAAAACACCTGTTAACCGTTTTGCATGGCAACATTGGTCGCTATCGATAGATTTTCCAAAAGAGGGTTATTACGAGATATGGGCGCGCGCCGAAGATAATAATGGGCAATCCCAGCCTGTAATATTACCGGGATGGAATCCAAGAGGATATTTAAATAATGCTTGCCATCGCATCGCTGTTAATGTTCAAGTTTAATATGGGATTATTATGAGATTTGTTCTCGTACTCTCAATGATTTTTTGGTTTAGTAATCTACAAGCAATTGAAGATAAAGAGACCGGGTTAGTCATTTCCTCAGGTTGGGATTTGGTCCGCGTTCATTGTGGCGGTTGTCACTCACATAAGATAGTCACATCACAAAGAGCGGATCGTCAGACTTGGTTAAGTATGATTCGATGGATGCAAGAAACACAAAATCTTTGGGATTTTGATTCTACAACAGAGGATATAATGCTCGATTATTTAGCTAGGGAGTATCCACCTGACATTAATCGGAGACGTCAACCCATTCTCCCCAATCTCATGCCCATCAAATTGGTGAGTAATAATAAAATCGATGATTAAAATTGTTGATTTAATATAAATTTTATTATCTTTTTGTGTAAGAATAGGCGAATGAAAAGAATAAATGCAATGATAAATATATTATTTGTGATTTTCATATCTCAGATGTTTTCTGTTACAACTTCTGCTGCTCAAATTGATGTCACTATCAATGAGGCAATAGAAAATTTGATAGATAAAGTACAAGCATCGGCGACTGAAATTGATCAAGAAGTGGATAAAACCATTGATATTTTTCTCTCAGAAATAGAAGGCGCAGAAATATTTTTTAACCAAGCCTCCGGAATTCTCGTATTTCCAAGGGTCGCAAAAGTTGGAATAGGAATAGGCGTTCAAACTGGAGAAGGCGCTCTCAGAGTGAATGGAGAGAGTATAGATTACTATCGCACCATTTCAGGATCGATAGGTTTTCAATTAGGCGCCCAAGCCAAAGCAATCATCATTGCTTTTATGACAGCTCAAGCACTTGAGGGTTTCCATAATAGCAACGGTTGGACAGTTGGTGTTGATGGTTCAGTAACATTTATTGATATAGGAATGGGTAAAAGCATAGATTCCGAGCGGATCAAAGATCCTGTGGTTGGGTTTAGTTTCGATCCGAGAGGATTGATGTACGGATTAACTCTCGAAGGATCGAAAATCATAAAAGTTATCAAAGAATAGAATTGTATTAGCTTTAATTTAAGGGGCTATATAAGGTTTTCTTATAATATAGTCCGGATTAGCATCAGATTTCGGTACTAATTTCTGAGGACGCCCGGCCTGATTGTCTGTTCCATAGAGATTTCCCTTTGAGTCGATAGACAGAGAATGCATTTCGATCCAGAAATTAGGTCCTGTAGTAGGGAGATGCCAGGTATATTCTTTACTTCCATCTAAATTGAATTGAACAATCTTGGGCGGATTAAGATCGGTTACCCAAGCATAGTTTTCGCTTACTGTTATATCCAGGGGCAAAGCCAATCCATGCCATGTTTTTACATAATCGTAATTGGGATAGGCTTTTGAATTAGGTTCTGCCGTTTGACGGAATATTTTTATATTCCGATTATTACGATCTAGGGCATAAAGGGTTTCCCCTGGACCTAGGGCAAGGCTATGAACGCTCCCAAATTGATGGGGAGCAGTTCCTTCTTCACCAAATTCAGAGTGGTATGAGCCATCAGCATTATGCACAACGATACGCTTATTACCCAATCCATCGGCAATCAGAAATGTTCCATTTGGCAGAAATGTTACATCTTGTGGTTGAGAAAAGTGAGTTTTATCTTTGCCAGATATATTTTTTTCACCCAATGTCTTAAGCAAATTTTTTCCATCATTAGAGAAAACATAGATAATATGACCCGTTTCATCAATAACCCATATGCGTTTTTCAGGATCGTAGGGGTTTATTCGAATGCGGTGAGGTCCCGGGCCATCCGTACCCGCGAACAAGTGATCCCACTGGTTCCATACCTCAACGACTTCACCTTTGCCATTAATCACATAAATACAGTTTTGCCATACGCGTCCACGTCCTTGAAGGACGTTCCATTCTGGTATTCCAAGTGATCCGGGAAAATTATTATATTCTTCAGGAAGGGGATCCGGTAATTTTGTTTCACCACGTTGTAAGAAAAAGATACGGTTGTCTGAGTCCACTTGTACACCAGAATTACCGCCCCAGGTGAATCCATCTTGTGCAAATGGTTTCATCCAGATTTCTGCAGTAAATTCGTAAGGACTGTCGCCTATGGTTCCTGATTCTTGGCAGAATACGGGATTTCCAAAAATGCTGCTAAAAATCAGAATTACGGTAAATGTTAATTTTTTCATCCATTGATGGTACTCCTAAGAAGTAAAAATACAAAATCAAGAGATGGGGAAGGAATTAATAGATTTTCAGTTGGATTAAAGCACTTTACCTTGTTTTTCGGCTCGTTTTTTAAACTGATTTTGCCATTTAGATTGATACTCGGCTGGCATAACCTGGACGGCCGTTACTTTATATTCTGGGCAGTCAGTAGCCCAATCACTGTATTCAGTGGTAACTACATTTGCTCCAGTTTCTGGATTATGGAAGGTAGTATAAACAACACCGGGTTGGACTTTCTCTGTAATTTTTGCTGATAACGTGATATCACCTTTACGACTTGAAAGGGATACCCTGTCACCATCTTTTATCCCTCTTGTTTCAGCGTCGTGAGGATGAATTTCAAGGAGATCTTCGTTATACCAGATGATGTTATCAGTTCTTCGTGTTTGGGCACCGACATTATATTGGGACAGATTTCTTCCTGTGGTGAGAAGGAGAGGAAACTTACTATTAGTCCGTTCTTCCGTTGGCACGAAATCTGTTTCAATAAATAAACCTTTACCTCTTACAAAGTTGTCTACATGCATAATAGGAGTACCCATTGGGGCTTTTTCATTACATGGCCATTGAACACTGCCAACACTGTCTAGAAAATCTAAGGACACATTAGTGAATGTTGGCGTGAGAGTAGCAATTTCATCCATGATTTCTGATTCATTGCTATATTGCATTGGATATCCAAGCGCTTGGGAAAATTCTTGAGTAATTTGCCATTCTGCTTTTCCTTGCCGAGGTTTCATGACTGGTCGAACTCGATTAATACGTCTTTCTGCATTAATGAATGTTCCATTTTTTTCAAGAAAAGAGGTACCAGGAAAAAATACATGAGCGAATTTAGCTGTTTCATTAAGGAAAAGATCCTGCACGATGATGCATTCCATATTACCAAGTGCTGCTTCAACGTGCTGTGTGTTTGGGTCAGATTGAGCGAGATCTTCTCCTTGGATATACATACCCAAAAATTTACCCGCAATGGCAGCATCAAACATATTTGGGATACGAAAACCGGGTTCAGAATCTATTTCAACACCCCATCGTTTTTCAAATACTCCACGCACAGCATCATCTCCAACAGGACGATAGCCTGGCAGTTCATGTGGGAATGAGCCCATGTCACATGAGCCTTGTACATTATTTTGTCCTCGCAGTGGATTAACGCCGCAGCCTGAAAAACCGATATTTCCTGTTGCCATAGCAAGATTTGCCATGCCCATGACCATGGTTGATCCTTGACTATGTTCTGTCACTCCTAAACCATAATAAATGGCTGCTCGATCAGCGTTGGCATAAAGTCGAGCAGTTTCTCGAATAATTTCTGCAGGCACTCCTGAAATCTTTGCAACTGCCTCTGGCGTGTTTTCTGGTTTTAGAATACATTCTTTCCATGCTTCAAAGGATTCGATATCACAGCGCTCAGCGACGTACTTTTCGTTGATCAATCCTTCTTTTACGACAGTGTAGGCTAATGCGTTGATAACGGGTACATTTGTGCCTGGCTGTAGTGCGAGATGATACTCTGCCTTAATATGAGGAGTTTTGACGAGGTCTATTTTACGAGGATCTACGACTACCAGTTTTGCACCTTGACGGAGTCGTCGTTTCATTTGGGAAGCAAAGACAGGATGACCTTCGGTCGGATTTGCGCCGATAACGATAATAACGTCTGCATCCATCACACTGTCAAAGGGCTGTGTACCTGCAGAAGTGCCCAATGTTTGTTTTAGTCCATATCCGGTCGGTGAATGACAAACCCTAGCACAGGTGTCTACGTTGTTATTCGCAAAGGCGGTGCGAACTAATTTTTGGATAACGAAAACCTCTTCATTAGTACAACGTGACGATGTTATTCCACCGATAGATTTTCTACCGTGTTTTTTCTGGATATTCTTGAATTTTTTTGCTGCATATGTAATTGCTTCGTCCCAGCTTACTTTACGCCATGGGTCATCAGTATTTTCACGAATCATCGGATCCAAGATACGTTCTTTATGGGTAGAATAGCCCCAAGCAAAACGACCTTTGACGCAACTGTGACCATGGTTTGCTTGGCCATCCTTATAAGGCGTCATACGAACAACCTGATCACCTTTCATTTCAGCTTGAAATGAACAACCCACACCGCAATAAGCGCAGGTAGTCAGTACACTGTGATCGGGTTGACCATGGTCAATAATGCTTTTTTCCATCAGCGTGGCAGTTGGACATGCCTGTACACATGCCCCACAAGATACACACTCAGAATCCAAAAAAGTTTCACCGATGCTAGCAGATACTTTTGATTCAAAACCTCTACCTTCAATGGTTAGCGCTAGTGTGCCCTGAATTTCATCACATGCCCTAACACATAATGAGCAGACGATACATTTGCTCGGATCAAAAGTGAAATAAGGGTTGCTATCATCTATAGGTGCATCAAGATGATTTTTACCATCAAAACCGTATCTAACATCCCTTAATCCCACTGCACCGGCCATATCTTGCAGCTCACAATCCCCATTTGCAGAACAAGTCAGGCAATCCAATGGGTGATCAGAGATATAAAGTTCCATGATATTCCGGCGTAATTTTGCGAGGGAGTTGGTTTGGGTTCGGATTTTCATGCCTTCTTCTACCAGAGTGCAACAAGATGCCGGATAATCTTTTCTGCCCTCTATTTCTACCAAGCACATTCGACACGATCCAAACGGTTCCAAGCTATCTGTGGAACAAAGTTTTGGTACATCAACACCCGATTCTCTAGCGGCACGAAGTATTGTGCTGTTCGCTTTAATCGTTGTATCTATACCATCTATTTGGACATGAACAAGATCGTTGGATTGACTTTCTTTAGTTCCCAAATCAATTTGTTTTGAAGAATTCACTTTCCCTCTCCGCTATTTGGCTCAAAATCTTCTGCGAAGTGATTGACGGCACTTCTTACAGGAAATGGCGTCAATCCGCCCATTGCACAAAGCGAACCATCCACCATGGTATCACAGAGGTCATCCAGCAATTCGAAATTCAGTTCACGGTTCTCGTTTTTTACAATTCTATCAATGACTTCTACTCCTCGTACAGATCCTATTCGACACGGTGTACATTTACCACAGGACTCTATAGAGCAAAATTCCATAGAAAATCGTGCTTGTTCTGACATATTAACCGTGTCATCAAAAACAACCACACCACCATGACCAATCATGCCGTCATGTTTAGTAAAATCTTCATAATCAAGAGGGGTATCAAGAAGCGATGCAGGAAAATAAGCGCCCAATGGGCCACCTACTTGAACAGCACGAATTGCCCGGCCAGAGGCAGTACCACCACCCCAATTTTCTATTAATTCTCTTAGGGTAGTGCCAAATTCGATCTCAACTAGACCCCCGTACTTTATGTTGCCTGCCAGTTGGAAGGCAAGGGTTCCCTTGGATCTATCTTTCCCAAGAGAGGCATACTTTTTACCGCCCTGAAGTATAATATTTGCCACTGATCCTAGAGTTACTACGTTATTGACCACTGTGGGTTTCTTAAATAATCCTTCAATGGCAGGTAAAGGGGGTTTATATCTTATGATGCCAGCTTTTCCTTCAAGGCTCTCTAACATCGCAGTTTCTTCGCCGCAGATATAAGATCCACCTCCAAGATGGAGGTCAATATCGAAATCAAATCCGCTATTTTGGATATTTTGACCAAGCCAGTTTTCTTCACGAGCAATTTTTAGGGCAGCGTTCATAATTTTATATGCAATCGGATATTCTGATCTTAAATAGATATAACCACGACTGGCTCCTACAACAAATCCTGATATCAACATACCTTCAATCAGGGACAAAGGATCGCTTTCCATCAATATTCGATCGGAAAATGTGCCGCTATCTCCCTCATCGGCATTACATGCGATATATTTCTGGCTTGATTCTGTGTCGGCAACGGTTTTCCATTTAATCCCCGTTGGAAAACCAGCGCCTCCTCGTCCTCTCAATCCCGAAGACATGATCTCCTTGAGAACTTTTTTTCTTCCAATTTTAAAAGATTTTTTTAGACCTTCGAAGCCATTATGAGCTTGGAAATCTTCGATAGATAACGGGTCAATTAATCCTGAGCGTTCAAAAGTCCACCGTTGTTGTTTTTTTAAGTAGGGGATCTCTTGGGTTATGCCTCGTTTTAGTTTGTGTTCTCCGCCTCTGAGAAAATCTGCATCAAATAAGGAAGAAACACTTGATTCAGTTACAGGACCGTATGCAATACGATGATTTTTTACCTGAACTTCAACGAGGGGTTCAAGCCAACTCATACCCCACGACCCATTTCTTACTAATTCGATGTTTTCACCATTTTCTTGTGCTAACAAAGTAATTTTTTCAGCGACTTCATCAGCGCCCATTGAAACGGCAGCAGTTTCTTGTGGAACAAAAATTTTAATGGGTGAAGTCATGATTATTTTCGCTCTTCACCATTGATTAAGGTATTAAAATGAGCTTTATTGACTCGTCCATGGACGCGGTTATTAATCATTATCGCTGGTGAGCACGCGCAATTACCCAAGCAGTAGATTGGCTCGAGAGTATATTTTTTATCAGCTGTGGTTTCATGCATCTTGATTCCCAATATTTTTTCTATTTGGGCAGTAAGATTACGACTGCCCATTGCCTGACAGGCTTCTGCTTGACAAATTTTTATAATTGTTTTTCCGGCAGGTTTGGTTCTAAAGTCATGATAAAAATTAACAACACCATGTACCTCAGCTCTTGATAGGTTAAGTTTTTGTGATACAAGGCGAATGATATCTTCGCTGATATAAGAATATTCAGATACGATCGCCTGAAGTATCTGGACCAGCATTTCTGGACGGGCATCTAGACTATCAATATCTTTTGATATTTTTTCTTTGTCAAAATTGTTTGTCATTGGTTCTTTTCTAGTTTTTCATAAAAAGAAAGTTAAAATTAATGAATTAACTTACAATTCTCTCTGATTTGTTATAAATATTAAAGTTACCTTTCCTTAGAAAACCGATAAGTGTCATATCAAATTCTTTTGAGAGTTGAATTGCTAGGCTTGAGGGGGCGCTCACAGCTGCCAATAAGGGAGCGCCATAAGCTATAGATTTTTGTACTAATTCAAAACTGGTTCTCCCAGAGACCATAAAAGCAGTATTATTGGCAGTTGATTGATTATTTTTTAGTAATGCACCAATAATTTTGTCCAGGGCATTGTGTCTTCCAATATCTTCGCGAACAAGAATTATTTCGCCGTTTTCATTAAACGCCGCCGCCGCATGTAAACCACCAGTTTTTCCGAATATTTTTTGTTCTTTTTCAAGTTTTATGGGAATTTTCACCAATTCACTTTTTTTGATTTGAAAATTACTTTTAATTGGCGTAAGACCAATGTTTTCGAGTGCTTCAATTGATACTTTTCCACAAACACCACAACTGGAAGTTGTATAAAAATGTCTTTTTAAACGCTCAAGATCAATATTTGCAGTAGGTTTAAGCTCTACTCTTACCGTATTTGAATATTCAGCATCATTATCTAAATTACCAACATGGTTGATAGATACAATATCATCCATATGTTTAATGATAGATTCAGTGTATAAAAAACCTAGAGCGAGATCGAAATCATGCCCAGGTGTCCTCATTGTAATTGAAACACTTTTTGCAGCTGTTAAATTCGATGTATTCGAACAAATTTGAATTTCAAGTGGCTCCTCAACAGCAACATTATCATCGGATATCGATTCTCGGTCTTCCCTAATCTTGTTTATCTTTACACTTAGACTTGATTTAGGCATAGAAAATTCCATACTTTATTTTCAATTTTTTACTTCACTTCTCGAACTATAGCGCATCAATCAAGGAATCAAACCAAAAAACTTTATCATTAGGCACTATCCCCATTTTTTTTGTCATACCTGCATTAATTTCCAGTACATAGTTAACCGGCTCTGTAGATCGTATGTTTTTCAATGAGAGAGGTTCGGTATTTCTTGCTATTGAAGAAATTGTTTCGCTATTTTTAATAAAAATAATATCCAATGGTATATAAGTATTCTTCATCCACATGGAGCGTTGGTCTGATTCTGTATAAACGAAAAGCATACCAGATTGTTCTGGCATATTACGAACATACATCAGACCACGAGCCTTTTCCTTTACGCTATGTGCGACCCAAATACTTAATAAATAACATGTTTTTTTAGATGTTGAAACGATAAGGCTAGATTTTTTCAGATCTCTATCGAGGTCGACTACAGTAAAAGATTGTCCACTTAAAAATAGAAATATAATTAAAATGAAGGTGAATTTTATATTGGGATGGGTCATGTTATAAAAATTGTTGATTTTAAAAATGTAAATTATAAGACAGGTGATCTGAAATAATATGTCAACAATACAGTATTTTCGGTGCTTCCATGAACTATGTTTACAATAATCTAATACAAGTAGGAATTTTCTACTATTAATATTAAGAAAAAATTGTGCTAATCAGTTGGCTTAAAGTCTTATCATCACTACAATAACGTCGGCTTTTCTTTTGGAGTTTTTTGATGAATGTATTAAACCATTTTCAGGAATTAGAGGCTCATGTGAGCAATCTAATCATCGGTCAGTCTCATTTGATTAATCGCATGCTCATAGCACTATTGTGTGACGGACACGTTCTAGTAGAAGGAGCTCCTGGATTAGCTAAAACTAGAGCGATAAAAGTTTTGGCGGAAAGTATAGAAGGTAATTATCACCGTATACAATTTACACCAGACTTATTACCAGCTGATTTAACCGGAACTGAAATATATAGACCGCAAAAAGGAACTTTTAAATTTCGCCCTGGACCGCTCTTTCACAATTTAATCCTTGCTGACGAAATTAACCGTGCCCCAGCTAAAGTTCAATCCGCACTTCTTGAGGCTATGGAGGAGAGGCAAATTACAGTAGGTGATAAAAGCTATGAGTTACCCAATCTTTTTATGGTGATGGCTACGCAGAATCAGATTGAACAAGAAGGTACTTATCCTTTACCTGAGGCTCAGCTAGATCGTTTTTTGCTGCATGTCGAATTAGATTATCCAAAAGTGGACGATGAACATCGTATTCTGGTCCTCAATAGAGATGAGGCTAAAACTGGAGAACGCGATAATTTTGCTCCCTCTAAATTGCTTTCTGAGAAAGCAATGATGTCAGCAAGAAAAGAAATTTTAAATTTACATTTATCTTATGAACTTGAGCAATATATTGTTAATTTAGTTGTTGCGACTCGAAATCCTGGAAAAGTAAATAAACTACTTGAAGGCCAGATACTTTATGGTGCTAGTCCAAGAGCATGCATGGGCATCGATAGAGCAGCTAGAGCGAGCGCCTGGTTAAAAGGTCGTGATTATGTTGGTCCTGAAGACATTCAAGAGGTAGCACCTGATGTCCTTAGACACAGATTAGTCCTGAGTTTTGAAGCTGAAGCCGATGGCATTACTCCAAATGCTATTATTAGCCAAGTGATAAATAGTGTCGGTGTCCCCTAGTGATTGAGGTAAGGGATAGTGTCTAATAATGCATCATTTTCTGACGTATCACCTATCGGTATTAATCAAAAAGATTTAATACGTTTAAGTGCTTCTGCTCGGGTTATTCCGTTAGAAGTATTGTATGTAAAATCACTTCAATCTGGTTCGCATTTATCAAATTTTAAAGGCAGGGGAATGGAATTTGATGAATCGCGCCCATATCAACCTGGAGATGATCCTAGGAGCATTGATTGGCGCGTCACCGCAAGGAGCACGGAAGCATATACTAAGCTTTTTCGTGAAGAGAGAGAGCGCCCTGTTTTTGTGATGACCGATCTTAGAAGTAACATGCATTTTGCAACTCAAGGGCGTTACAAATCTGTTAATGCTAGTTATGCAGCAGCTTTAGTGGCTTGGGCAGCACATCACCGAGGAGATAGATTAGGCGGTATAATTTATGGCGATACAATTAATTTTGAAATTAGGCCTCGATTAGGCAGGCAGTCTGCTCTTCGTTACATGCATAAACTCGTTATACATCCTGATTGGAAAAAAACTAACGGATCCGATAATGATGATACTGTTGATTCTTTTACTAACGCTCTATCAGCTATGCGACGTGTTGCTAGACCGGGGAGTTTAGTAGTCATTGTCAGTGATTTTCAAGGTTTCTCAAGACTAAATCAGTCATATCTTGCAACAATTTCAAGGCATAACGAGGTATTAGCACTATTTGTCAGTGATCCAATGGAGATAAAATTACCACCACCTGGGCGTTATCGTTTGGTGAATGAAAAACATGAGTTAGACATTGATACATATTCACTAAGCGCCCGTAAAGATTACGAACATGAATTTCAATCACGATATGACATGATGATGAAGTTTTGTCAGCGATATAATATTTATTTTATGCCCCTTTCAACAACTGATGATCCAGTTGCATTGTTGCAAAAAAACCTAGGGAAACGTAGGCATTGATAGCAATCTGATATTATTGACACATGGATTTTGAAACAATACCTCTAAAAGATTTACATTTTCCACCCGTAATTGATTGGTGGCCCCTTGCTATAGGATGGCAGGGGTTAATAATAATTATATTTATTTTTTGTTGTTATTTATTACATAAAATGTATTTAAGATGGAAAGAAAATAAAGCTCGACGGATAGCTATAGTTGAATTGAAGGCGTTAAAAATAAAATTTGAAGACAACGAAGATCCAGCGTTTTTGATAAAACAATTATCAGAACTACTACGTCGAACAATGCTTGCGTATGTTGATCGAAAAGAAGTAGCAGGATTAACGGGTACAGAGTGGTTAGAGTTTCTTGACAGAGGCCTTGAGGAGAAATATTTTACTTTAGGCATAGGTCAATTAATCGAATCATTGCCATACAAAAATCTGGATAATAATGATAAAGATATTGATATTGAAAACCTAATCGATATTGTTTTAAAAAGGTTGAAAACTCCTATTCAGGGAGGTATCAGCTGATGTGGTCCCTTGCCTGGCCATGGATGTTGTTAATGCTGCCATTACCTCTACTGGTATATTATTTTCTTCCTGCCGCTCCAACGGTGCAAGAAGCAGGATTAAAAGTTCCAAGTTTCAAGCAATTTTCAATACTTTCTAATCGTTCTGTTATTGAAAAATTTTCCAACTGGAATCTTTGGATTTATATTATTGCATGGCTATTACTTGTATTGGCAAGCGCTCGACCAGAAAAGATTGGTCAAGAGCTAGAAATTCCAGTTACCGGACGTAACCTTATGTTGGCTGTGGATCTTTCAGGGAGCATGGACGCAAAAGATTTTGAACTAGGAGGTCGTCGAGTTGATCGTTTAACTGCAACTAAAGCTGTAGCAAGTGATTTTATAGGTCGTCGAGAGGGGGATAGAATAGGACTGATACTTTTTGGAGAAGAGGCTTATCTACAAGTACCATTAACTCTAGATCGAGAAACGGTAAAAATTCTATTACTAGAATCATTTATTGGCCTTGCTGGAGAGAAAACGGCCATTGGTGATGCTATTACATTAGCCGTAAAACGAATTTATGATCAGAATGAGGAAGGAAATCAGCAGGTTTTGATACTTTTGACTGATGGAGCGAATACAGCTGGAGCTATAGACCCTCTAAAAGCTGCAGAACTCGCAAGCCAAATAGGTTTAAGAATATACACTATAGGCATTGGAGCTGATCAACTAGTTGTATCTTCTATTACTGGAGGGCGTCGTCGAGTGAACCCATCAGCGGATCTTGATGAGACATCACTAAAGAAAATTGCGGAGCAAACAGGAGGTAAATATTTTCGTGCTCGAGATACCCTTAGTTTGCAAGAAATTTACCGTTTGTTGGATGATTTAGAACCTGTTGCTAAACCTGAATCTGGTTTTAGGCCTGTCAAGTCAATGTTTTATTGGCCCTTAGGTACCGCATTAGTGCTAATAATAATGTATGCCATGGCTAAATTCTTTTCAGGATTTAAGATAGTTCAGCTAATTCGAATATTTAAGGGGAAAATTAATGCTCGATGATTTTCATTGGTTAAGACCAGAATGGTTCGGAATATTACCTATTCTGTTTCTGATTACTTTTGGTTTTGCTCGTCGAAAATTGAGGATGGGTAGTTGGTTTCGTCTCATAGATCCAAAACTTGTTCCTTATGTATTATCGAGAGAGCAGAACAAAGAAACAAGTTTTCAATGGTGGCTTCTTTTTTTAGGCGGTTTGTTAGCGGTTATCGCCATGGCTGGGCCAAGCTGGGACCGAATCGAACAACCTGTGTTTCGATCTGAAAAAGCGATTGTTATTGCGCTTGACTTATCTCGATCAATGGACGCCCAAGATGTTAGTCCGAGTCGATTATCAAGGGCGCGTCTTAAAATATTGGATATCCTTAACCATAGAAAGAGCGGCCAAACTGCTCTTGTTGTCTATTCAGGCAATTCTTTTACAGTTACCCCACTTACAACCGATTCAGATACGATTGCCGCTTTAGTTGCAAGTCTTAGTACCGATATCATGCCGAGTAGAGGTAGTTATATGCCTGCTGCAATCAACAAGGGACAGCAACTACTTAAGCAGGCAGGAGTCATGTATGGCGAGGTTATAATAGTTACAGATGGCGGGGGTTCGCCTGCAGCGGAAACTGCGGCTAGGGAACTTAGGAAACAAGGATATTCTCTGTCTATATTAGGTGTTGGAACAGAAAATGGTGCCCCCATACCCCGGAATAGCGGTGGATTCATATCAGATAATTCTGGAGGAATCGCTATATCAAAACTTGATGTCACAGGCCTAAAGATGGTGTCAATGGCGGGAGGAGGACGTTATACAAATTTAACTATCGATGATACAGATATAAATATCTTATTAACGGAAGACGTTAATGCAACTACTAAACCAGGAGAATCAATTTTCACAGATCATTGGCAAGAAGAAGGCCCATGGATCTTACTCTTTTTGGTGCCGTTAGCAGCATTATCATTTCGTCGTGGCTGGGTGGGAGTTGTTTTATTGTTTTTTTTACCTTTACCTGAATCTGTGTACGCATTCAGTTGGGATGATCTCTGGAAAACAAAAAATCAACAGGCACAGGAAGCCCTTAAAGACGGAAATAATAAGAAGGCAGCCGAATTATTCGAAGATCCTCTTTGGAAAGCTGTTTCTCTCTATAAGCTAGGAGAATATTCTGAGAGCGCATTAAAGTTTTCAGAATATACTGATGCTGACAACTTGTATAACTTTGGAAATTCGTTGGCACGAATGGGTGAATTTGCTTCAGCGCTAAATGCATATGAGCATGTTTTGAACATTAATTCAGACGATGAGGACACCAAATTTAATTACGATCTAATAAAAAAGCTTATGGAAAGTAATCAATCTCAAGATAATCAAGGGGAGGAAAAGAATAATAATTCACAGGAAGGGATTGGAGATCAGGATTCTGAGCCTGCTGATGCATCAGATGAAGATAGTTCAGTCAGTAAAAACAATGGGGAAGAAGGATCTGATGGTGCATTACGTGATCAAGAACAGAATGAGGATGATCTTGCTGCAATAGAAGATGAATTGGAAAAAGCTGCAAAGCTGTCTGAAGAAAATAGAGAAGAAGGTGAACAAGAGAATCAGAGTAATCAAGAACAGATTCGATTAGCTCAGGAAAACCAGCAAGCAATGGAACAATGGCTCAGAAGAATACAAAATGATCCTGGCGGTTTATTGAGGAGAAAATTTCGGTATCAATATCAAAGGCAAGGCCGTGATCAGGACGGTAATGAACTATGGCCCGATGATGGGGTAAGACCATGGTGATCGCAGAAAAATATCGTAGATTTTTAAATGTTCCCATCTATTTTTTTTGGATATTATTTTTATATTCCTCACAGATAAGTGCGGCAGTTTTTGCTGAGGTCGATCGTGAAAGGGTAGAACTCAATGAATCTTTTACACTTAAAATAATAGTTGATACTTCTATCGATTCTGAACCAGATGTTACCGCGGTAGAAAAAGATTTCACGGTTGGATCTAGGAGCCAACTTAGCAATACCACAATTGTGAATGGAAAAATAACGAGAAGCAGAACATGGTCTTATTCATTGATGGCAAAGAGAACTGGTTTTCTTACGATACCATCTGTCATGGTGGGAGGTGATAAAAGTAACGAAGTAGATATACAAGTTTTACCACAGTCCAGCGTGATTCCTGGTGAAGCTGATATTTTTATTTCCTCAGAAGTAGATTTTCAGCAGAGTTTTGTTCAAGCGCAGATTTTGTATAAGGTTAAAATTTTTCGAGGAGTCGCAACTCGACAGGCACGAATTATTGAACCTAAATTAAGTGGTGCAGATGTTCTAAAAGAAATTCTCGGGGAAGACAGAAATTATGAATCTAAGATGAATGGAAAAAATTATAATGTCCTAGAAAGGGTATACGCTATCTTTCCTCAACAAAGTGGACAAATTCATATTGGTTCATCGATATTTGAAGCACGTATTGTAAAAAATGGCCGCATTACAGGGAAAAAATTATTTCAGTCAGAGCCAATTACGGTAAAAGTGAATCCAATACCTCCTCCTCCAGTAGCATTCCCTAATGCTAAGTGGTTGCCTGCAAAATCTGTAAATTTAAATCAAGAATGGTCACGCAATTTAGATAAACTATCTGCTGGCGAACCAATTACACGACATATTATTGTTAAAGTACTTGGTCAATTGTCCACTCAAATCCCACTATTAGATATAGAGCCAGTAAAGAATATTAAAATTTATCCAGATAAACCTGAGCTTCTTGATGCTATTGTGCCAGGAGGAGTTTTAGCTACACGGAAAGATCAGTATGCAATGATTGGCGTTGTTGCGCAAGATGTGGTTTTGCCTGAAATTCATCTTCCTTGGTGGAATATAAATGAAAATATATGGAAGATTTCTTCTCTACCTGCTTTTGCATTAAAAATAATACCGTCTAATGATATAGAATTAATACAGTTATCTGAGAATATAGAGCCTGCTGAAATATTAGTTAATCCAGCTGAAGTCATTTATAGCGACTATTGGAAATATATTAGTCAGATTTTCATTGTAATTTGGATATTGACTGTATTGCTATGGTGGCAATCAACTAGACCCAAGAAAAAAACCTATCCTATAAAAGAACCACCTATTTATAAACAACAAGCGAAATTACTTCGTAAAGCTCGTAAGGCAGCAATTGAAGGCGATGCGAAGTCTGTAAAATTACTGCTACTTAACTGGGGAAGGTTGCAATGGAGAGAAAATACTCCTAACAGCATGAGGGAATTATCAGAATTAGTAACTGACCCACTTTCATTGGAGTTAGATAGATTTTGTAAAGCAACTTATGGTCCAAATTCTAATGATTCTTGGGATGGCCAAGTTCTGGCAAAGGCATTACGAAAGATAACTATTAAGAAGACATTTAAAGATCTTTCGGAAAAAGATATACTCCCGCCATTAATGCCTAGCTAAGAAGATTTTTTATGAAAACCATTCGTGTTATAACTCTTGATCTGGATGATACTCTGTGGGATATCGCCCCAGTAATCGAGCTTGCAGAGAAGAGATTATGGGCTTGGTTTGAAGAAAATTATTCTCTTATTCCTAAATTTTTTTCACCTGATAAGATATTTACCTTACGTTCAAAAGTTGTTAAAGAGTTTCCTGATAAAAGTCACGATTTTCGATTCATAAGAAAGGTGGTGCTGAGTAGGATAGCTGCAAAATTGAATTATGATGCAGATTTTATTGAAAAAGCATTTTCCGTGTTTGACCAAGCTCGTAACGAGGTGAATTTGTACCCTGATGTGTTACCTGCGCTTCAAAAATTATGCAAACATTTTACAATCATTGCTGTTACAAACGGTAATGCAAATCTCGATGATATTGGAATAAAACATTTTTTTAAATGTGTTGTTACAGCAGTTGACGTTGGAGTTCCTAAACCAGAAAGACCAATATTTGAAGAGGCAATTAAAATGTCAGGCGTCAAAACACATGAAATTATTCACGTAGGGGATAATCCTGAAATTGACATTATTGGCGCTTATAATCTTGGGTTGAGGACAGCTTGGATAAATAGAAATAACTCAAAATGGCCCTCTATACATCCTGAGCCTGACGTTACTATTAAAAATTTAGGAGATTTGTATCAAGTTCTTCTTCCTTCGATAGTGAGAGATTAATAATTATTAGAAATTTTTTACTGAGATAGTTCATTGTGGGGAATTATAACAATGTCAATTCTCCTATTTTTTGATCTCCCAGATTCTGTCTCATTATTTGCGATCGGGTTTGTTTCTCCATAACCAGTTGCAATTAATCTATAACTTGGTATGCGCATTGCGTTGACCATGTATTTTAGTACTGATTCTGCCCGATCCTGCGAAAGTTTTTGATTAAAATCATCATCACCAAGAGAGTCAGTATGACCTTCTATTATCAATTCACTTTCAGGGTACACATCGATTGCCTTTTCAACTTTTGCTAGTAAATCAAAACTTTCAGCAAGTAATTTTGATTTACCGCTTTCAAAAGTTAGAGTAATCAAACGTAGTATTACATTGTTATTTTCTCTAAATACTCTAACTTCCTTTGAGTTGAACATTTTTTCTACTTTTTCAAATTGTTCTTTAATTCTAGCCTGAGCTTCTAGCCTTTGAATTAGTACTTCCTTTTCAGCAGCTACTCCACCCAGTCTTCTATCTAGAGCTCGTATCTCTTCTTCCATATCTGCAAGTTGAATTAAATTATCTTTTTGATCTTGGATAAGCACTTGTTTATCTTGGATAAGCGCTTGTTTATCTTGGATAAGCGCTTGATTCAAATGCTGAAGGTCTAATATATAAGTTGTCAATTGTTGCTCCAATTCGGAATAACCATCAACCATTATGGGTGCAATATCAGCTACACTGGCAATTTGAGTAAGCGTCTTTTCCCAGTTCAGGATTAATCTTTCAACTGTCATTTCCTTATCACGAATGTCTTTTGTTAGTGTAGACAGATATATAGTACGTTTTGCCTCATAATTAGCTTGTTTTATAATATCTAAAGGAGCTTCTGTTTCGTATCGATTCTGATCTAATAAATCTTCTGCCTTTCTTAAAAGATTTTTGGCTTTTTCCAATGTGATTGGAACATACCTGCTCGCTTTTAATTCTTCAGCATTCGCAATTAGTGTCCTCGTAGAATTAAGATATAGGTTTTTAATTGCTACTAGCTCTGCCATTTCATAAAGAATGGTTGTTTCTTCGTTTAATACTTTTGAGCGATCACTATTGCCTCTTTCATTGTTACGGATCGCTTCATCAAAGGAACGCTCTGCCTTTGACCATATGACATTAGCTAGTTTTTCTGCATTGATATTTGCAGCATTCTGACGGCTTATGATTGAAGTTGATAGAATCATTTGTGCCATTTTTGCTGATTCTATGGAATCAGAAAAATAGTTTTCTGCTTGCAAGGTTTTTTTGCATATATTACCTACCTTGTTTTTTTTTAATTCTCTTGCTTTAGCATCTTGTAATATTTCCATGCCTTTCTGATAATTTCTGGGAGCATATGTTGATGCATTTTCTTCACGAGCAATATTTAACACTCCATTGACACTGTTTAAACAATTTGTTAATTGATTATCTTGAGAAAAAACATTAGAAATAGAGATTATGAAGAAAAAAAACAAGATAATAATAGTTCTAAAGCAAATAGAAAACATTATGTAATCCCTAATTTAGTGATATGAACATATAATATAGCCTGTAATTAATTGTCTCAATAAATGAAATATGTGATTAACTTAAAATATATAGAATATGAGGACTGAAAATAAACATCAGAAAAAAACTATCATCCCTAATGGGGAGAAATATATAACATCTGAAGGATTCAGTGCGATAAAAAATGGAATTAAAAATAATGGAAGTGATGTTGGCACTAAAGTTCTCAAACCTCATTGGTTGAGGGCTAAATTCCCTGCAGGTATTGGTTTTAGTTTTGTTCGACAAACAGTAAAAAATCATAAATTAAGTACAGTTTGTGAGGAATCAATGTGCCCTAATATAGGCGAATGTTGGAATCATGGCACAGCTACTTTTATGATAATGGGTAGTGTATGTACCAGAGCTTGTCGCTTTTGTGCAGTAGATACAGGAAATCCGAATGGCTGGTTAGATAAAAAAGAGCCATCTAATATTGCGCAAGCAGTAAAGCTTATGAAACTTTCATATGTTGTTATAACCTCTGTTGATAGAGATGATCTTGATGATGGAGGAGCAAAGCATTTTTTTGATTGTATACACTCTATTAAGAAAGAGAATTCATCAGTTGGGGTTGAAGCTCTAACACCTGATTTTGGAGGGGTGACTTCAAATATCAAGATAGTTTTAGAATCCGGGTTAGATGTTTTTGCACAGAATATAGAGACAGTAGAACGATTAACACATTTTGTCCGTGATCCCAGAGCTGGCTACCAACAAACTATTAATGTTTTGACTTATGCTAAGCAATACAAGCCTAATATATTAACAAAAACTAGTTTGATGTTAGGTTTAGGAGAAACGCATAGCGAAATTATACAAACAATGGATGATCTTCGTGATGCAAATGTTGATGTTTTAACAATTGGGCAATATCTAAGTCCAACAAAAAATCATCTGAAAATCGAGCGTTTTGTCCCGCCAGATGAATTCGAAAATTATAGACAAGAAGGGCTTAAAAGAGGATTCTTAGAAGTGGTAGCAGGTCCTCTTGTTCGTTCAAGCTACCGCGCAGATCAAGTTTTACAAAAAAATAATGTTGGTTTAGGTATCAACTAATAAGTGCAGTATTAAAGTTTTTACAATTATTGAATATAATTAGAAGCAGGAAGGATTATGAGTGAATTTTTTATTGAGTATGGATTGTTTCTCTTAAAAACAGGGACTTTAGTTATTGCCTTTGCTTTGGTTGCAGCATCAATAGTTAGCCAGAAAAAAGTAAATAAGAGCGAAGGCCTGGAGGTCGAAAACCTTAATGATAAATATCAAGATATGGCTCCCCAACTAAAAAAAACTTTTTTGCAAAAAAAAGAATGGAAAAATGACCTTAAAAAACAAAAAAAAAAAAAAAAAGGTGATTTTAAAAAAAAAAAA
>ERZ651768.1093-NODE-1093-length-20103-cov-2.889943_pt1 | contig 20103 bp, 18 predicted proteins | sample MGYA00514754_ERZ651768 | MGnify/ENA metagenome assembly ERZ651768
GTAAATGGCACTCGACTTAGTTAAGGCGCATGCTTACGGCAACGATTTTCTTTTGACCTTAGATTCTTCTATTGGTAAAGACCTTCAGAGAGCATGGGCGAAGTTGCTGTGCAATAGACACAGCGGTGTTGGTGCCGACGGCATTATCTTCTACGCTCCGACAAAAACGGGTGCACGGATGGTTCTCCTAAATGCAGACGGTAGTGATTCGGAGGTGTCGGGAAACGGCTTGAGGTGTCTAGCGGGCTTGGTCGCCTGTGGTGGTTTAGCAGGAGGTGATTGGAGCCTCTCGCCAGAGGTTGGAAGGAAGATGGTTATCGATACAGATGCGGGACCGAAAGCGGTTGCGCTTCAAGAGGTAATCGACGGTCGCTTGGTGTTTGAAGCAGAAATGGGAGCTCCCAAGGATCTGCGACAGGAGCGCCTGTACGTTGAGGGCGAATCTCACGAAGTGGTGGTGCTCAGTGTTGGTAATCCGCAGTGTGTTGTCCTTATGCAACTTCCTGAACGGAGCAGGTTTTTGAAATTAGGCGCGTCATTATCGTTGCATGACATGTTTCCAGAAGGCACCAATGTTGAACTGGCCGAGGTTCTATCGCCGAACCGGGTAAGGATTTTGATTTGGGAACGTGGCGTAGGTCCCACCCTGGCATCTGGAACAGGGGCCTGTGCAGCGGCGGTCGCTGCAGCAACTTTTGGGGGCGCTGGTCGTGATTTAGAGATTGAAGCTCCTGGTGGTACTCAGCGAGTTGTTTGGAATGAGGACGGACTCACGCTAACCGGTTGGGCTGAACTGGTATGGTCTGGCCAATGGGTCGGGCAGGAGCCCTAGTGACACGCCAAAGGACATTAGGCTGTTTCTTTATCAAGTACTAGAAGTCTAACCATTCCCTCATCGTGTAGTACGATGAGAGGAATGGTTGAGCGCGGCGCTCCTCCGAGGAACAAGTGAGGATGTCTTCGGGTACTCGGTTCAAGGGCAGGGCAGCGCTATAGTGAACTTTGAAGGATCGTGGCCAGGTCCATGATTCGCGAGTTTCAATATGGGAAAGATCGTATATCTAGATTGCTTCTCGGGCGCTTCCGGGGACATGTTTCTCGGCGCTCTGTTGGATGTGGGTTTACCGATCGACAACTTACGGACCGCTCTTGGAAGCCTCGCACTAGATAAAGACGGCTGGTCGATTGAGGCCGAGCGCGTTGACCGAGCCGGAATAGCCGCAACCAAATTTAGACTCCATGAGACAGGCAACGTTGAGTCAGCAAAGCCAAGTAATTCAGACTCGGCCCATGGTCATCATCACGATTCTAGCCATGGTCGTTCCCACTCCCATCACAGCCTAAAGGAGATTAACCGTCTAATTAACTCTTCTGCAATTTCAGACGAAGCGAAAGGTCGAGCAGTTCGCCTGTTTCAGCGGCTCGCCGAGGTCGAGGCTTCAATTCATCAGATGCCAGTGGAGGAAGTGCATCTTCACGAGGTTGGTGCACTTGATTCTATTATTGACATTGTTGGGGCGGTGCATGGACTTGAATGGCTTAATGCTGAAATGATTGTGGCATCACCGTTAAACGTGGGTTCGGGAACGGTCAGTTGTGCGCATGGAGAATTTCCGGTGCCGGCACCGGCGACGGCACAGTTATTGGAGAATGCGCCGATTTATTCGAGTGGAGTCCAGGGGGAATTAGTTACACCGACGGGGGCTTTGCTCGTCACGGAATTCGCATCATCGTATGGTCCACTGCCAGGTATGTGCGTGAAACAGATTGGCTACGGTGCCGGAGAACGTGATCAGAAGGGGTCGCCAAATGTTTTACGTTTAATGATCGGTGATTCAACGGCGGATACATCGATGCAAAGAGTCTTGGTCATGGAATGCGAAATTGATGACATGAACCCAGAGCTATTCGGCGTATTGATGGATCGTTTGTATGATGGAGGAGCCCTTGACGTGTTTTATGTTCCAGTGCAGATGAAGAAGAATCGACCTGGAACATTGGTCACGGTCATCGCGTCTCCGAATCGCCGAGAGATTTTAAGCGACATTATATTTCGTGAAAGCACGTCGATTGGACTGCGCTTCTCTGAGATGACTCGAGAGTGCCTAGACCGTTCCACGACAACAGTTGAGACTCAAGTTGGGTCTGTGCGAGTGAAGGTTGCTCAGCGCGGTGGGCGAATCATCAATGTCGCACCAGAATTCGAGGATTGTGTCCGATTGGCGACAGATTGCGACATTCCTGTGAAAGAGGTGCAGGCGCTTGCACACAAGGCATACCTTGAGAGGGCTTCAAGCGATTAGTCTCGGTTCCTTCCATGTCTCAGTTCTATCTAACAACGGCGATTGACTATGTGAATAGTCGGCCACATCTTGGTACAGCCTACGAAAAGGTGACGGCAGATGTGATCGCTCGATACCAGCGTCTGCGTGGTGTCGACACCCATTTTCTTATGGGCAATGACGAGCACTCGCAAAATGTGCATCGAAGGGCGCAAGAACTCGGCCTGGAGCCCATCGCCTATTGCAATCAAATGGAAGAGGAGTTTAAGGCCGTTTGGAGTGAGCTTCAGGTGTCATTCGATGATTTTATTCGGACGACGGAGCAGCGGCACAAGAGCGGTGTAACAAGTATGCTGCAGCGAATCAGTGACAGTGGCGATCTCTACGAAGGATTTTATGAAGGTTGGTACTGTGTATCATGTGAAGCGTTCAAGCAGGAGAAGGACTTAGTCGACGGCAATTGTCCTGTGCACAGGGTTAAGCCGAAATGGTTGCGGGAGAAGAATCATTTCTTTCGTTTATCTAAGTATCGAGATGCCCTCCTGGCTCACTTCCAGAAGCATCCAAAGTTTCTTCAACCTGAAATACGTAAGAATGAAATCCTTCGGCTTCTTGAGAGTGGGCTCGAAGATATTTCAGTTAGTCGAAGCGGCCAAGCCTGGGGTATTCCGATGCCAGGCAATTCTGACAGCGTAGTCTACGTCTGGTTTGATGCGCTCATCAACTATGCGTCGGCCATTGGTTATGGTAGTGATGAAGCGCTGTGTGAGAAATGGTGGCCCGCTGACTTGCATATCGTGGGGAAGGACATTACACGCTTCCATAGTGTGTTTTGGCCAGCGATGCTGATGAGTGCCGGGTTGGAGTTGCCTCTTAAAGTATTTGGTCACGGCTGGGTTCACCATCGCGGTGCGCGTATGAGTAAATCACTTGGAACGACAATTGATCCGCTCGAAGCCGCAAAACGCCTTGGCGTTGATGCGCTCCGGCTTTTTCTGGTGAAGGAAATCCCTTTTGGACAAGACGGAGACTTTTCTTATGAACGGTTTGAGGAGCGATACAACGCCGACCTAGCGAATAATCTTGGCAACTTGGTAAGTCGGGTGGTTGCTATGGCCGATAAATACAGGAGCAGTTGCCTCGATCCCGTGTCCTCTGCTTCAGGGCGGCTTACACAAGTAGCTGAATTAGCCGTACAAAAATATTCTGAGGCGATGGAACGTTTGGCGCTTCACGAGGCGGCCTTGGCGGCCTACACACTCGTGGACGCGACCAATGAGTTCATCGCTGAGACCGAACCATGGGTTGTTGCGCGAGATCCATTGAAATCGGACCGGCTAAATCAAGTATTGAGGGAGTCAGCGGAGGCTATACGTATTGCTGCCGTTCTTTTGTTGCCAATAATGCCAACTTCGGCCGAAAACATTCTGGAGCGAATAGGAGACCCAGCGGTCACTGCTGGACGTCAGTTCGATCAAGCAACAGAATGGTCGACAGAGGTAGAACGGAGGCTCGTCAGGGGACCTGCTCTGTGGCCTCGAGCTGAAAGTGGATGATTATTGAAATCCTTTGATAAGGGAAAGGCGCAAGTTAATGACGAATGAAGAGCCTCGGTCGAGTGAAGAGATTCTGCCCGCCACGGAGGATGACTCTCGGATCACGATTGATACGTTCATGGGGGTCGAGTTACGCGTGGCGAAGGTTCTTGCGGCTGAAAAGATCGAGAAGTCGAAGAGACTAATCAAGATTGAAGTCGACCTTGGGTCAGAACAGCGGACAATTGTTGCTGGAATCGCAGAGGTATACGAACCCGCTGACTTGGTGGGACGAACCGTTGTGGTTGTGGCCAATCTTAAAGCAGCGAAATTGATGGGTGTTGAATCGAACGGGATGATCCTGGCAGCAAATCTTGAGGGTGACAGGCCCTGGCTTATCAGCTTCGATGAGCCAGCACCACTACCTGGCACTCGGGTACGGTAATTAGTGTTCGTTATGCTCGACTCTCACTGTCATTTAGCGGACCAAGCCTTTTCTGATGATTTACCGGAGGTGGTCACACGGGCTCAACAGGCAGGAGTTGAGACCGCGTTGTGCATTCTGGCGGCTGGGGATGTCGACGAAGAGGCCAGGGCAGAGGTGTTACGCAATCTATGGCCCTCAGTGAGCTTTGCGTGCGGAATCCACCCGCATCAGGCGAATACCTGGGCTGGCCGAGAGGCTGATTTAGCAGCATATCTACGAGATGTTGTCACGCAGCAGGACGATGTGGTGGCGATTGGTGAAATCGGGTTGGATTACCATTATGATTTCGCGCCGATTGAGGTGCAGCAAGAAGTATTTGCTAGACAGGTCGCGTTGGCTCGAGAACTTAGATTGCCGTTGGTTATTCATTGCCGGGAAGCTGAGGCTGACACTTGGGCTATTCTTCGAGAGGCTGGCGCTGCGGTCGCCGGTGTCCTTCACTGCTTTACCGGCGATGCTAAGGCGGCACAGGAAGCTCTTGCTCTGGGTCTCCATGTTTCATTTTCAGGAATTGCCACGTTCTCGCGCGCTGAATCACTTAGGGAAATAGCTAGTTGGATTCCAGAAGACCGATTGTTGGTCGAGACGGATTCACCGTACTTGGCGCCTGTCCCTCATCGAGGGCATCGAAATGAGCCTGCCTGGGTGCAAAGAGTCGTTGAGGTGGTGGGGGGGGCCCGAAAAGTCGAGCCGAATGTGATCGCAGCGGCGGTTCTACGGAACTTTAAAGGCCTGTTCAGCGTGTAGTCGCTTGATAGACAGTCGCGTGGATACTGGAACGTTGACACTCTTCGCGTGAGTATGGTGTGATCCTTTTTTGATGATGTTTGGGTTGGACGTTTAGGTGCTTTCGCTCGAGTTCTGGTGTGCCCAATACTGAATCCTCGATTGACCTCGCCCAAATTTTTGAACCGATTCACGCTGACCTTCAGGCGGTTGAGCAGGAATACGCTCGCCAGGTTGAATCGCGGGTCGAGCTGATCCCGCAAATTGGTAAATACATTCAAAGAAGTGGCGGGAAGCGGATTCGACCGGCTCTGCTTTTGATGGCTTCGCGCTTAGCGGCCTATCGTGGTGATCAGGCGGTTCTGTTCGCCTCGGTCGTTGAATTCATTCACACAGCCACGTTGGTCCATGATGACATCGTTGATGATTCCCAGGTGAGGCGAGGTCAAGAGGCGGTGCACCTACGATGGGGCAATGAGAAAACAGTTCTCTTGGGTGATTACCTTTATATTAAATCAATGGGTATGGCGCTGAGCCACGATTCGCTCGATGTTGTGAGGCTGCTGTGCGAGGTTACCCTGCGAATGATCGAAGGGGAGTTGTATCAACTGACCAAGAATGGCGACGTCGACATCACTGAGGAGCAACACTTTGACATCATTCGGCGAAAGACGGCTTATCTGTTTGGTGGCTGCGCTGAAATCGGCGGTCGTCTTGGCCAGGTGCCTGAGGAGCAGGCTGCGGCGCTCCGGGAGTACGGGTTCAATCTGGGCGTGGCCTTCCAAGTTATTGACGACCTATTGGATTACACGGCAACCGAATCAGAATTGGGTAAGCCGATCGGTAGTGACTTACGAGAAGGCAAAGTTACCCTCCCAGTGATCTATTTGCTTCAAAGGGATGGTAAGGGTGCCAGTGACTTGGTGCGACATATTGTTGAAACAGGAGCAGCGACTCCAAGTGAATGGCGGGAACTCTCACTCCTTATTGCGCAGCATCGGGTAATTGATAGCGCCTATGAAAAAGCGCGGGAGTCTGCTGAAGCAGCGCAGCGCCACCTCAAGGTGTTTCCTCCGTCACCGGAGCGTGAGGCGCTTATGGCCTTACCGGACTACGTGCTTGCTCGGGAACACTGAGGAGTTCTTCCCTTATCGTGTCGAAGAGCGCGGCAAAAACACTTGACAAGCTTCGCGCCTCAATTCGTCATCATGAGGAACGTTATTATGTTCTGCATGACCCCGAGATTTCCGATACGGAATTTGATCATCTCCTAAAGCAACTTGAGGCACTTGAGCGAGAACATCCTTCGCTCGTGAGGCCTGATTCTCCAACGCAGCGCGTGGGCGGCGGACCAGTGGACGGGTTCGAGACTGTTCCTCACGCTATACCTCTACTCAGCCTAGAGAATGCCTACAGCGAAGACGAAATTATTGGCTTTGATGAAAAGTTACGAAAGGAGCTCGGCCATGATTCGGCGCTGTCTTTTGTTGCTGAGCTGAAAATCGATGGACTTAGCATTGCTCTTACATACGAGAATGGATTGCTTTATCGAGGTGTAACCCGTGGAGATGGTGCCAGTGGTGATGACGTGACCTCAAATGTTCGGGCTATCCGGGCTTTGCCGCTTGGTCTTTCTGGGGACTTTCCTGGCGAGATAGAGTTGAGGGGAGAAATATATTTACCCAGAGCCGCCTTTAATCGAGTTAATGCTGAAAGAGAGGTCTCTGGAGAATCACCGTTTCAGAACCCGAGAAACGCAGCTGCTGGGTCGATGCGAACGTTAGACCCTGCCTTAGTCGCTTCTCGGGGGCTAGCTGCTTATATCTACGATATCGGTGAGGTGCAAAGTCGAGGGAGAGACTTAAGTGGAACTCATCATGGGAAGCTGGAAGCGTTAAAGAGTTGGGGCTTACCCGTTGAGCCCAATTGGCGGCACTGTTCTGACATTCAGGCCGTGCTTGATTTCTGCCGGTATTGGTCGGAAAACCGCCATACCGTAGGTTTCGATATTGATGGGGTTGTGATCAAGGTCGATTCTCTTGCAGAACGAATTCAGATTGGGTCCACGGCAAAGTTTCCCCGTTGGGCAGTCGCCTTTAAATTCCCGCCGGAGCAGGCGACAACCCGACTGATCAGTATCGACGTGAGTGTGGGGCGCACAGGTGCGGTCACTCCTTTTGCAGTGTTTGAGCCAGTTAGATTGGCTGGCTCGACGGTTTCGAGGGCAACGCTGCATAACGATCAAGAGATTGCCCGTAAGGACTTACGCGTGGGCGATATCGTGGTTATTGAAAAGGGCGGAGATGTCATACCAAAGGTCGTTAAAGCCATCGTCAGCCGAAGGGTAAAAGGCGCAGTTGCTCCTAAACCGTACAAGATGCCGAGTCGCTGTCCAGAGTGTAAGGGCAGCCTTGATCGGTCAGGTGATGAGGTGGTATGGAGGTGCGTCAATGCCTCTTGCCCGGCAATGCTCTCTAGGCGTGTGCTGCATTTCGCGTCCCGCCAGGCAATGAATATAGAAGGCTTGGGTGTGTCACTCGTTGCGCAATTGATCGAGGCAGACATGGTTCAAAGTGTCGCCGATTTATACAAGCTTAACGCTGGTGCGCTAGAGGCACTTGATGGGGTGGGCAATAAATCGGCTTCAAAACTTCTGAAAGAATTGCAGAAAAGCAAGTCCGTTGAGCTTTGGCGACTTATTCATGGCCTTGGAATTAGGCACGTTGGTGAAGGTGTGGCTCAGTTGCTTGCTAGGTCCTTCAACTCGATCGATGCTGTGATGAAGTCCTCAATTGAACAGCTAGAGGCGGTTTCTGAGATTGGTCCGGTCGTAGCTCAGTCGGTGCAGAGGTTTTTTCAGGACCAGGACAATCGCCTACTGATAGAGAATCTTGAAGTTGCTGGCCTCACCTGTAAAGGGCCGATCAGAGGGTCCATTACGAGTCAGAAATTCTCTGGCCTTACTTTCGTGCTTACTGGAGCCTTAAGTGGGATGACTCGCAGGGAGGCGAAGTCAGCGATTCAGAAGTTTGGCGGAAAAGTTACAACGTCTGTGAGTAGAAAGACATCCTTTCTTGTCGCTGGAGAAGAGCCGGGTGGAAACGCTGATAAGGCCCGTGAGTTCGGTATATCAATCCTTGGCGAAAAAGCGTTTCGGAAGCTGCTTGTTGAATAGGTGATGGGAAGCTCGTGTCCGCTTCTGTTGGTATTGTGGCCAAGAATTGTTTGAGAAGGTTGACGCTGGGTAGGCGTGTGCCCATAATGCTAGTGATTCTTGGGTAATTGGTTCGACTTTCTCCCAATGCGGGCAGACGCTTGTTGGATAGCGGCTGGACGAATCTAGTGGGCGGCATGGTCGAAGTCGGTGAATCAGCAATTGAGTTCTTTGACAATCCGTCGTAGACCGCTAGACGACCGCCGCGTTTGCACGAGAAATCATGTTAGCGGGGAGGAAAGTCCGAACTCCGTAGGGCAGTGCGCCGGGTAACTCCCGGTCAGGGCGACCTGAAGGAAAGTGGCACAGAAAACATACCGCCGCAACTCTGGCGTTCTTAGGAGCGCTCGTTGGGGTAAGGGTGAAATGGTGCGGTAAGAGCGCACCGCATCCGCCGTAAGACGGATGGCAGGCTAAACCCCGCACGGAGCAAGGCCAAATAGGAAGGCGTTTGAGGACTGCCCGTCTGAAGCCTTCGGGTAGGTTGCTTGACCCTATCAGCAATGATGGGGCTAGAGGAATGGTCGTTATCTTGATGGCGTTGCTGTTAAGCAGTGCCATCGAGACACAGAATTCGGCTTACTGCGCGTCTGCGGCGGACCTTTTCTGTCTTAAACTTTAAACCTTGGCTTCTGAAGCTTATCTGGTTACTGGCGGCGCTGGATTTATCGGATCGCATCTTGTTGAGCATCTGGTGCGCCGAGGTGTCGCGGTACGCGTGGTTGACAACTTCGTAACGGGTAATCGAGAGAACCTACAGGGACTATCTGGCGTAGAATTGCTCGAAGGCGACTTAGCGGATCCTGAGGTCGCCTGCCGAGCTGTTGCGGGTGTGGACTATGTACTGCACCAGGCAGCGATTCCTTCCGTGCCTCGTTCGGTGGCCGATCCCTGGGTCTCCCACAGGGCCAACGTTGATGCAACGCTTCAGCTGCTTCTAGCGGCTCGTGAAGCCCAGGTTCGTAGGGTTATCTACGCTGCCTCGTCTTCAGCTTACGGTGACGCGCCCACGCTACCAAAGGTAGAGACAATGCAGCCATTGCCACGGTCTCCCTACGCACTCCAGAAGCTTGTGGGCGAGGAATACTGTCGGCTGTTTACCCAGCTTTACGGTCTTGAGACAGTCTCGATTCGATATTTCAACGTTTTTGGGCCTCGACAAGACCCAAATTCACAGTATTCAGGGGTCATCGCTCGGTTTATTACCGCACTTCTCCAGGGCAATGCCCCGGTAGTCTACGGTGATGGAGAGCAGACGCGGGACTTTACCTACATCGATAATGTCGCGATGGCCGTCCTTGCGGCATGCACTGCACCTCGAGCCAGTGGAGCAGTAATCAATGTGGCTACTGGCGATCGGGTGTCTCTCAACCAGTTATTCCGGAGACTCTGTGCAATCATCGAGGTTAATGTTGAGCCAATATACGAATCGTCACGACCAGGGGATGTACGGGATTCACTAGCTGATTGCACGAAAGCGAAGAAGTTGTTGGGATACCTACCATCGGTAACATTCGACGATGGTTTACGTCTCACAGTGGAGTGGTACCGTCAAAGTTCATCGGTTTGACGATAAACCATTAGGGTTAGACCCCGCGTGGACTCTACAACAACGACGTCGTTGGTGCCAACTGGCTCAGATCTTTCTACGAGTTCAGCCTGCCACAATTCAGACCCCAAGCGCACTAGTCCAGAGCGATCGAAGCCATGGATAACGTGTGCCTGGAGACCAATTAATCGCTTGAGAGGAAGCGGGGTAGATTCGTATGCCCGTCGAACTACTGGATAGAGGGCAACGTCTTTTCCAATCCATAAGAGGAAAATGGCGACGGCGATCCAAAGCGCCAAACTCGCCGAGGCGTGCAACCACCACAGGAATCCCAATACTAATCCTGCGCCAGGGAGCTGAAGGAGTGTGTAGCGAACGATGGATGTTTGAGTGAAACTCTTTCTCACCTGATCGAGTCTTAGCCGTTCGAAGGTAAAATCTGGTGAAACGGAGGAGGCCGGGCGTTTTAACGCCCGGCCAGTATTCCCGAGAATTAGTGCTTCCTCCACGTGTAGTGCTGCATATTGGCACCTCCCGGCGCGACAGACTCCGAAATTCCAAAGATGGGTTCCGGGTATAAAGCCGCGCTCGTTTCATCGCACGCGGAGCAGGGTCCACGGCGGTAATTCTCTGTATTGTATTACACGTACCACTGTTCGGACCGCGCTGGGTCGGTGGTCGCTGTATAGTGCTCACTTTGGCGGGGTATGCGGTAGAGAGAAAGGGGTAATCAATGACAGTGAATATGTTTGACGAGTTAGTGGAAAAGGAGCAGATGCCGGGCTTCAAGGGTCGCTTTGTTCATGCCGATCGAATGACGATCGTTCGGTGGGACATCGCTGAGGGAGCAGAGTTGCCTGAGCACTCGCACTCACAGGAACAGATTACAACGATACTCAGTGGTGAGTTTGAGATGGTGATCGACGGTCAGCCTCATCAAATGGTAGAGGGCTCGGTTGCTGTGATTCCTTCTAACACGGTTCATAATGGGCATGCTGTAACCTCGTGTCGAGCGTTCGACGTTTGGAGTCCGGTTCGAGACGATTATCAATAGATGCTTAGCGTGGCGCACTGGAGGGCTCAAGACTAACCATGTTCGCATCTACTCTAAACGTTGGACTCCTTGCCGGCCTGCTTTCTCTTGCGGCTTTTGTGCCGTACATAATTGCAATCGTAAAGGGTGCAACGAAGCCCAATCGGGCCACTTGGTGGATATGGACGACTAATGGACTAATTCTACTTGCGAGTTACTACGCGTCTGGGGCTGAGAGTACGGTTTGGGTGGCTGTTGGCTATTTTGTGGGGTCACTCTTAACTGCAGTTTTGGCGCTCCGTTATGGAGAAGGAGGCTGGAGTTCGTTTGACCGCTCTTGCTTACTCGGGGCTGGCTCAGGTCTATTGTTTTGGTGGATGTTTAATTCTTCAATTGTTGCACTTGTCACGACGTTGTCCGTTGATTTTGCTGGGGCTCTGCCGACCATTCGTAAGGCTTACCGCGCTCCCGAGACCGAAGATCGAGTAGCTTGGGGCCTGTTTATTCTTGGAAACACTGTAAATCTCTTGGCTGTTGAGGCCTGGTCTTTCGGGATTGCCGTTTATCCCGTTTACATGTTCTTGGCGAGCGGAACAATTGCGGCGCTTGTTCTTAGGCCTCGACCGTGGGCCAATCAGTGAGTTTTCACTGAGAAAAACTCGTCGGATTAGGCTGGCACCTTTCGCCTGAGACATCAATAGAGGGTGGATTTGGTGCGGATTCTTACAAGGTTCAGTAGACTGTCCAAATGACGCTGTCCGTCAATTTACCTACTCGGTTAGTACGTGACTTTTATTCGAATCGACCGCCTAGTGACCGTCCGGTGATTTCCTTTGAGCTCTTCACGCCTAAGACCGTAGAAGGCGATCGGAAATTAATAGAGCACACTTTACCGGAACTAATTGAGCTCAAGCCTGATTATGTTTCGGTGACTTACGGCGCTGGTGGTAGCACGAGGACGAAGACGCTGACCTTGGTGGACTTAATCCAGAGGCGTTACGGACTGACAGCGATGGCTCATTTAACTTGTGTTGGGCATACGAAGAGCGACATCGCTGGAATCCTGGAGGAGGCAAAGTCCCTTGGCATCAGAAATATCCTAGCGTTACGTGGCGATCCGCCGGTAGGTCAAGAAGCGTTTATTAAACACGAAGGCGGGTTTGAGTATTCGTATCAGTTGATTCAGTTCATCCGAAGCAGTGGAAACTTTTGTATTGGCACGGCAGGATTTCCTGAAGGGCACATAGCGTGTCGGCAAGGAAAGTTAGTGGATTGGGGTTATTTGAAGAAGAAGGTTGAAAGCGGTGCTGATTTTATTTTGACTCAGTTATTCTTCGACAATGCTGACTTCTTCAGGTTCAGAGATCACATAATACAAAAGCTTGGCGTGACCGTGCCAATTTGCCCAGGGGTGCTTCCTATTTTGTCTGCAAAGCAGATCGCTCGATTCACAAATCTCTGCGGAGCAAGAATTCCAGATAGATTGCAGGCGAAGCTCGAGTTGTTAGCTAACGATAATGATGGAGCAAGGGAGTTTGGAGTAGAGCAGGCGACCGAGCAGTGCGAGGAGCTGATACGCGAGGGTGTGCCAGGTCTTCACCTCTACTGTCTCAATAGGGCGCAGTCAGTCAGCGGCATTCTTCGAAATCTTGGCTTGAGTGGTGTGTAGTATTTCATGTGGTTGCAGGGTCGTATCAATTGGTGGAGGCACCCTGATACGGTGTCCCTGCTGAGAACCTTGGCTTCTTCGACGTCCGATGGTTGACCCACCTTTAAAGTGCATAGTACTGTTATCCGGTTTTGCGAATACTACTGGTCTAACTAGTGGCTGCTCTGACACCGCGGTCTAGGACTTGACCCTCCCAAAGTCGGTTACCGTCCCACCACAATTGTTATGAGTGATACCTCAAAGATATTGAAGAGAACCGCTCTATATGATCGGCATACGGCCTTAGGAGCGCGGATGGCTCCTTTCGGGGGATGGGAGATGCCGATTGAATATAGCGGTCTTACCAACGAGCACATGGCTGTACGGTCAGCTGCAGGGCTGTTTGACGTTAGCCACATGGGAGAAATTGAAATCGCGGGTGCCGATGCTTTGGCAGCGGTACAGCGAATTAGTTGTAATGACGCCTCGAAGCTTGAGATTGGGCAGGTGCAGTACTCCGTCCTCACGACTCCAAGAGGTACTGTGGTAGATGACGTTTTGGTCTATCGGCTATCGTCTGATCACTTCATGCTGGTTGTTAACGCCTCGAACATCACTAAGGACCAGACTTGGATTAACCAGCAGGTTAAATCGCTGGGGGACGTGGTAGCCGTTAACGCCAGTTCGCGGTATGCGCTGCTTGCGGCGCAAGGTCCAGCGGCCGTGGAAGTAGTGCAACAGCTAACCGGTGTGGACTTAACCGAGTTGCAGTACTACCACTTTTCAACTGGAGAAGTTGCTGGTCAGCGGGCCACAATTTCTCGGACGGGTTACACCGGAGAGGACGGCGTGGAGATATATCTAGCGCCACAGTCAGCGGATAGTGTCTGGCAAGCCATCATCGACAGTGGCAAATCGGTTGGCTTATTGCCTGCCGGCCTCGGAGCGCGCGATACACTTCGTCTTGAGGCGTCGATGCGCCTTTACGGTAACGATATTGATGAAGAAACTACGGTGCTGGAAGCTGGCTTGGGTTGGACGATCGGTTGGAAAAAGAAGGAATTCATTGGACACGATTTACTGCGGCGACAAAAGGCTGAGGGAGTTAGTCGAAAACTTGTTGGGTTTGAAATGATTGATCGGGGAATTGCCAGAGCCGGTTATCCAGCATTAATCGCTGGGCGGGAGGTCGGGAAGGTGACTAGTGGTACGCAGACACCATCTTTAATGAAGGCGATAGGCATGGTCTATTTACCGATCGAGCAAAAGACGCCAGGCACTGAATTTGACGTGGATATTCGAGGACGGAACGCTCGGGCGCGTGTTGTGCCCATGCCGTTCTACAAGCGGCAGAGGAGTTGAGCGATATGTATCCCGATGATCGCAGGTACAGTAAGAATCACGAATGGATTATTATCACTGACGGTGAAGTGCGAGTTGGGATAACGGAATACGCTCAGGATCAACTGGGTGACGTTGTCTATGTCGAATTACCGGAGGTCGGTCGCCAGTTAAAACAGGACGAGATCTTTGGCACCATTGAATCGGTAAAGGCCGTCTCAGAACTATTTTGTCCGGTGACCGGTAAGGTCAAAGCGGTCAATTCTGACCTTAATGATCATCCGGAACTGGTAAATTCAAACCCTCACGACACGTGGATGATTTGCCTGAGCCTTGATGATCCTTTAGAGGTAGAAGCACTTTTGGACGCTGCTAGCTACCGGTCTGTTCTCGAGTAAATTGTTAGTAGTCCTCTTATGGATGTTGACACTATGGCTAGGTTCGCCCGACGGCACATAGGCCCGAGGTTATCGGACCTCGAACAGATGTTGGCGACTGTTCGCGCGAGTTCAATTGATGCGTTAATCGACGAAGCAATTCCGGCTGATATTCGCTTATCCGAATCATTGAAGCTTCCCGAGACTGAGGATGAGCGCCAATGCTTAAAGCGTCTTCAAGGAATTGCGGCCAATAACCAGGCCTTTCGATCGTTTCTCGGAATGGGTTATTACGGATGCATTACACCGGCGGTTATTCTTCGGAATGTCTTTGAGAACCCGTCCTGGTATACCCCCTACACTCCTTACCAAGCCGAGATTGCGCAAGGACGTCTCGAAGCCTTACTTAATTTCCAAACAATGGTAATCGATCTCACTGGGATGGAGGTTGCGAACGCCTCGCTACTCGATGAGGCTACTGCTGCATCGGAAGCCATGACCATGCTTCATAGAATCAATGGTCGACAGGGCAATCGGTTTCTTATTTCGAAGCATTGTTTCCCGCAGACCATAGGCGTGGTTGCTGGCAGGGCAGAACCAATTGGAGTTGAAATTGATATCGTCGACGTTGAATCGACTGACTTTTCTGATGATGTGTTCGGGTTACTCCTACAATACCCAGATAATTTTGGGGCCGTGAAGAGCCTTGATTCTGTCATTGACCGAGCTCATGCAGCAGGGGCCAAGGTGGCTGTGGCCAGCGACCTCTTGGCCTTAACGCTATTGAGACCGCCCGGTGAGATGGGTGCCGATGTTGCAATCGGAAATTCACAACGGTTCGGCGTCCCTCAGGGTTACGGTGGGCCCCATGCAGCGTTCCTCGCTACCAGAGAGGGTTACGTACGACAGATGCCCGGCCGAGTAATTGGTGTTTCGGTAGACCGGAATGGAGCTCCAGCCTATCGCATGGCGCTCCAAACTCGTGAGCAACACATCCGACGTGAGAAGGCAACGTCGAATATCTGCACGGCTCAGGCGTTACTAGCCAACATTGCTGGTTTTTTTGCGGTCTATCACGGTCCAGATGGTCTGATTGACATTGCACGAAGGGTGCATTCCCTGGCTTACAGGTTGGGCGGTACGCTTGAGAGTTTAGGTTACGAACAGCTAAACGTAGAATTCTTTGACACGCTCAGAATCAGGACGGAAGGTCCTGAGGTCACGAAACGGGTAGCTCTGATAGCTCAGAATTCGCAACTAAACTTCCGATGGTTTGATAACGGTGATATTGGCATTGCTCTTGATGAAACAACCACGGAAGTCGATGTTGACGACATTGTGGCAGTGTTTAGTGAATCGACCAACCAAAAGCCAGCGAATCATAGCCGGGCTGAACCGGAAAGTAGGCCGGAATATTCTGACGCAATTGTCCGCCAGAGTGATTTCTTGACCCATCCTGTTTTTCATGAGCATCAATCTGAAACTGAGATGATGCGGTATCTGAAACGGTTGGAGCGACGTGACATCGGTCTTGACACATCGATGATTCCGCTCGGTTCATGCACAATGAAGCTGAACGCTGCTTCAACAATGATTCCTGTTAGCTGGCCGTCAATCGGTGGGATTCATCCCTTTGTGCCGACTGAGCAAGCACAAGGATATATGCAGATCTTCTCTGAATTAGAGTCGGCGCTTCGTGCTATTACTGGGCTCGATGCTGTATCGCTACAGCCCAACTCTGGTGCGCAGGGCGAGTTCGCCGGCCTTATGGTTGTTCGGGCCTACCATCGAGATCGTGGTGAAGAGGGCCGCAGTGTTGTTTTAATCCCTTCCTCAGCGCACGGCACGAATCCCGCCTCAGCGACGATGGCTGGTATGCGAGTGATCGTTGTTGGTTGCGATCCGCAAGGTAATGTGGACATGGAGGACCTTCGCTCCAAGGCGGCAGAACATTCTGAAGCACTTGGCGCCTTGATGATTACCTATCCGTCGACCTACGGTGTGTTTGAAGAGGAGATTCGAGAGATCTGTAGCATTATTCATGAGCATGGCGGGCAAGTATATATGGATGGCGCAAACATGAACGCTCAGGTGGGACTTACGAGCCCGGCCGCTATAGGAGCCGATGTGTGTCACCTTAACCTACACAAGACGTTCGCTATCCCACACGGAGGCGGAGGACCCGGTATGGGACCAATCGCAGTGGCGAAGCACTTAGCACGATACTTACCCGAGCACCCGCTTATTAAGAACCAATCGAGTTTAGCGATTCCAGCTGTGAGTGCTGCTCCTTGGGGCAGTGCGAGTATCCTAACGATTTCTTACGCCTACATTCGAATGTTGGGTGCGGCCGGACTAACCGATGCGAGTCGTTACGCGATTTTGAATGCAAACTACCTCAAGGCTCGGCTCGAGACACATTACGAAGTTTTGTATTCTCTTCCGAACGGCCGGGTGGCACATGAGCTCATTCTCGATCTTCGACCCTTTCGTGAGTCAGCTGGGATCGATGAGCAGGATGTTGCGAAGCGTTTAATTGATTATGGTTTTCACGCACCAACAGTATCGTTTCCGGTGCCGGGGACAATGATGGTCGAGCCAACTGAGAGTGAGCCGCTCGAAGAACTTGATCGCTTTTGTGAAGCGCTTATTGGGATTCGCCAGGAGATTCAGGCAGTTGTGGATGGGCTTGCCAACCAGGAGGATAATGTTCTCAAGAACGCACCTCACACTGCCATGATGGTTGTTAGCGATAGCTGGACGCACCCTTATTCCCGCGAAGAGGCCGCCTTTCCGAAATCGTTCGTCAGAGCTCAAAAGTTTTGGCCCAGTATTGGGAGAATTGACAATCCACACGGCGACCGAAACTTGATGTGTAGCTGTCCACCTGTTGACATGTGGGCGGAATCGGACTGAGCCGTCTTGTTGACACTAGGGGTGAGTGAGCGTTTGAGCCTTCTTTCGTAGACCTGAGAGCAAGGCCTTTGTTACAAGGCCTGGTTGACCACTGCCGATTGTGATCTTGTCTACTTTCACAATTGGTACAATTTCTCTTGTCGTGCTGGTCAAGAAAGCCTCAGCAGCGGTATCCAGGTCCTCGCGCCTAAGCGAGGTTTCCCGCACCGGTATCCCGATCTCGTTTCCGACTTCGATTACAAAGTTGCGAGTGACCCCTTCAAGAAGCCCATCCCGCAAGGGCGGGGTAAGTGCGGTGCCACCTCGTACGATGAAGAAGTTTGATTGAGCGCATTCAACGAGAGCGCCTTTGTAATTGCACATCAGTGCTTCGTAAGCACCATTCCTAAACGCCTGCTGCATTGCCAGTGCGTTGTTCAGAAGATTATTGGATTTAATAGCCGGGTTTACTGAATTTGGGTGGTTACGCATGACCGTGGTCAGAGAGACGATCACGCCATTTCTCTCGATTTTAAGAGGTACGCTGAGGTGAGGCTTAACGATAATAATTAGGGATGGGGTAGGACATGCTCTTGGGTCGTAAGTGATATCACCTTCCCCTCGGGTAAGAAGTAGGCGGATGTAGGCCTCGCCGGTGTCTATTCCAGCCTCCATCGTCGCAACTATCCTGGATAACACAGTCTTATCGGTATAAGGGCAAGTGAGATCGATTTGCTTAGCAGATCTCCGTAATCGAGACATGTGTCGATCGAATAGAAAGGGTTGGCGGTTATAGGTTCGGATAGTTTCGTAGACCCCTTCTCCGAACATAAATCCGTGGTCAAATACTGAAATGTATGCTTTTGCTCGATCCAGAATTGTTCCGTTAACGTTAACCAGTTCCGCCATCTATCCTCCAGCCTGCCTACGGCTTTTTCTGAGCGACGGGGCAGCGTATCTCTTGTGCTACACTTCGTGCAAATGAGGCGCTAAGGTTAAGTTTTCCCTTCCGATGGGCCCGAATATTGTTCCATGCGAGTTCTAAATACCACGCAAATACGTGAGGCTGACAGGTTGACGATTGAGGAAATCGGCGTGCCCTCAATGGTTCTAATGGAGAATGCTGGTCGCCAGACAGTGATTGCACTTGAGGGTCGCTTTTCTGATTTAGATGAACGGCGAGTGGCGATTCTTTGTGGTCGTGGTAACAATGGCGGCGATGGATTCGTTGTTGCCCGTACGCTAAAACAACGAGGTGTCGAGGCGACGGTATTTGTTATTGGTACGATCTCCGATATAGAAGGCGATGCACGGCGTAATCTAGAAATCCTTGGTCGGATCGGCATGCCTGTTGTGGAAATAGCGGACGAACAATCATGGGAGCTGCACTACTCAGAAATTTCTGGGTTTGACATTATTGTCGATGCAATTCTTGGTACGGGTGTCAAGCTTCCTCTCGTCGGGCTCTTACAGACCTTGGCGGCCGATATTAACGGATTAGCTATTCCGGTGGTGTCTGTCGATCTTCCAACTGGTTTGTCAGCTGACTCCCATGACGTGACAGGTGAAGCTATTGAAGCGACCTTGACTGTGACAATGGGCGCGCCGAAGTTGCCCCTTGTGCTCCCTCCAGCAGAAATATTCGGTGGCGATGTGGTTGTTGCTGACATCGGTATTCCATCAGAGGTGATCAATGGCCTTGCGGGTCCAAAGATTGCGTTAATTACTCGTGAAGGAATTCGTGGTTTGATTAGTGCCAGGAATATAGAGACCCATAAAGGGGATTTTGGTCATGTCCTACTGGTAGCGGGTTCGGTGGGGAAGTGTGGCGCTGCTGGGTTAGCAGGCATAGGAGCTGTTAAGAGTGGAGCTGGGCTTGTTACTGTGGCCACCCCTCGGTCTTGCCAGGCCGTGGTTGCGGGCTATGCACCGGAATACATGACAGAAGGGCTTCAAGAAACATCAGACGGTTCTATTGATTCAGCGGCACTAGAGCAGGTGCTCGGACTACCAGCGGACATTATTGCGATTGGTCCGGGTCTAGGTCGGGGCCCTTCGGTAGCGAAGTTTATCGATGGACTGTTAGAGCGTAGTGGGGTGCCTTTGGTGCTCGATGCCGATGCACTCAACGTATGCGCGGATAACAATAACTTATTACACGGCAGGAATGGCCTTGATGTGATCGTGACGCCGCACCCTGGTGAGATGGCAAGGCTTCAGGGTACCTCAGTTGAGGATGTGCAAACGAATCGAATTGAAGCTGCTCGTTCCTTGGCGATGGATCGTTCTGTCTACGTCGTGCTTAAAGGGCATCGAACCGTGGTTGCGTGTCCAAACGGCTGTATTTTCATTAACTTAACAGGTAATCCTGGCATGGCCACCGGCGGCTCAGGTGATGTGTTAACTGGCGCGATCTCTGCCTGGACTGCACAGCTTCTTGATGCTGAAACTGGGTGTAAAGTCGCGGTTTATCTCCACGGTTTGGCAGGCGATTTAGCAGAGGATGATGAGGGTGAGGTCGCTATGAGTGCAGTCGACATCACTCAATATTTGGGAGCAGCATTCCTCGATCTAACGGCTGAGCAGGCCAGAGAGGTCCAAGAGTAGGCGCTATTAGCGCGTCTTTTGATATGCCCAAACGACGTACTATTTCTGAGTTTGAAACGGAGCAGGTTGGTGCACATTTTGCGGAGGGTCTTATTCCTGGAGCTATTGTCTTGCTCTATGGCGAATTGGGTTCTGGTAAGACCGCGTTTGTCCGGGGATTGGCTGGGGCTCTCGGAGTAAAACCAAGCGATGTAAGTAGTCCAACTTTCACATTAATTCAGGAATACCGCGGTCGTGTAACGGTGAATCACGTCGACCTCTACCGCCTGTCAGGGGCTGAGATTGATGATTTGGGATTGGAGGAGCTCACTACTGACAACTCAATTGTTGTTATTGAGTGGGCCGACCGCCTTGTCCGACCGCTCCGTGGGGCGCACGTGGTTAGGATTATTGATCAGGGAGCGGACCT
>ERZ651768.1094-NODE-1094-length-20099-cov-4.132704_pt1 | contig 20099 bp, 17 predicted proteins | sample MGYA00514754_ERZ651768 | MGnify/ENA metagenome assembly ERZ651768
GCCAAACTCCAGCGTCTCTCGCCATTACTCTCACCTTACAGACGGATGCCATCAGCGAATCACCTTCTTCCAACATCATCTTGTACATAAAATTAGTCTCACCATCCGATATCCATATCAAGTGAGTGACCTCGTTTTTCCTGATTGGCTCAGTAATGAGCATTGGAACATGCTTCAGTACAAATTAGTTTCCATGTACAGGTTAAAAAGCGCAATTGGGAATCGAATGAGTCATACTTTTCGCGTGGTCAATCTGCAGTCAACCTATCTACTCTCGCCAAGATTCGGCATCATCCTCTGGTTGATATCCGATCTCAATCATCGAATTTTCAATATCCCAGAACCTCCATTTGTTGTTGGAAACGCCATAGTAAATGGCAAACTTAACCGCATCTGGACCTTCTATACAGCTTCTTATGAGTCGTGACAGGTCTGCATGAGTCAGCAATGTAGCGAACTGCCTAGGGCCGGAAGGCCTAGATTCCTTATTCAGAGTGCCTATTCTTATACATATTACGGATAGCCCGTATTCATCCGAATAGAAACGTCCGGCCGCCTCTCCAAAAGCCTTCCCGATACCATAAGGGCCATCAGGGCGAATCGGCATGTCCGTAGTGACCCGCTGAAACCGGCCGGCGCCGATCCCCTCATATTGCCCCTCAACTATCTTCACGTAGGGATTGTCGTTTTCATACATTCCCGTCGCATGGTTTGAACTGGCAAATATAACCCTTTTGACTCCTGCCAGTCTTGCGGCCTCAAGTGCGTTGTAGGTACATCTTAGGTTGTTTTCATAAATGACTTCCCACGAGGCGAAGTTGCTTGGTTCACTTGCAAGATCTATTACAGTATCGATCCCTTCGTATGCGGGAAGGATACTTTTGAGATCTGTAGAATCAGCAACTAGAGTTGGGACATCTTCACAATGCCTAAGATCCAGACCCGTGATTCCGTATTCTGATTTGAGTGATTTTCTTATTACAGATCCCACTAAACCCGTTACACCCGTTATAAGGATTTTTTTCTTAGTCATCACCAAAACTCCTGCTAAGGCAACTAAATATTTGAGAGCAATTCTACCGTTTATTATCCAGTCCAATAAGCCGAGGTTTCTTACTCTGGGTTGTTTGCTGAGTGGAGGCGTATATATAATGCCCCAACGCGCCGCAGTTCCGTTCATTCGACCCTCTGGGAATTCTCCCTCTGGGTCGTCCAGATTAGGTTCAGCGAATTTTTTAGAGGTGCACTGAAATGGAAGCTTATTGTCTTAAGTGCAAAGGCCAGAAAGAAGTAAAAAACCCCACCGAAAAAATTCTGAAAAATGGTAGACCTGCCACCGGGGGTACCTGCGGTGAGTGCGGATCGAAGGTGTTCAGAATAGGCAAAGCTAGTTAATAACACCAAATGGGATTGCAGATGTAGGTCTGCTATTCGGGTCGACACGGAGGTTCCGATATGGCAGAGACGATGATGTCGGGAGAGAGAATTGAGGAACTTAAACAGCAGGCATCAGAACATTTCTGGCCGCATGCTCGTCAAACAAATGACATGTTTGGAGATAATGGCCTAAAGCTCGTCAGCGAGGCAAGGGGCGTTTGGGTAGACGATGTGGAAGGCAACAGGTGGTTTGATACGCTTTCTGGCATGTGGCTTGTCAATATAGGGCATGGACGAAACGAGATAGCCGACGCTGTATACCAGCAAATGAAAGGGATATCTTATTCCCCTGGTGGAACGGTAACGCCCGTTACCGCCGACCTTGCCGGTAGAGTTGCTTCTCTGGCTCCGGATAAAGACTCTCGTGTGTACTTTGTTAGCGGGGGCTCAGAGGCAGTTGAAACGGCGCTCAAGATGGCCAAGAACTATCAGAAGAATATTGGTGAGCCAACCCGTTATAAGGTAGTCAGCCGGAAAGGTTCGTATCATGGAGCTACCCACGCTTGCATGAGCCTCGGCGGAGGAGGCATAGCGGCACCTGTAAATTACGGCCCTCTAATGCCTGGAAATATCCATATCGAACAACCTGACGCATATAGGGGTAGGTGCTGTAGTCAGTCTGGAGGTTGCACACTTGAATGTGCAAAAGATCTTGAGAGAGCTATCCTTCATGAAGGACCTTCTACTGTGGCGGCCTTTATCGGAGAACCCATTTCCGCTGCTTCAGGTATTCATATTCCACATCCAGAGTACTGGCCAACGATCCGGGAAATATGCGATAAGTACGGAGTGGTTCTTATTTGCGATGAGGTCATCAACGCTTTTGGTCGTACTGGGAAAATGTTCGCCACCGAACACTGGAATATACAACCAGATATAACGACTGTGGCAAAGGCACTAACCAGTGGTTACCTTCCTATCGGTGCGGCGATATCTAGTCAGAAAATTGCATCCGCGTTTCAAGGTGGCGATGAGGAGACTTTCCGCCATCTCATAACATTCGGAGGCAACCCCGCATCCTGCGCTGCAGCGATCGCTAACCTTGACATCATGGAGAGTGAAGGCATGGTGGACAATGCTGCTGAGATGGGGGATTACATGTATGAACGGCTTCAGACACTGTACGAGCATTCCATCGTAGGTGATGTACGCGGAGGATTGGGTCTGTTAAGCGCTGTTGAACTAGTTAAGGACCGTGATACAAAGGAGAAATTCCCTAAGGAGTCAGGACTCGCGGAAAAGGCGACCGCAATTCTGCAAGACCACAGAATCCTAGGACGGGCGGGCGATTCGATTCCCGTCGCTCCACCGCTCTGCATCACTAGCGATGAAGTAGATCATTTCGTAAACCAGATGGACTCTGCGATAACAAAAATTGAGTCAACTTTGTGACTCTTGGCCGAAACTAGTTCTACAGATGTTTGCATAGCAGGCGGCGGTATAGTTGGTCTTTGCTGCGCTTATTTCCTAGCCAAGTCTGGTGTTGTTGTCACAATAATTGAAAGGGATTCCATAGGCAGTCATGCGTCAGGGTTTGCGTATGGCAGCCTGAGCCCACTAGGCGAGGCAGGTCTCGCAGAAGACATCCTCCCCGAACTGATCATCGCGAAAATGGGGATGGAGATCCATACAAGGTTCGCCAAGGAGTTACCTCTTGAGACAGGAGTGGACATCCAACATCGATTCCGCCCCGCCATGGATCTCGCCTTCAATACGTTAGACGAAGCGAAATGTAAATCTCAAGTGGAGTGGAGAAAGCGTGAGAAAGGCTTTCACGCAGAGTGGATAGACGGTGACAGTGCAAGGGAGTTAGTTCCCTCCCTCTCCCCCAAAATCATTGGTGCAGCTTATACAGAGGGGGTAGCTGATGTAGACCCATACCGGTTAGTTCTGGCACTTACCCAAGCATGTGAAGCAATGGGAGTCATCATCCAGCATGGTGACGTAATCGGGTTGAATGAGGCAGATGGGCAGCTCGCAGGGATAAGGACAACCCGGGGTGAACTATCTTGTAATACTGTAGTGATTGCTCTAGGCCCCTGGACGGGGAGTGCCTCGCAGTGGTTAGGATTGCCAATACCGATAAGGCCCTTAAAAGGCCAGATAGTACGGCTTAATTCACCTCTAACCCCGGTAAACTGTTCAGTAGGCTGGGAAGGCAATTACGCCTGTACCAAACCAGACGGGTTACTATGGGCAGGAACCACTGAAGAAGACGCCGGATTTGATGAGTCACCTACCTCGGAGGGCCGTGACGAAATATTGATCTCTCTTCGGAAGATGATTCCACGTTTGGACGAAGCCGAACTAGTACAGCAGACTGCATGCTTGAGACCCCTTTCCAAAGACGGCCGGATTATACTTGGCCGTATCCCTAAACGGGAGAATGTCCTCATAGCCACGGGTACGGGCCGAAAAGGGATACTTCTCGGCCCTGCTATGGGAAAGTTAGTGTCCGAATTAGTAACGGACGGCTATACAGAAACCAACATCGAACCTTTTCGCGTAAATCGGTTCTAAGACTGGTCTCAAGTCATTAAGGGAAACAGCAACATGTTCTGTCAGGTGAATCGACTATTGGGCTACTGTAGCGGTGAAAAATCAAATGGAAGCAATATTTTATTTTCTTGAGAAAGAGGCACCGCGCTGCTCTGAGGTGGCCAGACACCTGTTGCCCTTGTTTCCGCTCTCACCTTTGTCCTTTGTTCAAACGAATTGTATGCCCACATATGAACGAACCTGTTTAAGGCTCCGATATCGGAAAACCAACATCCGACAAGAGGAGAATGCTTTTCTCTTTCCTCTATCGCTCCGCTCCAGGCTTCAATTACCTTGGGAACATCACCTGGCTTGTAGGTGTATATTCTCATTTCATAAATGGGCCCTAAGGTTTTCGGTTCCAAAGGCTTCATGAATGGTGCCGGGATCATTATGTCGCTCTGCATATTGAGTATTATGTCATTATTGTCAGGAGGCCAGATCCCGTCTCCTACTGCCTGGCCCCTGATCTTTGCTCGTTGGTTTGTATCTTCATAAGGCCATATGTGAACAACCTGATTGAGAGGCCCAATTTCGGAGTACCAAAACCCTCCAAGCGGGGAATACTCAAGTCGTTTGTCGAGTTTCTGTTTGGTGTTGTCTCCAAATTGATCGGCGGTTCGTGGTTTTATGTCATAGGTCCTAATCTCGTGGATCATTTCTTACCCCCTCGTATTGGCTGTCAGCTAAATATTTACAGCTGCCGAGATTACAGGCTAGCACGGATATACTTTCTAGTGTGACTTTCTGAAAATACTAATTGAATAAGGTGTGGATCAAATTCATGTTCCTTGTTGGCAACAACCAATAGCATATGATTATTAGACGTGATAGAACTGGACGAATATTAGCGGGACACTCGACTTCGGATGGACTAAATTGAAAATACTGGTAACCGGTGGAGCTGGATACATTGGCAGTACTGTTTGTTCAGCCCTTGAAGACGCAGGACATGAGCCGATCGTTATTGATTCCCTTGTAACTGGGAATCGCGATTATGTCCGTGATAGAGCTTTTTATCATTCAGACATAGCCGATGTACAAACCCTGAAAACTATGATGGGCGACCACCCGGATATACAGGCTGTTATACACTGCGCCGCGCTCATCATAGTTCCCGAGTCCGGTCAAAGGCCATACGAGTATTATCGAGAAAACGTTTCCAAATCAATTGAACTGTTTCATTTCTTGACTGAAAACGGATTAAATAAAATAGTATTCAGTTCCACGGCAGCTTTGTACAAGAGTGGCGAAGGAGCAATGGTTACGGAAAATTCGCTCCTAGAGCCGGATAGCCCGTACGCTAGAACAAAGTTATCGGTAGAGATGGCCCTCCAAGATTATTGCAACGCATACGACCTGAGGGCGATTTCTCTTCGGTATTTCAACCCTATTGGTGCTGATCCCAAAATGAGGTCTGGCCCCCATGGCGCCAATCCCACTCATATTCTTGGGAAATTGATTTCTGTGTCAAACGGAGATGAGTCGCTATTCCAAGTAACAGGAACCCGATGGCCCACCCGTGACGGAACAGGAATCAGAGATTACATTCATGTATGGGATCTTGCTGAAGCTCATGTAAAAGCCGTTGAAAAGTTCGAAGAGATCACATCGAATAAACAACCGTTCCTGCCTATAAATCTCGGGACAGGAAAGGGAGTGACCGTTCTTGAGTTTATCAAAGCATTTGAGGAGGTATTAGGCGATGACATTCCTCGAATCGAAAGCGATCCAAGGGCTGGGGATTCCGCAGGAGCATATGCGAGTGGAGAATTAGCGAATAACCTACTAGGATGGGTTCCGAGAATGTCTTTGGAGCAAGGCTTGGCAGATGCAATCAAATGGTCCCAGAAGGTATCCTGAAATTATTCTCTGACAGAGTGCACTAAATAATTCATTTGACAGGAAAATAGTAGGGTGTGAAAGTAGCCTAGCCAGAATGTCGATAAGACTCGATAATGGAGGACAAAACTTGGTAACTTTGGCGAATTTACTCGACGGTAGTCAGCCAGAAAAGACATCGATAATCATTCCTGACGGACCAACTGTTTCCTACGGCGAATTCGGAGACGAGGTGGAGCGCGTTGCTGGCCTTCTCGTGGCCTCTGGACTAAAGAGAGGCAGGGCAGTTTCAATCGTTTTGGGCAACAGCCTAGATTTCATGGTGATATTCCTTGCTGTGACAAGGTCAGGCGCTATAGCCGCTCCATTGAATGCAGCATACACTGTCGAGGAATTCAAATTCTATATGGAAGACGCTGATGCTCAGTTGGTAATCGTGTCAAAAGGGGCCGGCGCTGCCGTCACCGCCGCAGCAGACCTATCCGTACCTTGCGCCGTGGCCGAACTGGATGAAAGAGGACATGTCACAATCACCAAGGACGGGTCAGAACTGACGAAAGGTGTCGATGTCACTCCGCCTTCACCAAATGATATTGCATTATTCCTCCACACCTCCGGTACAACTAGCAGACCTAAAGGGGTGCCTCTAACACATGCCAACCTCATGGCATCTCTCGGAAATATAGTAAGTACATATGAACTCAGCGAAGAAGATACTGCATTGGTCGTTATGCCACTATTTCACGTTCACGGTCTCATCGGAGTTTCTTTATCGTCGCTACGCAGCGGTGGGACGATCGTTATCCCATCGCGTTTCAGTGCAAGTACCTTCTGGCAAGACCAATCCGACACAGATGCCACGTGGTATTCTGCTGTTCCAACAATCCATCAGATTCTCTTAATGCGGGCAGACGATGATGGAGCGCCAAAGAAATCATTCAGATTTATCAGGTCTTGCTCAGCCGCTTTAGCCCCCTCCGTATTCTCCGATTTAGAAAACAGGTTTAACTCCCCGGTTCTCGAAGCCTATGGAATGACGGAGGCCTCTCATCAAATGGCTTCTAACCTCCTCCCGCCAGGGTCAAGGACACCAGGAACGGTCGGTGTTGGTACCGGAGTTGAAATAGGCATTATGAGCGATACAGGCTCACTGTTGGATACGGGCAAGAGAGGAGAAGTAGTCATAAAGGGAGCAAACGTTACTCCTGGGTACCACAACAATCCTGAAGCTAACTCAGAAGCGTTCACAAATGGTTGGTTCAGGACCGGCGATCAGGGAGAACTGTCTGATTCAATGGTTCTAACGCTTACAGGAAGGCTGAAAGAACTCATAAACAGGGGAGGAGAAAAAATTTCGCCCCTCGAAGTAGACGCCGCACTCATCAAACACCCTTCAATTGCAGAAGCAGTTTGCTTTGGGGTGTCAGATGAAAAATATGGCGAAATCGTTCAAGCCGCTGTCGTGCTTTCAGCTAACTCCTCTGAAACAGAAATACAAGCTTTTTGCAGTAAGCAGCTAGCCGGTTTCAAGGTACCCGAAAGGGTTTATATCGTTGACGAACTTCCTCGGACAGCCACCGGAAAGATACAGCGAAGACACATCGCGGCAAAGTTTGCAGAATAAGCGAGGATACCAATCATGGCAAATGACCACCCTTTACTTGGAGTAAAGGCGCTCACTTTCGATGTTTTCGGAACCGTGGTGGATTGGCGGGGAAGTATTGCTCGAGAGATCAAGTCCGTGGGTATGTCTAAAGGTTTTATCCAAGATTGGGACTCCTTTGCCGACGAATGGCGGGCGGGATATGGTCCCTCGATGAACCGGGTACGTACCGGAGAACTTGAATGGACCAATATTGACACACTTCACAGGACCATCCTGGACAACTTGCTTGAAAACTTCTGTATCACTGGGTTGAATGAAGACGAAAAAGAGCATCTAAATAAAGCGTGGCACAGACTAGATCCATGGCCTGACTCCGTAGAAGGGTTAACTCTGTTAAAAAAGGACTACATAATTAGCAGCTTATCCAACGGAAACGTGGCTCTGCTAGTCAACATGGCAAAATACGGTGGTCTCCCGTGGGACACAGTACTTTCAGCAGAATTGGTTAGGCACTATAAACCAGATCGAGAAGCTTACATGTCCACATCGGAGTTTTTAGGCGTTCCTATCGAGCAGGTTATGATGGTCGCCGCTCACAAAAATGACCTGAAGGCAGCCCGCAGCTTTGGTATGCGAACTGCTTACGTACCAAGACCGTTCGAACACGGTCCTAATACAGAAGTAGACAATAGTCCTGAGAATTACATTGACATCATGGCCAACAATTTCATAGATCTCTCCGAGAAGTTAGCTGAGATCAGGAATGGACTGCTCACCAAGAACTGATACAACACATGAGTTCCCACAATAATAATATTATGGTGATGCAATCGGGAGGTTGCACCGCCGTTATAAACCGGAGCCTCGCCGGAATTATCAGGGCAGCTGGTCGAGTTCTCCCGGAAAGTCGTGTTTATGGAGCCGCCCACGGTATGGAAGGACTCATATCTGGAAAAATACCGGATCTAACAGAAATATCTACCTCAAAATTGTCCTCTCTCGACACAGCTCCAGGAGCGGCCTTAGGTTCCACCCGGCGCAAGCTCCGAGATGAGGATGTAGCTCCGATACTCGCCACGCTAGACCAGCATGGTATCCACATACTCCACATAATAGGGGGTAATGATTCGGCAGAAACCGGTATGTCGATCAGCAATGAGGCGCGAATCATGGGTTACGATCTTAAAGTGGTCAACGTCCCTAAAACTATTGACAATGACCTCACCGAAACTGATCACTGCCCTGGATACGGATCGGCAGCGAGGTTCATCGCGCAAGCTACCCTCGGTGCAGGAAGAGATGCTGCAGCTATGGGCATTTCATCCCCAATAACAATCATAGAAATAATGGGAAGAGACGCTGGTTGGCTATCCGCCGCAGGGTCCATGTACAAACGAGATAGGTATGATCCTCCCCACTACATAGGGGTTCCGGAAATCACATTCTATGAAGATGTATTTCTGTTGCGTATGGAAGAGGCATATCGAGAAAATGGATATGCAATCGCTGTAGTAGCCGAAAATATAAAGGGCCCTGAAGGGGCTATCGGCAGGCAAACAGAACCTTGGTTTGTTGATGACTTCGGCCACCCTTATTACGATGGCCCAGCAAGGTATCTCGCCGAGAAAGTTAGCATGCGACTCGGAGTGCGGTGCAGGTACGAGAAACCTGGAACCATTCAAAGGTCTTTCATGGACAGCGTCTCGAGAACAGATGCTATGGAGGCCCGTATGGTGGGAGAGGCTGCCATCAGTGCGGCTGCCGCAGGAGAAACCGATGTAATCGTGAGTCTGGTAAGGGAATCCAATTCACCATACAAATGTGACGTGAGCTTGGTCCCTCTTGCTAAAGTCGCAGGAAATACTCGAACACTTCCTGAAAAGTACTTACCAGACGAATGGGGTAACACTTCCGGTGAATTTAAGGAATACCTAGAGCCACTGCTTGGCAAAACCGTTCAAATTCCCGAGCATCTATTACGTTGATTTTTGTGAAAGCAGGATTCATGGATCTGTTGACTGATTCTGAATGGCTCATGTAGGATTTTTATATTAATAATCTAATGTCGAATACTCTTATCAAGAGTGGCTGAGGGACTGGCCCTTAGACGCCCAGCAACCGACTTCATGTTCTGCCTCGACGAATTTCTGAAAATCACTGATGAAGTACGGTGCTAATTCCAGCGGAATATTTTGTCCGGTCGATGAGAGAAGGTGGATAATACTTGAAACTTCTCTTTACAAGAGAAGTTTTTTTTGGATTGATGATGTCGGGAACCAATCGTCAAATAGACCTTGCATTCATAGGAGGCTCCGGCCTCTACGCACTTGATGAACTCAAAGACAAAGAGTTTATTAGAATGGACACGCCGTTCGGCAATACCAGCGATGATATAGCGTTGGGAACGCTGGGCAATATTGAAGTAGGATTTCTTCCCCGCCATGGCAGGGGTCACGTCCTACTTCCCTCAGAAGTGCCTTATGCCGCCAACATATACGCTTTAAAGGCGCTAGGGACTAAAGTTATAATTTCGATTTCGGCAGTCGGAAGTCTAAGGCAAGAAATCAAACCGCTTCAGGTAGTCGTACCCGACCAACTCATAGACTGGACCAAATCTCGGAAGAATTCCTATTTCGGTGAAGGCATAGTCGCGCATGTATCTTTTGCAGACCCTTTCTGTCCAATATCTAGACAGGTTATTGTTAAGGCCTGCCGAACAACTGATGTGGCTTACCATGACGGGGGAACATGCATCGTAATTGAGGGCCCACAATTCTCTACAAGATCGGAATCATTGCTCTACAGAAATTGGGGAGCCGACATAATTGGAATGACCGCTTTGCCTGAAGCGAAGTTGGCCCGTGAAGCGGAGATCTGCTACTCCACTGTGGCAATGGTAACCGATTATGATTGTTGGCATGATGAGGAGGCAGCAGTCTCGGCTCATATGGTTGTAGACAACCTACGGAAAAATGTAGAAACCTCACAAAAACTGGTAAAACAGATCGCTGAAAATATACAAGTTGAAGATTCACAATGTAAATGCAGCACAGCTTTAGAAACCGCATTATTGTCCGAGAGATTAGAATCTAGTCCGGATTCATTGGAGAGGATCCATCTATTGCTCCGCAAATACATTTAGACGTAAAAGGAGGAATTTGATATGGCCAGACAAGTTGAAGGAGAACCATATTTCAGAATGAGCGTAGATGAAGCGTCAGAGCTTCACGACAATGAAGAATACGCATTCGTCGATGTGCGGCGCCTTGACGAATATGTCGAAGGCCACGTTCAGGGAGCAATCTTTATAACCGTTGACGATATTCTTGCCCGAATTAATGAACTTCCCGAGGACAGGAAGCTACTTTTCATCTGTGCTGCAGGAGTTCGAAGTGGGCTGGCCTGTGAAATGGCAGCCGCCATGGGATTTGAAGCAGACAGACTCTACAATATCGAGGAAGGCACTCCAACATGGATAGAGAAAGGCTACCCTACTAGCAAAGGTACAGATCTTTAGTGAAATCGCTGCTCGTAGTCGGGTCGGTAGCCTACGATTCAGTAACGACTGGCTCAGGTTCGCGAAGAAACGCGTTGGGCGGGTCGGCTATGTATTTTTCAGTATCTTCTAGTTTCTTTTCCGAAGTCAGCATAGTTGCTGTTGTAGGCGAAGATTTTTCTTCAAATGACCATGCTTTCCTCTCAGGTAGAGGGATCGACTTATCTGGCTTGGAAATGGCTGAGGGCAAAACTTTCCGCTGGGAAGGAGTTTATGATCCTACGAATGTCAATTACAGAGAGACGATTGATACACAGTTAAATGTATTCGGAGATTTCTCTCCAAAACTGGCGAATTCTCACCGAAAAAGTGATTTCCTGTTCCTAGCCAACATAGATCCCACCCTACAGCTGCAAGTGCTCAAACAGATGACCCGTAGACCAAAACTTGTGGCATTAGATACGATGAATTTTTGGATCGATGATCACCGAGAATCACTTGCCAAAACGATAGAGAATGTTGACGTGTTATTCATGGATGAAGAAGAAGTGAAATCTTTTACGGGGGAAGAAAACGTAATTAGAGCAGCAAAAGCCGCAAGAGATATGGGCCCTAGAATACTAGTAGTTAAGAAAGGTGAACACGGGGTTCTACTTTTTAACGAAGGGGATGTATTCGCAGCCCCGGCATTCCCTCTTGATAACGTGATCGACCCTACTGGAGCGGGAGATTCATTCGCCGGTGGATTTATGGGATATTTAGCTAATGTGGGAGATCTTTCCGCTGAAGGGTTTCGACGAGCATCTATCATAGGCTCAGTCATGGGTTCCTTCGCAGTAGAAGGATTCAGCGCAGAGAGATTTCAGTCTCTTAAGCATGAGGAGATTGATGAACGTTTCAGGGGAATTGCAGGTATCACTGCTTTCAAGCCACTAGATAATGATGAAAAGCTGCCAAAACGATCCAGGCTTCAAATGGGTAAATAGGAGATAAAATTGGTACAGAATAATTACGTTGGGGACGTGAGTGCTATAAAGCTAGCCCCTGAAGGAATCAGAAGAATCAACTGGGCTGAGAGGGAAATGCCTGTTCTTAGGCATATAAGGGAAAGATTCGCCAAGGAACAACCTCTTAAAGGGATGAGAATCGCAGCGTGCCTGCATGTTACTTCGGAAACAGCAAATCTTGCGATCACTCTAAGGGACGGGGGCGCTGATGTCACCCTCTGTGCTAGTAACCCGTTGAGCACCCAGGATGAGGTAGCTGCGGCGCTAGTTACCGAATACGGAATCCCAACATTCGCGATCAAAGGAGAAGACAGGGATACTTATTACAACCATCTAGTTTCTGCACTTGAGACAATGCCTCACATGACTATGGACGATGGGGCAGATCTGGTTGCCATGTTGCACGGGGACCATAGCAACTTTGCGGAACACATCATAGGTGGAACCGAGGAAACTACAACGGGCGTTATCCGGCTGAAAAGCCTAGCCAAAGAAGGTAAACTCCGTTACCCAGTTATCGCAGTTAATGACGCAGACACAAAACATTTTTTTGATAACCGTTACGGAACCGGCCAAAGTACGCTAGACGGCATTACTCGGGCGACAAATATTCTCTGGGCGGGAAAAAACGTAGTAATAGTCGGTTACGGGTGGTGCGGACGCGGAGTTGCATCAAGGGCCAAAGGAATGGGTGCACAAACAATAGTATGCGAGGTTGACCACATTAAGGGTCTTGAGGCTGCAATGGACGGACACCAAGTTATGAAGATGGAGGATGCTTCGCCAATAGGTGACATATTCATAACGGTGACAGGCGGCATGAAAGCTATCGATAAGAAACACATCGCCGTCATGAAGGACGGTGCAACTCTGGCGAATAGTGGTCACTTCAATGTCGAAATAGACATCGAAGGATTAGAGGAACAAGCAGATAGCAAAAAGGAGGTACGACCATTCGTCGAACAATACACGTTGACAAGTGGAAGAAAAATAAACCTATTAGGTGAGGGCCGTTTAATCAACTTGGCTGCAGCGGAAGGCCATCCATCTGCAGTCATGGATATGAGTTTCGCAGATCAATCCTTGTCAGCGGAATACGTAGCTAACGAATACCAAAACCTGGAGAACCAAGTTTATGTGGTACCTCGTGATATAGACGTGGAAGTCGGTAGGTTGAAACTGCTTTCAATGGGAATTGAAATAGATGAACTTACCGATGAGCAGGAAAAATATTTAAACAGTTGGGACGTCGGTACTTAAACTGACCTTAATAACCGAGATATTCATAGGAGAATAGCGAGAATGAGCTCCAGCTTCATGGAATCACCCTCATACTTATTTACATCAGAATCCGTGACAGAGGGACATCCAGACAAGATTTGCGACCAAATCTCAGACGGCGTATTAGACGCTATGCTTAAATTGGACCCAAGAGCCAGGGTAGCATGTGAAGTGTCCTGCACTACAGGCCTTGTAGTCGTTATGGGCGAAATCAGCATCGAAGAGGGTTATGTTGACATCCCTTCTATCGTGCGTGAAACGATTAAGTCGATTGGGTACACTGATCCTGCTTATGGCTTCGATTACAAGTCCTGCGGGGTTATGGTAGCAATTGACGAGCAATCATCAGATATCTCTGCAGGGGTGTCCACCGCTCTTGAGGCAAGAAGCAGTCGTATATCAAAGGATGAAGTTGAGAATTTAGGAGCCGGTGACCAGGGAATGATGGTAGGGTTCGCCTGCGACGAAACACCGGAATTGATGCCTCTACCAATGGCTCTGTCACACAAGCTCACTCGAAGACTAGCGGAGGTGCGAAAATCGGGAGAACTCCCTTACCTTAGGCCTGACGGTAAATCACAAGTAACTGTCGAATATTCAAGTGGCAAACCAAAAAGGATACATACTGTACTGCTTAGCAATCAACATTCGGAAGAAGTTGATAACGATACCATCTCCCGAGACCTTATTGAAAAAGTGGCCAAGGCAATAATTCCCGAACATATGCTTGTAGACACAAAATTTTTCGTTAATCCTTCAGGCAGGTTTGTAATAGGTGGGCCAGTTGGTGACACTGGCTTAACCGGCAGAAAAATACTTGTCGACACCTATGGCGGCATGGCCCGCCACGGAGGAGGTGCATTTTCCGGAAAGGATCCTACTAAAGTAGACAGATCGGCTGCTTACGCCGCACGCTGGGTAGCAAAAAACCTTGTAGCCTCCGGGGTTGCAAGTAGAGCGGAAGTTCAAGTTTCGTATGCTATCGGTGTGTCCGCGCCCATTTCCGTCTCGATAGAAACATTTGAAACTAACAGAGTCTCAAACGAAAAAATTAATGAATTGGTTGCCAGTCACTTTGATCTTCGCCCGGGAGCGATTATAAGGGATCTAGACCTTAGGAGACCAATATATAAACAGACAGCAGCCTACGGTCATTTCGGTAGAGACGATCTAGATCTGCCATGGGAGAATATCGATAGGGCAGAAGCTATCCGAAAAGATGCCAACCTTTGACGACTCTATTTCGGGAGGAAACGGGCAATGGCCATAAAGTTCGGCACTGATGGTTGGAGAGCGCTAATAGCCGAAGACTTCACATTTGATAATGTGAGGATTTGTTCCCAAGCTGTGTGTGAATATATGAAAGCTCGCAATATAAATGACAACGGGCTAATCATAGGATATGACACCCGATTTGGCTCAGAGAGATTCGCTACTGCCGCCGCAGAGGTCGCTGCTGCAAACGGCATTCCCGTAGTGCTCTGTGACCGCTTTTCTCCCACCCCAGTAGTTAGCTACAACCTCGTGAATCGTGAGTGCGGCGCCGGAATAGTTATCACCGCTAGCCATAATCCTGGAGAATGGAACGGTTTTAAATTCAAACCAGGATACGGAGGTAGTGCCTCACCGGAGATCGTGGAAGAACTCGAAGGCTATCTTTCTACATTGGAAAAAAGTGGCGAATTTTTGAAAATACCCGCCTCGGAAGCTGTTAAGAGCGGCTTAATAGAGATGATAAACCCTGAGCCATCGTATATGAATCACGTTGCAGGAATGGTTGGCCTTCAGGAGATACGGAACGCCGGCCTTAACGTCGTTGTAGACTCCATGCATGGAGCAGGCTCAGGATACTTGGCACGTCTTCTCGAGGGCGGAAACACGCGGGTGTCCGAGATACGTTCAAATGTGAATCCTTCCTTCCCAAATATGACCCAACCAGAACCGATTGACCATAACCTGGGTCCTCTTAAATCAGCCGTTGGGGATATGAATGGTGATATAGGGATCGCTACTGATGGTGACGCGGACAGGCTAGGAGTGATAGATGAGGATGGGAATTACATTTCTACACTTCATACTTTCGCCCTTATATGCCAGCACCTTATAGAGGGGCTGGGAATGGAAGGGGCTCTGGTCAGATCTATAACCATGACTAGTATGATCGACAAGCTGGGGGAGATCCATGGCATACCAGTCTTGGACACTCCTGTAGGATTTAAATATCTGGGACCTGTAATGATGGAAGAAAACGCAGTTGCGGCAGGAGAGGAGAGCGGAGGTTATGCTTTCCGCGGTCACATACCTGAAAGGGATGGAATATTATCTGCCTTAATGTTGTTGGACATGATGGTCAAGACTGGAAAAAATCCTGGAGAACTCCTCATCGACTTAGAAGAGAAAGTGGGGCCTCACTTCTATAATCGCATTGATTTAGGATTTCAGGAAGATCAACGTGAACGTATCATACAGGACATAGAGTCTACCGAACCCAAATGTATTGCAAATATACCGGTGTCCAAAATAGACACCCGAGACGGATTCCGATATGTCCTCGAGAATGGGTCCTGGGCATTGATACGATTCTCCGGAACAGAGCCCCTAATAAGAATTTACGCGGAAGCTGGATCCGCTGAAACCGTCGATGCCCTGCTCAAGGAGTGTTGTCGCATTGCCGGAGTGTGACTAGGAAGTGCCCCAATATTCCACTCAATCCGTCAGAGCCATGATTCTACAATCCCAGTGTCTATCTGATCCCACAAATGAAGCGGATAAGCCGGATCGGAATTCCATTTTAGGAATTATAGATAGACTCAGAGCTCTTCAGATTGACACTTTGCAAATGATTAGGAGAAGTCAATACATAGCGCTCTGGAGCAGATTAGGGGACTATCAGCCAGAACTGCTAGACGATCTCTGTTACGGAGACGATCGAAGACTCTTTGAGTATTGGTATCACGCTGCTTGCATGATTCCAATTAAAGAATTTCCTTATAGATTACCTACGATGTTGATGCACAGAAAAAAGGAGTCTAGGCGCTGGCGTAGTTGGCACTCTGATGAAAAGAACATTGAAGTTTTGCAAGAAGTAAAAGACCGACTGAGCTACCAAGGCCCCCAGAAAGCTTCAAACTTCGATGACCACGGGGGACATCGCGGGTCGTGGTGGGACTGGAAACCAGCGAAGAGGGCTCTAGAATATCTTTACGATTCCGGACAGGTGGTCATAACAAGCCGGCTCAAATTCCAGAGAGTTTATGGCATCACTGAAAACTACATCCCCAAAGAGTTGATCAAAAGTACAATCACCATGGATCAAGCCATCTCTCATGATCTTGAGCTGTCATTGCTTGCCACAGGCCTTTGTACTCCGCAACAGGTGGCCGATTACACTCATGTGAAAAGAGGAGTTGCACGCCCTTATGTAAAAAACTTAATGGAGAGGGGGGTCGCTCATAAAGTCAGGGCCGTCAACGTGAAAGGTGAAACTATCGACCTACTCATACACCGGAACAACATTGAAACACTTGAGCAAATTGCCGCCGGCGAGTTCAAACCCAGTAGAACTACTTTTCTTACCCCCTTTGACAGCTTGTTTTGGGCAAAGGGAAGAGATAAAGAATTTTTCGATTTCGCACAGGTATTGGAATGCTATAAACCCGTAGAAAGCCGGGTGTGGGGCTACTTCTGCTTACCTGTTCTTCATAATGGCCAACTTGTCGGTAGATTCGATCCTAAGTTAGATAGAAAATCCGGGATACTTCAAATCCATTCATTTCACTTAGAATCTGGCATTAAGCCAAGTGAACGCCTTGTTAATGATATCGCAATTGCAATGAGAAATTTCCTTAAATTTCACGACGCAAGCAAAATTTCTTTCGGTCTTCTTGGCAACAACGAATTGATGAAAAAGTTAGAGCGGGCGATGTAGAATCCTTTAAATGGCGATGTGTTCAAAATGCAGAAACGCAAAGAACAAAGGGTGATGCGCAATGACCTCGGATGTCAAACCAATGCTCTTTCAAAGAAATGCCAAAGAAAATGACCTTCTAATACTTATTGACGGCCATGCATTGGTTCATAGATCGTTCCATGCAATACAGCAACCTCTTACGGTCAGCACTACAGGTGAAGACGTCAGAGGTGTTTACGGGTTTGTTAATGCATTCTTAAGAACATTGGGGGAGTGGCACCCAAGCCATGTAGTAATCACATTTGATTTACCTACCCCTACTTTTAGGCATGCGATGTTTGATCAATATAAAGCCCACAGACCTCCTACACCTCCTGAGCTGAGAACTCAATTCGATCGAGTTCGACAGGTTATGACCACCTTTAAAGTACCTATATACGAGCTAGAAGGATTCGAAGCCGATGATCTTTTAGGAACCTTGAGCAAACAAGCGGAAGAATCTGGTATAGATACCCTTATACTGACAGGCGATTCTGACACTTTTCAATTAGTCTCTCGCAAAGTAAAAGTGTTGATGAGCTCAAGTGTCCAGAATCGGTCATTATATGACGTTGATGCTGTGAAGGAACGGTACGGTGGCCTAGGCCCTGAATATGTAGCAGAAATAAAGGCATTACAGGGAGATTCTTCTGACAACATCCCAGGTGTGCCTGGTGTAGGAATAAAAACAGCCATAAAACTTCTCACTGACTACGGGTCTTTAGACGGTATTTTTCAGAATCTAAAAGATGTAAAACCTCCCAGAGCTCAAAATTCTTTGAGTGGGAACCGTGAACTTGCATATCGAAGTAGACAGCTTGCAACCATAGTCCGTGATGCGCCCGCAAACTTGGATCTAAATTCTGCATTATTTGGGGATTTTGAAAGGGATGAGGTTGTATCGCTACTAAGAGAGTTGGAGTTTCATTCCATAGTGCCACGAATACCTGCAAGCGAATCTTCCGTCAGTTCGGAGCATTCGGAATCAGTTCAAGATAGCCAGCTTTCGCTATTCACACCTGCTCAAAAAGTTGGCGAGGAATACATAGTGATTAACACTTCTGAATCACTCAATCAAGTCCTAACTGAAATAAGCACTGAACGCGGATTCTCCTTCGACACTGAAACCACATCTCTGGATCCGATGAGCTGTGAATTGGTGGGGATCTCGTTTTCTGTTGAGGGAGGTAAGGCATGGTATTTACCTTTAGGGCACAGTGAAGGGAATCAGCTTAAAAAAGATGATGTTCTTAAAAACCTGAGTCAGATATTTGTTAATCCTGAGATACCGAAACGGGCCCATAACGCTAATTTCGATCTCTCCGTCATGCAGCAAAGCGGGATATCAGTCAATGGCTTGCAATTTGACACTATGATCGCAGCTCATGTAGGAGGCCGACGAAACTACGGGCTTAAAGAGCTTTCCCTAGAATGCTTCGGCGTGGAAATGACGCCAATTACAGAACTGATTGGCACGGGACGAAATCAGATAACTATGGCCGAGGTTTCAATAGAAACCGCAGCCCCATACGCTGCAGCAGACGCCGACTTCACGGAAAGGCTTCACAGTATTATGAGGGCAGAGCTTGAACAAAAAGGAATTTCTAGCCTCTATGACGAGGTGGAAGTTCCGCTCATACCTGTTCTGGTGCAAATGCAAAGAAATGGTGTCTCTTTAGACACGACATTGTTGAATGAAATGTCAGTTTCTCTCGGCGGTCAACTCGATGGTATACAGGCGGAAATGTTTGAATTGATAGGGCATGAATTTAACCTGAACTCTCCAAAGCAGTTAAGTGACGTCCTATTCACAGAACTTCATCTTCCCACCACTAGGAAGACAAAGATTGGCTTTTCAACAGATGCCCAATCACTTGATGATCTAAAAAATCTATTAGATCGGGGTGAGGCGGAGGATTCCGATCCCCGTTCATATGAGGTACTTAACCGCATCCTCGAATACCGTGAGATAGCAAAGCTCAAGTCAACGTACGTGGACGCCCTTCCAGAAATGGTTAACCCAATTACAGAACGTGTACATACATCCTACCGTCAAACCGGTACCACAACAGGCAGAATATCGAGCAACGATCCCAATCTGCAAAACATACCCGTCAGAACGGAACTTGGTAGACGGGTGCGAGAAGCTTTCGTCTCAAAAGATGGATGGTCGTTGCTAGCAGCTGACTACTCACAAATTGAGTTGAGGGTACTCGCCCATTTCTCTCGTGATCCGGGACTTATTGAAGCTTTTGAGAACGGAGAGGATATCCACAGCTCCACAAGTTCCCTTGTCTATGACATACCCATTAATAAAGTAGACTCTGATATGCGTCGCATCGCTAAAGTACTCAATTTCGGAGTAATCTACGGGTTAAGCCCCCATGGAATAGCCCGTCAAACAGATCTTTCGCAGAAGGACGGCAAAAAATTCATCGATATCTATTTTGACAAATATCCTGGAATCCAAACGTATCTTGATTCTGTAAAAGAGCAGTGCAGAGCAAACGGCTATGTAGAAACGATACTCGGCAGAAGGAGATACTTACCAGACATCAACGCAAGGAATTTCAGGCTGCGTAGCCAAGCGGAGCGGGCTGCAATCAATATGCCTATTCAAGGAACAGCAGCCGATATCATCAAGGTAGCAATGATAAATATACAAAAAAGGCTACAAGACTTGGAAATGAAATCAATGATGATTCTACAGGTGCATGATGAGCTTATTTTCGAAGTGCCCAACAACGAGTTGTCTCAGGTGGAATCGATAGTTTCGGAACTAATGCCATCGTCACTCAAACTGGATGTCCCATTAGCCGTCGAAATCAAGAAAGGATACGACTGGGGCAATCTTTCGTAGCCGGTTTATTCATCCTCATCTGGATAATGTAAAATCAATAGGCTGAGCGGGAGTAACTCAGCGGTAGAGTTCCTGCCTTCCAA
>ERZ651768.1095-NODE-1095-length-20098-cov-4.402777_pt1 | contig 20098 bp, 18 predicted proteins | sample MGYA00514754_ERZ651768 | MGnify/ENA metagenome assembly ERZ651768
GCCGCGTCCACTGCGGATGACACTGCAACCATATTCGCTGATGTCATCGCCAACGACGACAACCTGGTACGGGTCTGGCGGTTCAGCAACGCCGATCAGTCGTGGAGCTTCTACGACCCACGGCCCGCATTTGCCGATGCGAATACTTTGGCCAAGACTGGGGCCGGAGACATTGTCTGGGTGAATGTAACGGCTGAGCAAACAGTAGCCGACTTGACTGATACCCAAAATGGGGTCCTGTCAGCTGGTTGGAACCTGATCTCCCTTAAATAAGGAATAGATTAGATCAGCGCTAGGCCGCCACCGCAAAGTGGCGGCCTAGTAACACCAACCACAATGAGACAAGGAGGACCGATGACAAAAACTAGATTCTTGGCCTTGATAACGGCCTTGGCACTATTGTTAGCTATACCGACATCTGTGTTCGCACAGAATGCCAGACCTCATGTGTTCGTGGGGACAGTAACTCTGGATGGCGTAGCTGCTGCTGATGGCGCTGCCGTCACAGCTTGGATAGATGGAGAACAGGTGGGTGCCACCAACGCATCCGCCGGCGAATATACTCTTCAACTTGAGAGCACAACCGGGTTCCATGGCTCGACAGTATCGTTCAAAGTCAGCGGCGCAGACGCTTCCCAGACCATCGCGTGGGAACAGGGCGGCGCCGATGAAGTTGACCTCGTTGCCGCCACTGGTTCCGGATCTGGCAGTGGTGCCACCGGATCAGCCGGTGCCACGGGTCCTGCTGGCCCCGCCGGAATGTGGGGAGCCAAGGGTGACGACGGCGCCGACGGCGCTGCAGGCCCTCCAGGCCCCGCTGGTTCTGACGGCGCCAGAGGCGCTCCCGGTGTTGCTGGCCAAAACGGCTCCAACGGCGCTGATGGCTCCAACGGCTCCAACGGCTCCGACGGAGCTCCTGGAGCGGACGGCTCAGACGGCGGTGGAGGCCTCGGCGTCATCGCCCTCATCGTAGCCATCGTGGCCCTCCTGGCCGCCGGTGGATCATATATGATGGGAAGGCGCGCCTAATCATCCGCTAGGAAGCCTAAAATAGCACTCAAAAGAGGGAGCTCCCGTGAAACGGTGGCTCCCTCTTTTTCGTTGCGCTTCCAAAAAAACGGAACAAACCATCAGCTTATCGTGTTGCATGGGAACGCTGGATAGGCCACGATAGACTTGTATAGGGGTGCCGGATACGGACGGCTTGATTGGCTTCGAAGAGTCGGATCGGCTGTAATCGGACACATGAGCCCGGGCTAACAGTTAATTCCAGGCTAGCGAACAGAGTCCTTGAGGTGTGTGGTGCGGCGGTTTCCTGCAATCATCTTCGTGTCGGTGATCCTTTTGTTTGGCGCCTTCGCCGTATTGGGCGCCGGGCCTTATCAGGCTGAACGCCCACCTCAGCCTTTCTTCCAGGACTTCTTCTCTGGCACGGTGTTGTTAGAAGGGTCGTCGCCTCCGGAAGGGACTCTCCTCATCGCCTGTATCGACGATTGCGAAGATGGGTTCGAAAGTTCGGCCTATCCCCTTAAGGCGGATGGGTCCTTCGCTCAATTGGAGGTCAAGCCTCTGAATGAAGAACTCGTCGGACACATCATCACTTTCTATCTGGAGAACGAATTCGGTAGGATACGGGCGTTGGAGTCCCGACCATACATCGGTGTATTCGATTTCTACGTCCAAGACCTTACTTTCGTGGACCCTATGCCCCCCATGCCCACCATGCCCCCCATGCCCACCATGGCCAGCCCTGGACCAACCCCGCTGCCGGAACCCACGCCCAGGCCGACTCCCATCGCCTTATTGCCGGTGGCGGGAGACCCATCAGTGGCACGACTGCCAAAGATAGCTTTGATGGCCGGTGGGGCGGCTGTGGTGACCGGAGCAGGCCTCTTGGTGGTTGCCAGGCGCAAAGTAATCTAACCGACCTTCCTTGTCTCCGGACCTCTCCCTTGTCCCGTTCTCTTTAATACGCCTCTATCCCGAGATAGCTCTCGTCGTTGTCGACGTGCAACCGCGCATCATTGACGACCTGCGGGTCGACGCCGGACGACCTAATGTTGGGTCAGGTGTGGCTACGGAAGTTGAGAGAACCGATTCTGGGTGGACAGCCTGCCGAGATTGGGGGAGACCGGGCTTCTACCGAGGTCTCCCTTGGCTGGTCATGACCACCACGCGCATGTCTGTCCCCAGGTTGGTGGAGGTGACCACCAGGCGTGGCTGAGCCTGAATCTCGTCGAGTCCCATACGCCGAACGAAATTGTCTATCGGGTCTACGTCCACGTTTATCGAATCTGTCTTGTAATGCATGGGAATGGCAATCTTGGCGTCCAAGTCCTGAAGGGTCTGATAGACCTGGTCCATATCAAACGTGCAATGTCCGCCGACAGGCACCAGCACTACATCTACGGGCTTTAGTTCGTCGATGATGCGGGTTGTTAGAGGCGTGGAAATGTCGCCTAGATGGCAGATGTTAATGCCGCCTATCTCAACGGTAAAGGCGACGTTCCGCTCCTCTTGTGGTTGGCCTTCCGCTAAAGGCGTCATCACACCGCGTGCGGTAACGCCGTTAAATTCATATTCACCGGGGTTGCTGAAGACCTTAGGGTCTCCGTCGATGCCTTCAGCGTTGGCGTGATTGGGGTGAGGGTTGCTGATGGTTACGATTTCTGCGGGCCGGTTATCAACTCTTAGACCCACCGCGGCGGGGTAAGGGTCTGTCACCACGGTCATGTCAGCGTCGTGGAGACGGAAGCAAGAATGCCCTAGCCAGGTTATGTCCATGGTCCATCCCGAGGTTGTTTCAGATCTAATAGTTTCCAGGCAACGGGGACAGAGATCGCAGCGATGTATAGCTTGATCAGGTCCCCAGCTATGAACGGATATAGCCCGAATTCCATCACTTTATCGTCGGGCACGAAGAACGAAAGCTGAAGCAGTCCGGGCACGTAGAGGACCACGTTACCGGCCAGCATGGCTACCATTATCCAAGATTTCCGGTCCCAGCCACGCTCACAGAGAAAACCGACGACGAACGCAGCCGGTATGAATCCAATGATGTACCCACCGGACGCCAGGTCCCAAACGAGCCCGGAAGAGCCGGACGTGATACCGAAGATATACCCGCCTGAACCGGCTTGCCAATGGAATATGGCGTCGCCGCCACCGGCAAACATGTTTAGTTGGCTTCCGCCAGCTGCGTACACCACCATCGCCGCGGCCCCTTTACGGCTGCCCAACGCGGCCCCGGCCAGGAGCACGGCCAACGTCTGCCCAGTTATAGGCACAGGCGTAAATGGCAGATGAACGGAGATTCGGGCAAGGCCAGTGGTAACCAGGGTGAAGAGGAGGATGAGGACTACATTCCGGGCGATTCGGGCGGCACGCCCGTCTACCGGGATGACAACATCAATCAGGGAGCGAGTTCCAGTCTGAGAAACCACGTCTATCCCAACCCACCTATCATATGATTCAAACTCCGGAGATTCTCCGGCAAAACTCAGGCTGAGTATAATTGTATAGGCCCAATGGGTCAACGTTTGACACTGGCCAGAAAGCTATGTTAACGTCGCAAAATAGCCTCTTCAGCCTCGAATCGAGGCGATGAAAGACGTGCTGGCGGGAGACTGATGCTCAGCGAACGGGCTGCGACAGTACTGAACGTCCTAGTTGGCGAGTACCTTCAATCCGCTACTCCGGTAGCGTCGGATGAGATTGCCCGTAGCCTCGGTCAAAAGATAAGCCCGGCCACGGTCCGCAATACCATGGCCCAACTCACGGATGACGGTTATATCTCCCGGCCCCATGTCTCCTCCGGCGGCGTGCCCTCCGACCGAGGTTACCGGTTCTACGTCGAAAGCCTGCCCGAAAGTCCCCAACTCCCGGCTGAACTTCGGGAAAGCGTGGACCGTGATCTCGCCCAAACAGAACCCGACATCGGCGCCTGGAGTAAGCGGTGCGCGGCGATCCTATCTCGACTGACCGAAAACCTGGCCATCGTCACCGCGCCGAGAGCACAGTTCCCCCGTCTCAAGCGTATTCAACTGGTCTTCCTTCAGGAGTCCACCGCCCTCTTGGTGCTCGTGCTGGAGGAAGCTCGATTGCTTCGAAAGATACTGCCCTTTGGGAATAGAGTGGACCAAGTCCAATTGGACCTGGCGGCCAGCCGGTTGAACGATTCTCTCGGCGGCTTAAACCGTTCTCAGATGCAATCGAACCGGCTTGAACTTAACTCCCTGGAAGAACAGGTCAAAGAGGGTTCGGTGAGCCTCATGCGAGAGGCGGAAACCTCCAACGACCTGGAGCATTACACCGATGGCCTGCGTCTGCTGCTCAGTCAACCGGAGTTTTCTCAAGGAGAGCTCACGCGCCAGTTAGTCCAACTGCTCGAAGAAAGAGTCCTGTTGCAGCGCGTGCTCAGCGCTTCTCAGGAGACGGCGAAACCGGCCGTCTTCATCGGGGCGGAAAACCAGGAGGAGTTCTTGAACCCCTTCGGCGTCATCCTGTGTCATTACGGTGTACCCCAAGGAGTCAGCGGGATTGTCTGCGTCATTGGCCCCAAACGAATGGGGTATGTGGCTGCCATCGGGGGAGTCCGGCATCTCTCAGACTTCATGAGCCAGATGGTTCACGGGGTTCAATGGATACAAGGTAACTCAGGCGAGTAGCCGGTTATGGTCGCCACCAACGAAAAGATCGCCGAGCTCTTTGAGAACATGGGCTCCCTTCTTGAGATGAAGGGTGATACCATCTTCAAGATTCGTGCCTACCAGAGAGCCGCCCGCACCATTGAAAATCTTTCCTCGCCTCTGGCGCAAGCCGTGGAGAAAGGCGAAGACCTCACCAAGATTCCGGGTGTTGGTAAAGCCATCAGCGAGAAGATCGCCGAGTTTATCGAGACCGGCGAAGTGGCCGCTTACCAGAAACTGCTCGAAGAACTGCCTCCCGGCGTTCTAGATATCAAAGACATACCTGGTATCGGACCCAAAACCGCCGTGGCCATCGGCCAAGAATTGGGCATCAGCACGGTGGCAGGAGTGGCTGAAGCCGCCGCGGACGGACGCCTGGCTGAATTGCCCCGCATGGGTAAGAAGGTCGCCGAAGGCATCCTGCGCCACATCCAAGCATTTCAGGCCATGGGCACACGCACTCCCATCGGACAGGCTCTGCCAGTGGCTGAAGAGGTGATCGCCGCCCTGCGGGAGCGATGCCCAGACATCGGCCCGCTATTTCCAGCCGGTAGCCTCAGACGTTGGGAGGAGACCATCGGAGATATCGATCTGATCGGCACCGCCCCAGACCCCGAAGCGGTCGGAGATGCATTGGTAGCCTTGCCGATGGTCAAAGATATCCTGGCCCACGGTCCCAAGAAAACCAGCGTGGTGGTCGACTTCGGGATTCAGATCGACCTGCGGATCGGAGAGCCTGGCTCTTTCGGCGCATTGCTCCAGTATTTCACCGGTAGTCAGCAGCACAACATCCGGCTCCGCGACTTCGCCATCCGGCAAGGTCTTTCCCTCAACGAATATGGCATAACCAACACCGAGACCGGGCAAGTAGAAGAATTCGCCGACGAAGAGAGTTTTTACGCACGGCTCGGACTGCCCTGGATGCCGCCGGAACTCCGCACCGGGATTTATGAGCTGGACGCAAGCCTGGAAGACCGCCTGCCACACCTGGTCGAGGCGACCGACCTGAAGGGTGATCTGCACCTCCATAGTGAATGGAGCGACGGAAACGACCCCATCGAGATGATGGTTGAAGCCGCTGCCGCCCAGGGCTACGAGTACATGGCCCTCACCGACCACTCAGCGGGCCTGGGCGTCGCCAACGGCCTTACCAACGAGCGTCTGGAGTCACAGATCGCATTGCTTCGCTCCATGCAAGAGAACTACGACATCACAATCCTCTGCGGGTCGGAATGCGATATCCGCGCCAGTGGCGAGATGGACTATCCTGACGAGGTCTTGGCCCAGCTGGATGTGGTTGTTGCTTCGGTCCACTCGGCCATGGGCCAGGACCAAGCCACCATGACCGCCCGCATGATCAAGGCCATGGAGCACCCTTCGGTTACCATCATCGGTCACCTGACCACCCGGTTACTGGGCCAGAGGGAGCCCGTGGAATTTGACCTCGAAGCGGTCCTGCAGGCGGCCCGCGACACGGGAACCGCCCTGGAGATCAACGCATCTCCGGAACGTCTCGACCTCAGGGATACCCACGCCTACCGGGCCCGTGAATTGGGCGTTCCTTTGGTCATCAATACCGATTCCCACCATCACACTCACCTAGACAAACGGCGCTTTGGAGTTGCGGTGGCCCGCCGGGCTTGGTGCCGGCCGGAAGATATCCTAAACACCGTGTCCAAGGATGATTTCTTGAAGTTCATCCGAACCCCCAAACCCCAGCGCATCAGCGTCTTCGATGAGCGGCGAAACGGAACGGCTTCGGCATGAGCCAGGCACCAGATATTCAGGAGACGGGCGATTGGGCCCAGATCATCGAGTCGTCCGGCGAAACTGCCATCGCCCAAACCGTCCCGGAAGCGCTGATACACTTCCGGACCGCGCTTGCCGCAGGATCGCCCTGGCAGCGCGCCCTGCTAGAAGCCATGGCACGCTGGACCATGCCCGAAGAGGTCTTGGACGGCCGCAAGTACCGCTACCTCCTCATGGGCGAAGCTTTTGACTGGTTGTTGCTGGCGGAGCGGCTCTGCGATGACGTAGACGGAGCCATCCCGATCGAGGAGAAGGAACGGCTTCTATTCAACGGGGGGATCCCGGAAACGGTCGACGAAGACCAGTTCAAGGATTACCTGGGACCCAGCAAGTACCGGGCCTATATGAACTACCGGTACGGCGTGGTCCTGGAAGAGGCGTTGCAGTTGGCAGCCGAAGAAGAGGTTCGGAAGCAGCATGTCTCCCGCAGTTACCCTGAAACCGATGAACTGACCGAAGAGTCTTATATCCGCCTCTACCAGAAACCCCGGTCCGAATTGCTGAAGACTTTCCAGAAAGAGACCAGGAAGGACCGCCGCCGGAACCTCTCCCTCTCCGACCTTAAAGAGTTCACCTATTGGCTCCACAAACGGCGCATCAACCTTTGGGTCCCGGCCCGGGTCGCTAGCGACACCAGGAAAGCCATCAAACGGCTGGAACTATTGGAACGTAGCAAGAAAGGGCGCCAAAGCCCGGAATCCCGCTAAAAACACGACCGAAATCCTGCTCCAACCACCTCCGCGTCTTATTTGCACCGGGAACTCCAGCAAATCGCCTTAGAACGCGTTTCAGTAGGGTTTAGGCGTGGGGACGGATCGGCGCCTGGTTTGTCAGGGCGATGGCCCGGGCCGTTTCAATGGACGCTCCACGACGGCGAATGATATATTTGCTGATAGCCGGTCAGAGCGATTTCCTCCCCGGTCACTATGTAACGACGGAGAACGATTCCGGCAATGACTTCCGCCCAGATGCCCAGCGCCTACAACGCCGCTGACGTTGAACAACGCATCTATCAGGACTGGCAGTCCAAAGGCTACTTCAACGCCAAGATCGAAAAGGGCAAAGAGCCCTATGTGATTATCATGCCCCCGCCCAACGTCACAGGGGAGCTGCACCTGGGCCACGCCCTGGAAAAAGCCATCGAAGACGCCCTGGTCCGTTGGCGCCGGATGAGCGGTGTTCCAACCCTCTGGCTGCCCGGCACCGACCACGCCGGCATCGCCACCCAATGGGCCGTGGAGCGGCAACTCGCCACTGAAGGCATCAGCCGCCATGATCTGGGCCGGGAGAAGTTCCTGGAAAGGGTCTGGGACCACGTCGGCAAGACCGGCGGCATCATCCACGAGCAGTCCCGGCGCTTGGGAATCTCCGCCGACTGGGACCGGCTCCGATTCACCCTGGACCCTGGCCCGTCCAACGCGGTCCGCACCACCTTCGTCAACCTGTACAACAAGGGACGCATCTACCGTCACGAGCGGATCATCAACTGGTGCACACGCTGCGCCACGGCCCTCAGCGACCTGGAAGTTGACTACCAAGACGTTGACGGCAAGCTCTACCACATTCGCTATCCATTGGAAGATGACCCCAAGTCTTTCATCACCGTTGCTACCACCCGGCCCGAGACCATGCTGGGTGACTCCGGGGTGGCCGTTCACCCCGAGGACGAACGATATAGTCAGATAATCGGGAAGAACGCGGTGCTGCCCATCATGGACAAGCCCATCCCGGTTGTCGGCGACGAAGCCATCGACCGCGAGTTCGGCACCGGCGCCCTGAAGGTCACCCCGGCCCACGACCCGATCGACTTTGAGATAGGGGAGCGCCACGGGCTTGAGGTGGTAAACGTCATCGGTCTGGACGGCAACCTCACCTCGGCCGCCGGGAAGTACGAGGGTACTGAACGCACTGAAGCACGCCAGAAAGTTGTCGACGAACTGGACCAACTTGGCATGTTGGAAAAAGTGGAGGACCACCGCCACTCGGTCGGGCACTGCCAGCGTTGCAGTTCGGTGGTTGAACCCTTGGTCAGCCTCCAATGGTTCGTTAACCTTGGTGGCTCGGACCAGCCCGACAGCATCGCCGGCAAGGCCCACGCCGCCGTGTACAACGGCGACATCAAGGTCGTCCCCGAGCGTTTCAGGCGCGTTTACCTTAACTGGCTGGAGAACATCCGGGACTGGTGCATCAGCCGTCAACTGTGGTGGGGACACCGCATCCCGGTCTGGTACTGCTCTTCTTGCCAGCACATGACGGTAGCCGTCGAAGACCCCGACAAGTGCGATAGCTGCGGAAGGACCGACATCGAACAGGACTCCGACGTTCTGGACACTTGGTTCAGTTCCGGCCTCTGGCCCCATTCGACATTGGGTTGGCCGGAAGAGACCGAAGACCTGGACTATTTCTACCCCACGGATGTGCTGGAAACGGGCTACGACATCCTGTTCTTCTGGGTGGCCCGCATGATTATGCTGGGCATCGAGAACACCGGACAGGTACCCTTCCGCACCGTGTTCCTGCACGGACTCATCCGGGACGCCACCGGCGCCAAGATGAGCAAGACCAGAGGCAACACCCTGGACCCGCTGGAGCTTATCGAGCAGTTCGGCACCGACGCCCTGCGCTTTGCCCTGACTACGGGAACCGCACCGGGAAACGACCTGCGCTTCGGCGAGAACCGGTTGGAAGCGGCCCGCAACTTCGCCAACAAGGTCTGGAACGCGTCCCGGTTCGTTATATCAGGATTGGATGGCGAGTCGGGACTGGACGGCTGGCATGACCTGCCTTCCGTTGAACACCGCGAGGACCGCTGGATCGTCAGCCGCCTGGACCGGATGACTGTCGAGGTAAACGAATCGCTGCGTAATTTCGAACTCGGCGACGCCCAACAGAAGCTGTACGATTTTTTCTGGAACGATTATTGCGACTGGTACATCGAGATGGCCAAACTGCGGCTACGTTCCGGGGGAGGGCAGTCGCCATTGCCCACCTTGGCCCATGTTTTGGAACGCACTCTGCGTCTGCTCCATCCCTTCATGCCTTTCATCACCGAAGAGATCTGGCAGAACCTGCGTTCCAAACTTCCCCAGGAGGGCGACGATTCCGGATCCATCATGGTGGCCGAATACCCCACTGCCGATAGTCCAAGAGCCGACGCCCAGGCTGAAGAAGAGATCGCTCTGGTGATGCAGGCCATCCGCGCCGTCCGGAACACCCGCGCGCAACTCCGCATACCCGCCGGGCAACGTCTGGAAGCCCAGATCGAAGCTAACGGTATGCAGGGCCCGATAGAGGAAGAAGCAGAGGTCATCCGTGCGCTATCACGGGTGGAGCCCCTGCACATAGTGGCCGGCGGCTCTTCAAGCAATGACCTGCCCAAGGGTGTCACTTTAGTGGTCAACCCATTGATCGTCCACCTGCCGCTAGAAGGCGTCGTCGACCTATCCGCCGAACAAGAGCGTCTACGCTCCGAGCTAGAGGACTGCCTCAAGAACTTGGACCGAGTAGAGGAGTTAGTCTCCAACCCAAACTTCCGTGAAAAGGCTAAGCCCGAAGTAGTGGAGACAGAAGAGGCCCGCCTTCAAGACTTGAAAGAGCGCCAGCAACATCTGAACGAGATACTGGAGCAGTTGGCGGGTTAGCCCGCGTTTTAGGCATTTAATGACACAACGACTAGGCATAATCGGCTACCCTATCGGCCATTCAATCTCGCCCATTTTCCAGCAGGCGGGCTTGGACCATCTGGGCATCGACGCCACCTACGAGAAGTGGGAAGTTACCCCGGAGGGCGTGGGCGATTTCGTGAACGGGCTGCGCGCCCCAGGCTCGTTGGGCATCAACATCACAGTACCCCACAAACAAGCAGTGATTCCATTCTTGGATGAAGTCGACGAGTGGGCCACCACCGCCGGGGCGGTGAACACCATCGTGAACCATGACGGACGCCTGAGCGGGCATAATACCGACGGCCCGGGATTCCTCCAAGCATTGTTAGTCGAGACCGGCTACGATCCCAAGGGCACCCGCGCATTGATATTGGGCGCCGGCGGAGCTGCCAGGGGGATCGTGCTGGCCCTGGTCCGAGGCGGAGTGGACTCGTTGGTCATAGCCAACCGCACTCTGGAGCGAGCGGAAACCCTCGCCCAACTGTCGTCGGACAACGGCGTGAGCTCGGAAGCTGTCTCGCTTGGCACGGACGCCGTCACCGAAGCCGCCACCTCGGCAAATCTCATCGTGAATTGTACGACCATGGGCATGACTCGAGGTCCGGATGAGCACGGCTCCCCGCTGTTAGCAGCCCAGATTCCAGCCGCCGCCATCGTAAATGACGTGGTGTATACTCCGTTATTGACGCCCATCCTCAAAGAGGCGGCCGCCGCTGGGGCCACCGCTTTGGGCGGGCTCCATATGCTGGTATATCAGGGAGTTTTGTCCTTCCAAATGTGGACGGGTCAGGACGCGCCGGTGGATGTGATGCTGGATGCAGCCACCGCTGAGATGGCCTCCAGAGGCCCCTAGGCGCCTCGCCGCGTTTCCTTTTACGTGTTCACCTAAAAATCGAGTACGGATTTCCATGGTCAGATTTTTCACCGCAGGCGAGTCCCACGGACAGGGCCTGGTAATAATATTAGAAGGCGTCCCCGCCGGACTGCCGATCAGCGAAGACTATATCGGCGTCCACCTTGGCCGCCGCCAGAAAGGCTATGGCCGCGGCGGACGTATGCTCATCGAGCAGGACCGGGCCAAAATCATCTCCGGCGTGCGGCACGGCCACACCCTGGGCAGCCCCATAGGCATGACCGTGGAGAACAAAGACTGGGCCAACTGGGAAGAGGCTATGGCCGTCGACCCGCTGGAAGGCCCGCCCCAGAGTCCCCGCACCCAACGCATCACCCGTCTCCGGCCGGGCCATGCTGACCTGCCAGGGGCCATGAAGTACGGCTTCGAGGACGTTCGGAACGTGCTCGAGCGGGCCAGCGCCCGGGAGACGGCAGCGCGGGTTGCTGCCGGGGCCATCGCCATCAAACTGCTGGAAGAGTTCGGCATCCAGGTCCACAGCCATGTTCTGTCCATCGGAACAGTGCATGCAGAACCGCCCGAGAACATCGACTGGTCAGCCGTTGAAGAGTCACCGGTGCGCTGCTCCGACCCCGACGCCGCCCTCAAGATGGCCACCGAGATCGACGCGGCGAAAGAGGCCGGGGACACCATCGGTGGAACTTGTGAGATTATCGTCGAAAACCTACCCATCGGTCTAGGCTCCCACGTAAGTTGGGATACCAAGATCGACGCCCTGGTAGCCCAGGCATTGATGTCCATCAACGCGGTTAAGGCTGTGTCCATCGGCCCCGGATGGGAGGTCGCCGGTCAACGTGGCTCCCAAGTGCAAGACGTGATCCTGCCTGTGACGGACCCGGACCACCCTTGGCAAAGGAATACCAACAAATTGGGCGGCACTGAAGGCGGGATGACCAACGGCATGCCCCTGGTTGCCCAGTTCGCCATCAAGCCCATCGCCACCATGGTCACACCCCTTCCCTCGGTTGACCTGGATACTGGCGAAGAGGTCCTGGCGCATTTCGAACGATCAGATGTCTGCCAAGCGCCCCCGGCCTGCGTGGTCGGTGAAGCCATGGTCGCTCTGGTATTGGCCGACGCGTTCATGCAGAAGTTCGGTGGTGATTCCATCCCTGAGACCAGGCACAACTTCGAGGGCTACATAAAGACGGTGGGACCCCGCAAGGTCTACCAGTAGCCCCGACCCCTGGTTGACTATGGCCGCCAACCGCACTACGAGCCAGATTCCGTCCATCTACGAGGCGTCCGCGATCTGGACGGCAATAGGGATACTCGGCCTGCTCATGGCCCTGTTTTTGCTGGTCTTCGATTCAGCGATCTTCTCGGGCGTGGAATGGTTTGTTGAGATTTCCCACTCCGGCCGCAATTCCCTGTCCCCCGAAACTGCGGCCGCCGTGCGTGACGGAATAGACATCTGGCCCTGGGCGGGAATCGCCGTCGCGGTCGTTGCCCTGCCGCTGGGCAACGGGAGAGCACGGGCAGCTCTGACAAATGCCCTTCGACCCGTGGCCGCCAGGCAAGAAGGGGACGTGCTGCCTCCGGACCATTACGGCCGGGCCTTTCTTCTGGTTCTGCTTGGAGTTTTCGTTTTCGCAGGTCTGAGCCACTGGGCGCTCCGTAGCCACCTGGACACCGATTGGCTTGAGGGCGAAGACGGCCTCAGCGAGTGGTGGTCCGTTGCTACCTACTTGGCGGCTGCTGCCCTAGCCGGAGCGACAGCCTGGTCGCTTTGGGCTACCAGACACACCAAGCTGCGGTATCTATACCTGGTTATGGCTGTGGCATTCTTCCTGGGCGCCATGGAAGAGATCAGTTGGGGCCAGCGGTTGTTCGGTTGGGGCACTCCCTCAGCCATCGAGCAGATAAATTTCCAGGATGAGACCACCATCCACAACGTAAACTTCGCCAATAATGTGATCTATGAGGCCCTCTTCTGGGGAAGCGCTCTTGGGTTGACCGGAGGCGTGTGGCGGTTGACGGCCAACTTGCGCGGACTGAGCGACCGGATGAGGATGTTCCTGCCGTCTTTGACCTTGGCTCCGGCGCTGCTATTGATCTTGGCCTGGCGCACCGGCGACCTTTGGGAGAACGCCAACATCATCCGGCTGGTCATGGACCATTTCAACCATGGGCCCCGGGGTTCCGAAGTTCCGGAAGTGATGCTGGGTCTGTGCATCGTGGTCTACACCTTTACAAACCTACAGAAAGCGCGGTACCTGCGCCGGCTGGCCGGGGCCGCCACCTCAGCCAACGTCAGAGAAATAGCCAGGGAGAGACTATGAAATTCGGAGTTGCCATCGTTCCTCACGATTTGAAAGAAACGGCCGTGAGCGCCAAGTTGGCCGAGGACCTGGGGTTCGATTACATTGGCATACCGGATTCTCAGTCATTGTGGCGGGAGCTTTACCTGAGCTTGAGCGTGGTCGCCAACGCCACCAGCAGGGTGCGTATCGGCCCCACGGTCACCAACGCCCTCACGCGGCACCCGGCCGTGGCAGCATCAGCGATAGCCACGTTGAACGAGATCTCCGGCGGACGGGCGTTCTTGGGTATCGGCAGCGGCGACAGCGCTATCCTCAACTTGGGCCTTCGCCCGGCCAAGTTGGCCGAACTCCAAGAGTACATCGAGGCGTTGCGTGCCGTACTCTCAGGCGAATCTTACGACTATAAAGGCCGGTCCATCCATGTGCAGTGGTCGGAAAACCCGGTTCCCATAGTCATGTCGGCCGAGGGACCAAAGACCCTGGCCCTGGCCGGCGCTGTCGCCGATGCCGTTATCGTGCACTCGGGCCTGACTACGGAAGTGTTAACTGACACCATCGACAGAATCAGAGAGGGAGAGCGCGCCGTGGGGAGGCCGGAGGGCTCGGCTGAGGTCTGGGCGTTCGCCAAGTGCAACATCGCCGACCGGCGTGATGACGCCATCGATGAGATCAAGATGGCCCTGGCGGCATCTGGGCATCACGCTTTCCGGTTCACCCTTGAAGGTAAGAACGTGCCTGAGGAACTCCGGAAATCGGTCATGGCTCTCCAAGGGGAGTACGTCTTCGCGGAACACGAGCAATTGGGTGAGACTCGTAATGCCGCCCTCAGCGACGAATTGGGTCTAACTGATTTCCTGGCCGACCGCTTTGCCGTGGCCGGTACGCCCGATGAGTGTCTCGAAAAGGCGCGCACAATCAGGGATGCGGGCGTGGATAACCTATTGATCTTGGCCATCAGTTCCGATTCGGATAACATCATCCGCCGCTTCGGCGAAGAGGTGATCGTACGCCTATAGTGCGTGGTGAGGCTCTAAGAAGGACCAGTTTCGTAGCCAAGGTAAGCTTCCCAAGCTAATCAGATTTGGTAACAATGCCCGAATCCGTTAAGCTAGCTACGAATTTGGGTTGACACACACGAGTTATGCGCTAAACTAATGTTAGCTAAATTCAGGACTACTCGGAGGAACCAAATGGAAGGCAAGTTCCAGCTAGAGATTACCTACTGCGTTAGTTGACAGCACCACGCTGTCGCCACGTGGATGGCGAATGAATTTTTCCGGCACTATGGCCCAGACGTTGCTATCGCGATCTCCCCCCGCGGACAGGGCATCATGGAAGTGTTCTTCAATGGTGAGCGGATCTTCGACAAGAAGGGTGAAGGCAACATCTACCCCGACCTGAAACGGGTACGGGAGATGCGTCAGTTTATCGACGCCAAGCTGGAGCTCCTCGAGCCGGCCCCGGCCGACGATTAGCCCTCTTTCCGATAGAAGTAAAAAGGCCCTCCTAAACAGGAGGGCCTTTTTATTGGAATCTATACACCGTCGGGCTTAGATGATGGTTTGTACCTTGGCCCAGATCTGGCGGCTGATCTCTTCTGGCGGACGCTGGCCGTCTACGACCAACCAACCCTCAGAATCCGACGCGGCCAAGGCACTGTATCCGCGGTGTATCCTGCGGTGAAAGTCCAAGGGGGCGTCATCAAAATTGTCCCCAGGCCCACCGCCCTTGCGGGCCAGCGCGACCTCTACCGGTAAGTCCAATAACACGGTCAAGTCGGGCTCCAGTCCCCCCGTCGCTTCCCGGTCCAACCGCTCGATCAACCCCCGGTCAAGGCCCCGTCCATAGCCCTGGTAGGCCATGGTGGAGCTGGTAAAACGGTCGGCGATCACCACCCCGCCTTGGTCCAAGAACGGCCTGATCACCTGTTGGACCAACTGGGCCCGGGCAGCCTCAAATAGCATCAATTCGCTGATTGGAGTCATGGCCTCGCCCGATTTAAGCAGACGCCTCAGGGCTTGGCCCAGGGGTGTTCCTCCGGGTTCATGGGTGCGGAGGACCTTGATGGCTCTGCGGCGCAGACGGAGGTACAGCGACTGGGCTTGGGTACTTTTACCCGAACCGTCGCCGCCTTCAAAAACGATAAAGCAGGCCATGCGGCGTTAGACCCGGTAGAACAGAACGGAGCGTTCCGGCTCACGGCCCTGACTGACCGAGGCTACGTTGTAACGCTGGCCCAGCAGGTGTTGGAGCCGCCGGATATAAGAGCGCTGCGGAGTCAGGTGTACGGTCTGCTCTCCGGATAGCACCCGGTTGGCGGCATCTTCGGCTTCGTCCATCGCCTTCTCCATGGCGGGAGAGCTGTTTCCGCCGGTGAAGGGCGGGCCGTCGTCATCGTTGCCCAGGTCGGGCATCATACCTACCCCGTTGCCGCCACCACCACCGCCGTGCCATTCCTTGATCACGGTGCCGAGGAATTCCTGCAACTGGGGCATGGTGTTTTTCCGCAGTACGCAGACTGGCGTGCCGCTGGACTCCGCGATACGCACCAATTGGGAACCGCGGCGGTAATGTGTCTTGGTCGTCAGTACCAGATCGGCCCGTCTCAGTTCGTTGACGATCTGGACCACGGTCCCCGACTCAGCCGCAGCAGCTTCCAACTTGTCCCGTCCGACACCGAACAAGAACACCCGTACTTCGGAGGCTTTCTGTGCTGCCTCAGGTTCGATGCGCGCAACCGGCGCCCCCATCTCGCTCTGTGCCATCAACTGGCCTTGGGGTGATTGTGCCGGCGCGTGGCGGCCACCGTGGCGGCCCTGCCTGCGGGAGTTGGGTTGCCAGGAACCGGGTTGGGCCTCACTGACCCTGGCCGGTTCTTGGATGCGCCTCACCTCACCGTCGTCGCCCATCGAACGGATCTCAGGCGCGATCGGGTAACCTCTCAGCCATTGGTCGACAACCTCTGCGACATTGTCATGGACGGCCAGGCGGTCCCAGCCTTGGATTTCAACGACCACGTCGAAAGTCGGCGGGGCTTTGCGCTCCAAGACGCTCTTCTGCGTTCCCCGGTACCGCGCTTCCTGGTCTCCGAGGGTCACGGTCTGGATGCCGCCCACCAGGTCGGAAAGCGTGGGGTTCATGATCAGGTTGTCCAGGGTGTTGCCGTGGGCGGTGGCGATCAGCTGCACTCCCCGTTCGGCGATGGTCCGGGCGGCGGCCGCTTCCTGCTCGGTGCCCATCTCATCGATGATGATCGTCTCGGGCATATGGTTCTCTACAGCCTCGATCATCACGCCGTGTTGCTGCAACGGGGTCGGGACCTGCATCCGCCTGGAACGGCCGATGGCTGGGTGGGGCACGTCGCCGTCGCCGGCGATCTCGTTGGAAGTGTCGACGATGATCACCCGCTTCCTGGCTTCTTGAGAGAGTATCCGGGCCATCTCACGCAGCATGGTGGTCTTGCCCACGCCGGGGCGGCCCAAAAGCAGGATATTCTTTCCAGAAAAGGCTAGGTCTTCGATGATTTTGATGGTGCCGAAGACCGCCCGGCCCACCCGGCAGGTGATGCCTATGACCTGTCCTCGCCGGTTGCGGATGGCGGAGATTCGGTGGAGCGTGCGCTCGATCCCGGCGCGGTTGTCTTCTCCGAAATCCCCGATGCGCTCGATCACATTCTCCAGGTCGGCGGCGGTTACGGGAGATTGGTCCAGTTCAGCGTCGCCCGACACGAACCGGGCCTCGGGCAAACGCCCCAGGTCCAACACGACCTCCAGCAATTGGTCCAGGTCATCGCGGGTCCGCAGGATTACAGCGACGCCAGGCGGCAGCACATTCAACACCAGGTCCAGTTCCATCTGTTCGCGCTGTTCCCGCTGCTCTCTTTGGCCGTCTTCTTCCTGAATCTCTTCCTGCACCGTTGCCAATATCACGCCTCCGCATAGGAAAATTCGCGACTTCTAACAGGTACCGCAACAGTCTTGATCAACATAGTATAACGCGCCGTTTCGTGTAAACCTTGCCGGTCTAACAATCGGACGATATTCGGTTGATAGCTTGGTACCAGCCAGTTCTGGGTATGGCAGGAATCTCGTACCAGATAGGGCGTGGTGTTCGGGTGGTCGGGATGTCCAATGATCTGCCCGGCGGTGGTCTTGCCAAAGGGTTCGCGCATCCGCCAGCCGACGATCTTGCCGTTATGCTTCAATACTGTTTCTTTCCTGCCCGATCGCGCGGGCTCTTGAGAATCCCGCCACTGATCGATGGTCACTCCGGTCCCTTCCCGGACCCGCTGCGGCGTCGCGGCGCAGTAGAGTTGGAACAACCCGTGCTGGTCCGGCGCCGACGGTTCTTCCGCGGTGAAACCGTCCCTGGCGTCTACGTTAACGAGATCGGCTTCGGGCAGCCGGTCCCGGCCCGTTAGGAGTATCTCTTCGTAATAGGCGAAGAACCCAGCCCTTCTCGCCACGTCCACGATCTGACTATCGCAGGGCACTCGCAGGAACACCCTTTCCGCGCCACGTGACCCGGCGCTGTAGACGACCTGTTCCAGGAGGTCCAAGGCTTGGCCGGAGCCTGGTTCTTTGATGTGCAGCCGGTCCACTTCCCACGCTCTGACCCCGCTGCGCATGCGGGCCGATGCGAGACTGGCCAGGTCCACCCGGGCCCAGTCACCCATCGTCACCCTGCTCGAACTGCGGGCCAGCGATTGCCGCCAGAAGGTGGAATTGCGCAACGGACGGCAACGCACCACGGACTCGGTTGGCGCCGCCAAGTTGGACCCTCCGGGCGCGTTAACCAGCAAGCAGCGCAGGGCATCGCTGATGCGGAAGGCCGTTATCATGAGGCGCCGTTCCGCGGAACAGGAGAATTGCCGTTGCCGCCGGCCAGTCCCAGGAAATAGCTGTGGAAACGGTAGTCGTTGGTCAACTCTGGGTGAAATGAAGTAGCCATCAGGTTGCCCTGCTGCACCGCCACCGGCCGGTCTGCGTCGAGCGCGCAGAGCACATCAACTTCTTCTCCTACCCGGATTATTAGCGGGGCCCGGATGAAGATGGCGTGATAGGGGTCTGACCCCAGGGCGCTAACGTCCAAGGGCTGTTCGAAGCTGTCCACCTGGCGGCCAAAGGCGTTGCGCTGTACGCCGATGTCCATCACGCCCAATGGGACCGGGTCATTCTCGGTGATTTCCTGGGAGAGCATGATCATGCCGGCGCAGGTGCCCCAGACCGCACGGCCTTGGGCAGCCATCTCCACAACGGGCTCTCTCAGGTTATAGATGGTCATCAGGCGGCTGAGCGTTGTGCTTTCCCCCCCTGGGATAATCAGTCCCTCCAGCGAGTCCAGGTGTTTCGGAAGTCTGACCTCCCGAGCTGTAACACCTAGATTGCTGAGAACGGCTATATGTTCGGCGAAGTCGCCTTGTATCGCTAAGACGCCTACTTCCAAATCGCCCTGCCGATACTTCTTCTTAGATTTCTAGTTCCGTCCGCTTCCCCCAACCGGTCCAGATCCTTACTTGCTCCGAGCTGCGAGCAGTTCTTCTTCGGGAAGAGATTTGGCGCTGATGCCGACCATGGCCTCGCCCAGACCCTTGGACACGTCGGCCAGAATCGAAGGGTCGTTGTAATGGGTCACGGCCTGCACGATTGCATAGGCGCGGCTGGCCGGGTCGCCCGATTTGAATACACCGGAACCGACGAAGACGCCGTCGGCGCCTAGTTGCATCATCAAGGCTGCATCGGCCGGGGTGGCCACGCCGCCGGCGGCGAAGTTGACCACGGGCATGCGGCCTAATTCCTTAGTCTTGATCAGTAGTTCCAGGCTCACCTGCATGTCCCTGGCCTCGACGACCAGTTCGTCTTCGGGCATGGTCTGGAGCTTTCGGATGGCGTCTTGTACGGCCCGCATGTGGCGGACGGCCTCAACTACGTCGCCGGTGCCCGCCTCGCCCTTGGTGCGGATCATGGAGGCGCCTTCGGAGACGCGGCGCAGGGCCTCGCCCAGGTTGCGGCAGCCGCAGACGAAGGGCACCGTGTAGTCTTGTTTCCAGATGTGGTGCAGTTCGTCGGCAGGGGTCAGAACCTCGGACTCGTCGATGTAGTCGACCCCGATGGACTCAAGTATCTGTGCCTCCACGAAGTGGCCGATACGGACCTTGGCCATAACCGGGATGCTTACCGCGTCCATGATGTCGCAGATGATCTGCGGGTCGGTCATGCGGGCCACGCCGCCGTCGGCCCGGATGTCCGCGGGAACGCGCTCTAGGGCCATAACCGCCACCGCGCCCGATTCCGCGGCAATCTTTGCCTGCTCGGCGTTCACCACGTCCATGATGACCCCGCCCTTGAGCATCTGAGCGTGACCGGCCTTTACCGCGAACGTCCCTGTTAGTACCTCGACCATCTTCGCCGACCTCCCAGTATCTACATATTCCCTATTTATCTATTATCTGGCATGAGGCAATTTCTCTCAAATATTAGCCTCAGTTGCGACTGTATTATACGCTTTTGGCGGGTCGGTTATCAATTGAGTCCGGGAATTAGTTCCAAGCTGAAACTAGGCGTGGCGGCCGCTTTTGCAGCCGCCGGAGTCATGGGGTTGTGTCGGCCATGCGTACCGAAGAGCAATGCACTGGCACGTATTATCGTCTTGACAGTCGATGGGCGCAGATTTGATAATAGAAACTACTGCCGAGGTAGCTCAGGTGGTAGAGCACGGCACTGAAAATGCCGGTGTCGACAGTTCGAGTCTGTCCCTCGG
>ERZ651768.1096-NODE-1096-length-20093-cov-8.361161_pt1 | contig 20093 bp, 15 predicted proteins | sample MGYA00514754_ERZ651768 | MGnify/ENA metagenome assembly ERZ651768
CTGACCAAGATGGCAATCGACGGTAAGCTTGACCCGGTCATTGGGCGCGCCAAGGAGATAGAGCGCGTAGTACAGGTTCTAAGCCGCCGGAATAAAAATAATCCGGTTTTGATTGGTGAGCCCGGTGTTGGTAAAACAGCCATTGTGGAAGGTCTAGCTCAGCTTATTGTAGAGCGCGAGGTACCGGATACTTTGCATGACAAGCGAGTGGTGTCTTTGGACCTTGGTTCACTGATCGCAGGCACCAAGTACCGCGGGCAGTTTGAGGCACGTCTCAAGGGAATCATGAAAGAAATTACTCAGAACGAGAGCGTCATCTTGTTTGTAGATGAACTACATACTTTGGTTGGAGCCGGCGCGGCAGAAGGTTCGGTCGATGCCTCAAATATGCTTAAACCCGCGTTATCACGTGGTGAAATTCAGTGTATCGGCGCGACCACGCTGGAAGAGTATCGTAAATATATTGAAAAAAACGGGGCATTAGAACGAAGGTTTCAGCAGGTTATTGTCAATCCACCTTCCGTGGAAGAGACAGTTGAGATTATTAAGGGGCTTAAGGTACCTTATGAAATGCACCACAAGGCCAAGATCACGGATGAGGCCATTATTACAGCTGTCAGGTTCTCAGACAGGTACATCAGTGACCGGTTCCTGCCGGATAAAGCCATTGACGTAATTGATGAGGCGGGTTCCCGTGTTCGGTTAAGAAGAGTGACCCAGTCGCCAGAAATGCGCAAGACTCAACGCGAAATCGATACCGTTGTTCGTGAAAAGAAATCATCCATTGAAAATCAGGAATTCGAAAAAGCGGTCGAGTTTCGGGACAAAGAAGAGGAGTTGCGGGCTAAGTTGGAGAAAGAAAAAAATAACTGGGAATCGAATAACGATACTGTTGAGCCTAAGATCACGGACCAAGATATTGCTGCGGTTGTATCGAGTATGACCGGAATTCCTCTTTCTAAAATTGAAGAGGGTGAAAGTGCGCGTCTGCTCAATATGGAATCGGAGCTTGCTTCCAAGGTGGTCGGTCAGGATGAGGCTATTCAGGTGCTCACGAAGGCTATTCGAAGGTCGCGCTCTGGACTCAAAGACATGCGGCGTCCAATCGGTTGTTTTTTATTCCTTGGACCAACGGGTGTTGGCAAAACAGAGTTGGCGGGTGTGCTTGCCGAGTTTATGTTTGGTAATCGGGATGCCCTGATTAGGCTCGATATGTCTGAGTATATGGAAAAATTCAATGTGTCCCGTTTGACAGGAGCGCCTCCGGGCTATGTGGGCTATGAAGAAGGGGGGCAGCTTACCGAGAAAGTTAGACGGAAACCATATTCTGTCGTTTTGTTTGATGAAATCGAGAAAGCTAACCCAGATGTTTTCCACCTGTTATTGCAGATCATGGATGATGGGCGCCTGACGGACAGTTATGGTAGGGTGATTGACTTCAAGAACACGGTCATTATCATGACTTCCAATATCAGTTCACGGTCTTTGGATAAGGGGACATCGCTGGGATTCCATAAAGATGATCTTGAAATGAGCCACGAGCGCATGCAAAAGGATTTGAAGCAGGATCTGAAACGCATGTTTAACCCTGAATTTCTCAACAGGCTTAGTGAGACGGTAGTATTCAGGCCGTTGGATATTGATCATATTGTCAGTATTTTGGATGTCCAACTGCTTCAGATTAATGAACAGTTGATTCAGCAGGGGTTGACCCTGGATGTCACCATGGAAGCCAAAAGGTGGTTGGCAGAAAAGGGATATGATAAGAGTTTTGGGGCTAGACCGCTCAAGCGTGCTCTGCAAAAACATCTTGAGGATGTTTTGTCCGATGAAATGCTTAAGGGGAGATTTAAAAATGGTGGCGTGATCGAGGTGAGTCTCCAAGAGGACGCTTTGGTTTTTACTGAAAAATCGAGTGTCGTTAGCGCGTGAAGAAAAATGTTCCCCAGTGCGGGACAAAGTAACTTCCAAATCAGTGTAAATTATTGTAAAGTATTGGGGTTTGAGGTCCGTAGAGATCGAAGACACCAATACTTTTTTTTGTTAAAAACTACCGCCTCATGTTCGGAAGGGTTAATTTTTTAGAAAATAAAGACTTTTTGATTTGTGACCAAAACGCCCCAAATTTTTATATTTGCCCTCGTATTTCTTCTCATGCCTGTCATGGCGCCGCATGTTCATGCCCAAAGTGAAGGTCTCGTAGGTTCGATCAAAATCGAAGGCAACAAGCGAGTGGAAACTTCCACCCTCCTTTACTACATCAAAACACGTGAGGGAGAGCCCCTTTCCCGAAGCCAAATCAGTAAAGACATTGAACAGATATATGACCTTGGGCAGTTCAAGGACATTCGCGTTGAAACTCGGCAAGGTTCAAAAGGGTTGGAGGTAGTTTTCATAGTCGAAGAGATTCCTTCTATCGGCGATGTGCTGTTGTATGGAAATACAGAGGTAGAAGACAGTGCTATACATGAGATATTGGGGTTTAAGCGTGGTGAAGCATTTCAGGATCACATAACGAAAGAGGCGAAAGAAAAAATCAAGTTGTTGTATCACGAAAAAGGGTTTTTCCTTGCTGAGGTTGATGTTGTCTCGAAAAAATCAGTCAGGAATCTGATGAATATTCATATCAGAATTCGTGAAGGAGAGAAAATCGGGATTAAGAATATACGTTTTTCTGGCAACAAGAAGTTCTCTGCGGATGATCTTAGGGATCAAATGGAAACCAAAGCGGAAACATGGATTTCGTTTATTGATGAATCGGGGATTTATAAGAAGGATATTTTAAAGCTAGATGTGTTTCGCTTGGAAGCATATTACCAAGACCATGGGTATCTGCGCGCTCGGGTGCAGGAACCAAATATCAATATTGATCAGAAAAATAAAGAAATCAATATTTCTATTTCTATCGAGGAAGGTTCCCAATATAGAGTCGGTAAGATAACCAGCAAACCGGATGATACTGTATCAGCAGACGATATTTTAAAGGCTCTACAAATGAAGAGTAGGGACGTGTATAGCCTTTCAAAAGTGCGTGCAGGGATCTTGAACATCAGTGACCTTTACTCGGAGCGTGGCTACGCCTACGCAGATGTTAATCCTATAACAAAAATAAACGAAAATTCACGGACGGTCGATGTAAGTATCGAGGTTGACAGAGGACGAAAAGTCTATGTCGGTGAAATTAACGTGATAGGTAATACGAGAACGTTGGATAATGTAATCCGGAGAGAATTTCGTCTTAAAGAGGGCGAGCTTTTCGATAGCGTAAAATTGAAACGAAGCAAGCAGCGTATTAATAATCTCCAGTTTTTTGAAGATGTAAAGATCGATACTCGCCGAGGTAAGGAACCGGATTTGATTGATATTACAACTACAGTCACGGAACGCCCGACAGGTTCGGTGAATGTTGGTGCCGGTTTTAGTTCCAACGAAAATTTAATGTTTAATGCGGGTATTTCGCAAAATAATTTTATGGGAACTGGGCGAAGAATCGTATTTTCTACCAACCTGTCATCCCGAAGAACGGATTTCAATCTATCTTTAACGGACCCGAGGATATTCGATACAGAGCTGTTGGGCGGGGTAGACGCGTTTAATCGTAAAACAAATTATTATAGTTACAAGGCTAAGAATACTGGTGCAGGGTTTCGTATAGGAAAATCTTTGTCTGAACATGACTGGGCAGGGCTAAATTATAATTTTGCCAATATCAAAGTTTCAGAGGTTGTTACGACTACTTCCTATTTAAAAGAGGAAACGCGGGTTACCAGTCGAATCTCTCCCACCTTTATCAGGGACACCAGGGATGATTTTTTGAATCCTTCCACGGGATCGCGCCATGTGGTACGATTCAGTTTGGCAGGTCTTGGAGGTGCCAAATTTCACAAGATGTCTTATGAGACCGCTCATTACTGGCCCATCGTCGGCAAGCTGGTCGGGATGCTGCATGGTGAGATTGCTTGGGCAGATGGGTATGGTGATGAGAACCTGCCAATCTTTGAGCGCTACTATATGGGAGGACCCAAGAGCCTGAGAGGGTATACCATCAAAAATGTCGGGCCTAAAGATGTTTCGGGGAATCCTTTAGGGGGAAACCAGTCCTTGTTGCTAAACGCGGAACTTCAGTATCCATTTACAAAGGGATTCAGGGGATTCGTGTTCTATGATCGCGGTAACTTGTATGGTGGAGGGAGCAATATCAGTACAACCTCAACCACATGGGATTTGGGAAATATGAGAGATAGTATTGGAGCAGGAATTCGTTTTTTAAGTCCGTTTGGCCCGATAGGGTTTTCCTATGGAATCAAGCTTGATCAGGCAACCGGTGAGGAATCAGGCGAATTTCACTTCTCGGCAGGGAATTCTTTTTAATCTTTAAATAGGGGTTTTTCATGTTTAATGGTTTTGTGCGGTCATGGCAGTTTACGAAGTCGGTTTGTTTTTTAATTATATTTTTTATATTTACTCAGACTACTCCTGGTTATGCAAAAGATGTAAGGGTTGGTGTTATTGATGTTCAGGCAGCGGTTTCTGGCACTAAGGAATGGAAAAAGGAGTTTGCTTCATTCAAAACTAAATTTAAAAAAGAAAAAGTATCAATCTCTGCAAAAGAAAAACAGCTAAAAAAAATGATCGAAGATCTTAATAAGCAGAGCATGGTGCTTAGCCCCGAATTAAAAAAGAAAAAAGAAGATGCCCTGCTTAAAAAAAAGAAAGACTTTGAGCGTTATGTGCAGGATAAAAACGAAGAATTTGCTAAAAAGGAAAAGGTAATCACGGGTAAAATTTTAAAGAAAATGGTGGGAATCATTAAAAAATTAGGCGAAAGAAAAAAATTCACAATGATACTGGAAAAAAAAATTGGTCTTTATTTTGATCAATCAGTCGATCTCACGACACTGGCAACTCAAACCTACGATAAAACGAAATAAAACAAAAGACATCCGAACATAATCTACCTTTGCAAAAAGATTGATTATGATTATACGGTGTAAAGAAAGCAGCCCATGATGGATATTGATGAAATTAAACGGGTACTTCCTCACCGATACCCTTTTTTGTTGGTGGACCGCATAATTGAGTGTGATATGGAATCACGCATTGTTGGTATAAAAAACGTCACTTCCAATGAACCATTTTTTCAAGGACATTTTCCGGAATATCCGATCATGCCGGGAGTTCTCATTATTGAAGCCCTTGCGCAGGTTGCCTGCATTCTTGCTTTAAAAACGCTAAAAAAAGAGGGACACGGTTCGGTATTTTTTACAGGGATTGATGGAGCGAAGTTTCGGCAACCCGTGCGCCCGGGTGATCGGCTGCGGTTAGAGTTGACCAAGATAAAACAAAGAGGGACGTTATTTCGTTTTCAAGGCAGTGCTTATGTTGATGATAAACTAGCCGCAGAATGTACTCTTCAGGCAGTATTGGGGAAAGATACGGCGAATAATTCGGTAAAGTAGGGTAAAAGACAGGCAGCGATATACGACCCTCCCTGGCGGCTTTCAGCCAAAAGATTTTTTTAATTATAATTCTATATTACTGATAAAAATACTAAAGTGACTATCCATAGCAACTCCGAAATTAATTCCAGTGCTGAGCTAGGGGAAGGCGTCCGGGTTGGGCCATTTTCTACTATCGGGCCTGGAGTAAAAATTGGGGATCGAACAGAAATTGGTCCCAACGTCCATATTGAAGCGGGCACGGTTGTGGGGGCGGATTGTCGAATTTTCCATGGAGCGTCTATTGGAGGAGATCCACAGATAGCAGGTATCCGTGACGTCGTATCTTCTGTAGCAATTGGTGACAAAACTACGGTGCGAGAATTTGTTACAATTCACCGTTCCGCGAAGGAGAATGAAAAAACTACGGTGGGCAAGAGGTGCCTTTTAATGGCTTATGCGCATATCGCTCATGATTGTGCCATAGGGGATGACGTGGTTATTGTAAACGCAACTTCACTTTCGGGTCACATCATAGTTGAAGATCGTGCCTTTATTTCCGGGATGATAGGAGCGCATCAATTTGTTCGATTTGGAAAGCTTTCGATGACCGGTGGCATGAGTCGAATTGTAAAAGATATACTCCCATTCTCAACCGTTGAAGGAAACCCTGCCCGGCTTATTGGAACAAACGCAATAGGTCTCAAAAGAGCAGGGATAGCTCCTGCTGTAAGGAGCGGCTTAAAAAAAGCGGTCAGTTTGATTATGCATGACGAGCTAAATACCACCCAGGCTATTAAAAAGATAGAAGAGGAAATTGAAATGTCAGATGAAATTCGCTATCTTATCAACTTTGTGAACCAATCCGATCGAGGAATTATTCGATAATGGCTGAATGTAAAGTAGGGGTTGTTGGAGTTGGGAGAATGGGCGAATATCATGCTGGCGTGTTGTCGGAGATGCGCGAAGCAGAATTTGTTGGCGTGGTAGATAGTGACCAAAAACGCGCCAAAATAATATCCGAGCGATACAAAACTTCCAATTATAGAGAATATAAAGATCTGTTTTCCAAAGTTGATGCAGTTGTTATTGCTGTTCCGACTTCCCTGCATTATGCGATCGGTAAGGAATTCATAGAAGAAGGAATCCACACTCTATTAGAAAAACCGTGTACCGATGACCTCGGTCAAGCGGAGGAGTTGTTTGACCTTGCGGCCAAAAAAAACGTAATACTTCACATTGGTCATGTAGAAAGATTCAATGGCGCGGTTCAGGAATTGTTCAAAATTGTCAAAGACCCAATATATATTGAATGTAAGCGCATGAGCCCATTTTCGACTCGAATCAAGGACGATGGAGTCGTGCTCGATATCATGATTCATGATATCGATATTGTTCTTAATCTTGTCGATTCTGATGTGGCCAAGATCAACGTAATTGGAAATTCGGTTTTTTCCAAGCAAGATGATTTGATCAATGCTCAAATAGAATTCGAGAACGGTTGCATCGCGAATCTTCTAGCGAGCCGGGTATCTCAAAATAAGGTAAGGACGCTCGAAGTGACCCAAAAGGAATCATCCATACTGCTCGATTATACGGAGCAGGAAATTTTTGTTCACCGTCAGTCTTCTTCCGAAAGTCAATTGAGCCCAGGCGAGTTAAGATATAAACAGGAATCTCTGGTTGAACGAATTTTTGTCCACAAGGATAATCCCCTAAAGCTGGAGCTCAAACACTTTATCGATTGTGCAGCAAATGGCAGCCAGAGAAAATTGTCCGTAAAAAAGGAATTGAACTCTCTTAACATCGCGTTACAAATACTCAGTCACTTCGAATCCGGAAGGTAATAACTTTCTTCAGAGATTACACATTCCTTAACAAAACTCCTCCAACCTTTCGTCTCATTAAATGTCGGACTCAGAAAAAAAAATAGGTTTGTTAGCTGGAGCAGGAGAAGTCCCCGCCCATTTCGCAAAGCAGGCTGCTCAAAAGGGGATACGTGTTGTTGCAGTCTCGTTCTCGGATGAGATACACACAAAGTTAGAACCCTTGGTGGAAAAGGCATATTCTATCGGTATAGGAAAACCTGGTAAAATTTTTAAAACATTCAAAGATGAAAATGTAACCGATCTTGTGATGCTGGGAAAGGTGGATAAAAAAATAATTTTTCGACCCAGTTTTTTCGATCTACGCGCTATTAAATTTTTTAAAAGCCTTATTAGCCAGGAAGACAAAACACTTCTCCTGGGAGTGATCAAAGAAATAGAAAAAGAAGGATTCAACGTTCTAGACCAAAAAGAGCTGGTAGGGGAAGTTTTCCCGGGTAAAGGTATCCTTACCGAGAGAAAACCATCAGTTAAAGAAATGGAGGATATCAAGTTTGGCATCCCAATAGCCAAAAAGCTCGCGGACATGGAAATTGGCCAGACGATCGTGGTGAAAAATAAAACGGTGGTTTCGGTCGAGGCAATTGAAGGTACAGATAAAGCATTAGAAAGGGGTTGCGAGTTATCACATGGGAAATGTGTTGCCGTTAAAGTCAGCCGGACGAATCAAGACTACCGTTATGATGTTCCCGGTATTGGGCCACTAACAATGGAGAGGCTGATAAATGGTGGGGCTTCGGTTTTAGCAATGGAAGCAGGAAGGGTAATGGTTGTTGATCAGGAAAAAGTAATAGATATGGCAAACCGCGCTAAAATATCTATAGCGTGCGTGTAAAAGGTAGTGCGTTTCACCGCGCGCCAATATATTTCTTAACCTCACAGTAATATTAATGACAGGCAAGTCCATCCGATTTCTGATTGTTGCTGGAGAAGCTTCTGGGGATATGCATGGTGGCGGATTGGTCCGTGCCTTAAAAAATTATCATCCAAATTGTGAATTCAGTGGGTTGGGTGGTGACCACATGCGCCGGGAGGGAGTAAAGACATTTTATGATATTGATCGTATGGGAGCGGTTGGCGTCGTCGAGATACTGAGGGACCTTCCACATTATTTAAACGTGTATCGTAAACTTTCTTGTGAAATTAAAAGTGGTTGTTACGATGCGGTGATTCTTATTGACTACCCTACTCTTAACCTTCGACTTGCTAGGTTATGTCAAAAGTATTCCTGTCCAGCACTTTTCTTCATCAGTCCTCAGGTTTGGGCTTGGCGTAAAGGTAGAATAAAACAGATTCAACGCACAGTGGATAAAATGTTTGTTATCTTTCCTTTTGAGGAGGCGCTGCTAAAAAAAGAAGGGGTTGACGCGGAGTTTGTGGGTCATCCTTTTATCGAAACTGTGAAAACTTCCATGACCCGTGATGAAGCGGTGAAGGAGTTTTCGTTGGATTCTGCAAGAAAAACTATTGGTCTGATGCCGGGAAGTCGAAATAGCGAGCTTAATTTTCTCCTTGATCTCATGATTAGCTCGGCGGAAGAAATCAGAAAAAATCTCAAAGGCTGCCAGTTTATTTTACCAGTTGCGAATACGTTAGACTCAAAAGGTATCCGAGACCGATTAAAATCCAATCCGCTTGATATAAAAATCGTGGAAGGAAAGTCATATGACGTGATGAGCTGTTGTGATTTTTTAATAATCGCTTCTGGTTCGGCAACCCTTGAAGCTGCGCTTCTTGGGTGTCCTATGGTTATTGTATATAAATTAAACTGGATCACTTATTGGTTGGCACGAGTGCTTGTTAAAATTAAATTATATGGACTGGTCAATATCGTAGCTGGGGAAGAAGTGGCGACCGAACTGATTCAGAGTGAAGCCACTGTAAAAAATATCACCAAAGAAGTAGTAAGAATTATGAGTAATTCAGAAGAGCGTGAAAATCTTCGTTCCCGTCTCCTGCAAGTTCGTAAATCTTTGGGCGATCCCGGGGTACTAGATAGAGTCGCGGTGCGTATGATAGAGTTTCTTAAGGAGCGAAGGCAGGATGAAAAAATTTCTATTTAACTTTGTTCTTCCATATCTGCTGTATGTACTAATATTTGTTTGGTGTTGGACGATTCGAGAGTCTCGGAAAAAAATAGAAGGTGAGGATTGCGTCCGCAATCTTTCCGGAAGTTATATTTTAACCTTATGGCATGGGCGAATTTTTTATTTGTTTTATCACTTGCGCCGCAGATCCGATTTTCATTTATTGATAAGTCCCAGCGTGGATGGTGATTTACTTGCCAGGCTGGCTCGATTGATGGGTTACTCCGTTATCCGTGGGTCAACCTTCAAAAAAGCAGTATCGTCAACACGTTCATTAATCAAAATACTCGGGCGTGGCGAGAGAATTATTATCATTGCTGATGGTTCACGCGGTCCGCGATTGAAAGCCCAGTCAGGTTGCATTCAGATTGCTGGTATCACTGACTCTCCACTCATACCCATGACTTATGGGGCCACACATAAAATTGAACTGAACACTTGGGATCGGTTCGTGTTGCCACTTCCTTTTACTCATTGTACGATAAACTTCGGTGATCGAATCACTGTGCCACATCGTGCCGATGAGAAAATAATTCAGCAAAAACAGAAAGAATTGGAAGAATCCCTCAGCCTTCTTACCGAAGCAAGCGAGTAGTTTGCGATATTTATAAATCAATAAAATCAATTGTTTTGCATTTTGAGCCTGCTTATTTTTGGAGGCATAAAGTCTTATTTGAAAAAGAAGTCGACTTATGCTAAGTTTCCCACTTCTCCGCAACACTTTATAAATAAAGAAGTAACTCTGGAAAATCGAACTGGTTGGATCGCGAGACTTTTTTGTTATCCTGCGAGCTTAAGAGACTCGATTTTAACCTCGCTAAAATATCTAATAGAGAATTTTTGTGAGCTTGACTTTGTAGTTCGGCAAAATGAAAATCAACTGTCTTAAATCTGATCTATGGGGATAACCGCATAAGTTTATGAAGAAAGTAGAAGCGATTATAAAACCATTTAAATTGGATGAGGTTAAAGATCAATTAAATGAGATTGGGGTCAAGGGAATTACCGTGAGTGAAGTAAAAGGCTTTGGTAGACAAAAAGGCCATGCAGAGCTGTATAGAGGCGCAGAATATATTGTGGACTTTTTACCTAAGATAAAGCTGGAAATTATCGTTTCTGACGAGTTGGTTGATGATGTAATCAATGCGGTCACCAAATCAGCACAAACGGGACGAATCGGTGACGGCAAAATCTTTGTAACCAGTTTAGAAGACACCATTCGTATCCGAACTGGAGAACGAGGCGAAGAAGCAATTTAGTTTATCTGGCTATTTTTATAGAATATTGAACGCTTCGGAGTCAGCTGTTTTTAATTAATATCAATCACACGATAAAGTGTGGTTGTCTGCAGATATAGATGTAGAGGTCCATTTTTCATTAATTCATAAAAGTGTAGGAGGTAATTAGCATGACCCCCAAAGCGGTATTGGATTTAGCAAAAAAAAATGAGGTTAAAATCGTGGATATTAAATTCACGGATTTGCTGGGAACATGGCAGCATTTTTCTGTGCCCACAAGCGAACTGGAAGAAAGTTTGTTTGAAGACGGTCTTGGGTTTGATGGTTCAAGTATTAGAGGGTGGCAGGCCATCAATAATAGCGACATGCTAGTAATGCCGGATCCAACAACAGCGATGATGGATCCTTTTATGAATGTCCCCACACTAAGCTTGATATGCAATATTGTTGATCCAATCACAAAGGGAAAATACCCAAAGGACCCACGGAATGTCGCTCAAAAAGCAGAGGCTTACCTTAAGTCGACCGGAATTGGGGATACAGGGTATTTTGGACCGGAAGCGGAATTTTTTGTCTTCGATGACGTTAGATATCAAAATGATTCCAACCAGTGTTTCTATGCAGTGGACTCTGAAGAAGGGACATGGAATTCTGGAAGCGATGAAGAACCAAACTTGGGTTATAAACCTCGGCATAAAGAAGGTTATTTCCCGGTATCACCGTCTGACACTCTCCAGAATATTAGAAGCGAAATGTTGCTCACTATGGAAGAAGTTGGTATTGAAATGGAATGTCATCACCATGAAGTAGCCACCTCTGGACAATGTGAAATCGATATGCGTTTTGCTCCCTTGGTAAAATGTGCAGACAACTTAATGTGGTACAAATATATTGTTAAAAATGTAGCTAAGCGTCACGGCAAAACCGCGACTTTTATGCCGAAACCGTTATTTAACGATAACGGAACCGGAATGCATGTGCACCAGAGTATCTGGAAAGGTGGGAAACCTCTTTTTGCAGGGAACGGCTACGCAGGTTTTAGTGAAATGGGATTACATTATATCGGTGGAATATTGAAGCATGCCTGTGCAATTTCTGCTTTTACAGGCCCAACTACCAACTCATACAAACGGTTGGTTCCAGGGTTCGAGGCGCCTGTCAACCTTGCTTATTCAAGTCGTAATCGAAGTGCAGCCGTCCGAATTCCCATGTATTCCCCAAGTCCCAAAGCAAAAAGACTGGAAGTTCGTTTTCCCGATCCTTCTGCAAACGGGTATCTAGCTTTTGCAGTTATGCTCATGGCTGGATTGGATGGCATTGAAAACAAAATTGATCCTGGCGAACCAATGGATAAGGATATATATGCAATGAGTCCAGAAGAACTAGCTAATATTCCTACTCTTCCAGGTTCACTAGATCAGGCCTTGGATGCGCTTGAGGCAGATCATGATTTTATGCTCAAGGGAGATGTCTTTACTAAAGATCTTCTTGATACGTGGATTGATTACAAGCGTGAGAATGAAGTGGACCAATTACGCTTACGTCCACACCCTTATGAGCTATACATGTATTACGACGTATAAAATTTAAACCAAAATGATATTTGCACCCCCGGCTTTTGCCGGGGTTTTTTTTGCTAAATTAAGTCGTAAAAATATTATCTTTCATAAAAAAAAAGATAAGTATTCATACCAGTAAAGTGTTATTTCTTTCTAGGACTCTTGGGAAATGAATTAAGTTTATATTCCACACTATCTATTAAAGCTTGCCAACTAGCTTCAATAATATTTTCCGATACGCCAACAGTTCCCCATTTCGAATCATGATCGCCTGATTCAATTAGTACGCGGGTTTTAGCTTGGGTACCTTTTTTTTCATCTAGGATTCTCACCTTATAATCAAAAAGAGACACATTTTCCATTTCAGGATAAAATTTACCCAACGACTTTTTAATAGCCTTATCCAAAGCGTTAACTGGCCCTATGCCTTCGGCAGCGGTAACTTCTTGTACTCCGTTGACCCGGATTTTTACTGTGGCTTCTGATATAGGTTTTTCATCTTCACCTCTTTGTTCTACAATCACACGAAAACCAACAAAGTCAAAAAAATATTTTTTTTCGCCAAGAGCATCACGCATTAGTAGTTCAAAAGAAGCTTCGGCGCCTTCGTATTGATATCCGAGTTGTTCGAGTGATTTAAGGCTATCTAGTATTTTTTTGACTTTTGGTTCATGATTGTCAATATCAATGCCGTATTCTTGAGCCTTGGACAAAATATTACTTTTCCCGGATAGGTCAGAAATTAGGATTCGCTGGACATTACCGACTGATTCAGGATTAATATGTTCGTAGGAGGCACTGTTCTTTTTTACAGCACTAACATGAATTCCTCCTTTATGAGCGAATGCACTTTTGCCAACATAAGGTTGATGATTCCAGTGTGCCTGATTAGCAAGTTCATAAACAAATGATGACAAATCTGTCAAGGATTGCATTTGTTCATCAGAAATGCAGTTCAAGCCCAATTTAAGTTTTAGATTGGGAATGATTGAAACAAGATTTGCATTTCCACATCGTTCACCAAACCCATTTATTGTCCCTTGCACCTGTTCCACACCTGCCTGCACTGCCACAAGCGTATTAGCGACTGCAAGCTCTGAATCGTTATGGGTATGAATTCCAATTTTTGTACCAATAGAACTTTTTACCAAAGAACACATTTTCCCTACCTCAGATGGCAAAGATCCGCCATTAGTGTCGCATAGTATGATCCAATCGGCTCCTGCAGATTCGGCTTCCTTAAGTACCTTCATAGCGTATTCAGGATTGCTCTTATATCCATCAAAAAAATGCTCAGCGTCAAACAAAACCTCAGAACAATTATCCTTAAGGTAACTTACGCTCTCTTTAACCATGCGTAGGTTTTCTTCCAAAGTTGTGGAAAGTGCTTCGTTAACATGCATATCCCAACTTTTCCCAAAAATAGTGACAACCTCTGTGTTTGCTTCAATCAGGTTTTTAATATTCTGGTCTTTTTCTACATCATTATTGGGATGGCGCGTACTTCCGAAGGCAGTAATTTTTGCTTGTTGAAAATTACTATTTTGGATTCGACTAAAGAAATCCATATCTTTTGGATTTGACCCAGGCCAGCCTCCCTCGATATATTTTATTCCCAATTCATCAAGTTTATGGGCAATCCGAATCTTATCTTCAACGGTAAAGGAAATATCTTCAGATTGAGAACCGTCTCTTAATGTCGTGTCGTAAATGCTTATTGTTTTCATAAAATGAATATTAATTTTTTTAGATAGATTCGGCGCCACCCTCTAGCCAGCTATTTTTTTCAACCTCAGTCATTTTAAATGCTTTGTGTAAAACGCGAACAGCAAGTTCACCATATTTTTCTTCAATAATACAAGACACTCTTATTTCCGAGGTGCTTATCATCATAATGTTTATATTTTCTTCAGATAGAGCACTAAACATTTTTGCGGCAACCCCCGGATGGCTTCGCATGCCCGCACCTACAATGGAAACTTTGCATATATTAGGATCAGCACTAACATCTCGTGCCTCTATGAGTTTACCCAGTTCTTGGACTATTTTGGTAGCTTTATTTATATCCTCTCTTGTAACAGTAAACGAAATATCCGTGTGACCTTCATCACTGACATTTTGGATAATCATATCCACTGAAAGATTTTCTTCTGCGAGTCCTGTGAAAAATTTACTGGCGATTCCTGGGTGATCAGGAACACCTTTGACCGTAATTTTAGCTTGATTTTTGTCGATCATTATTCCAGATACAACTGGTTGTTCCATACTCGAATCCTCCTCACAGATCAAGGTGCCTTTAGAGTCTTCCACTAAAGATGATTTTACAACAAGTGGCATGTCGAATTTTTTGCAGAATTCAACACAGCGAAATTGCAGTACCTTCGCTCCCAAGCTAGACATTTCCAACATTTCGTCATAAGAAACGCGGTCCATTTTGCGCGCATCGGGCACAACATTTGGGTCGGCGGTATAGACTCCGTCTACGTCTGTATAGATTTCACACCTCTCGGCGTTCAAAGCTACCGCTATAGCGACAGCAGAAGTATCCGAGCCACCTCGTCCCAAAGTGGTAACATCGCCATGCTCATTTATCCCCTGAAAACCCGCAACGACAACGACATGCCCATTCTCTAAAGCTTTTCTAGCAGGCTTTGTATCGACTTCTTTGATACGCGCTTTTGTATGCGAGCTATCGGTTAGTAATCCTATTTGCCTACCTGTCATGGAAACAGCAGGGCACCCGATGTTGTCAAGGGCCATACTTAATAAGGCGCTTGAAACCCGTTCTCCAGATGATAGTAAAAGGTCGATTTCCCTATCTTTTCCACTAGAGCTAATCTGTTTAGCCATATTTAATAGTTTATCGGTTTCACCTGCCATTGCTGAAACGACAACCACAATATCAAGCCCTTCTTTTCGCATACAGGCAATACTTTCCGCAATTTTTTTAATTCGCTCAATACTACCAACGGAAGTACCGCCATATTTTTGTACCACTAATCTATTCATACTTTTAATTTACATCAAAAAACATATTCATCAAATCGGAGCCAGATTTAAAATGATTGTTCCCTTCATCAAGAAGATTTTCATCAAACCTACTTACTAATGCAGTCTTATTTTTTTCACTGATCACAAATGGGACCCGGTCGTTTCCATACTTTACAGCAACTGCCGAACTGACATGATTGACAACCACCATCATTTTGACATCGTTATTTTTGGAAATTTCCTTTAATAGTGGGCCAATTACCTTTGAGTCGATATCTTCGATGGTAAGAATCTTGTCATCAATATTTCCTTTTAGTGAAACTTCTTCGACTCCTGCCACATTGAGATAGACAATATCCCTGCCCTGCAATTCATGAATAGTGGCTTTTACTTTATTGTCAAAATTAGTTTCAGCAAACCCGGTAGCACCTTCAACCGAAACTACTCTCATATCCGCAGCTTTAGCCATTCCTTGAAAAAGTAATGATGCGGAAATAAGCGAACCAGATTTCCCATATTTTTTTTTAAAGAGGGGGAGCGTTCCTTTTTTACCGTTTCCCCATAACCAAATACTATTTACTAAGTCTAGGTTCTCACGCTTACGCTGCTGGTTTATAGGATGATTGTGTAATATGATCTGGGCTTGATTGATAATATAAATTAGATCTTTAAACTGATCATCTTCGGGCATAAACTTTCGAATCCCTTCACCAATTAACTCATTGGGTGGTGTCAAACGAGTTGTAAACTGCTTGCTAGGCATAACCATTATATTGTGAGGACCCAAACCAGGATAAAAAGTAACTGCGCAATCCGATATTTGATTCTGAAGTGCGTTTAAGTAATTTATAGATTCTTCGCAGGACAAGTGACCTGCTGTATAATCTTTCATTACCATATCGTTATGACTAGCTTGCAGGGTTACAAAGTCACAACATAGCGGAATTTCTCCATCTTTGAGATTCAACCCTATTGCCAGCGCATCAAAAAATGCTGGACCAATATCATATTTTTCGGGATCGTAACCTAAAAGCGAAAGATAGGATATCTCGTTTCCAGTATGACAATTTTCAGGAATGGTTTGTACCGACCCAGAACAGCCTTCTCTAACCATTCGATCCAGATTAGGTGTATCAGCAAGCTGCAACGGAGTCTTATTTTCTTTTTCTGCAATCGGCTTATCTGTAAGGCCGTTAGCAATTACAACCAAATATTTCATTCTAAACCAAATTTAAATGGGTGATTAGCAGGCTGAGGAGTCTTGAAAATTATATCTTATCTTTCTTAAAATTTCACACATAAACGCTTAAAAAACAATGAAAACAAAATTATTTTAAAAATACGGTATGCGAGAGATGATGGAAAATGGTTTTTTGAATCTATAATAAAAGAAGCCTTTTATACAATTTATACAATGCCAAAAACTTGTGAATAAAACCCCATTCACTCGCGCTAATTCATTGGAACATAAGGGGAAATTCAATAGACCAAGGAACATGGCTATGATACTTTATAAGGAATTGATACTTGATGTCCCTAATATGAGCGTTAAAAAATTATCACATGTACAATGTAAATGAAATTTGCAAGGATGGCCAATCTTTGCCCTTAAGCACAGAAGGAAATTTAAGAGTTGTCTTTTTAGGAGTTGGTTCAGCTTTTACCAAGCGTAACCGCCAGTCAAATTTTTTAATCATACAAGGGGATCATCATGTTTTAGTTGATTGTGGCACTCTTGGACCCTTAGCTCTTGATGATCTTGGATTAAGCGTCAGTAAAGTTCAATGTTATCTTCCCACCCATAGTCATGCTGACCATATCGGTGGCTTCGAGGAGGTTGCCTTAGTTAATCGCTATATTTCAAACGCATCGAATAAACCTAAAATGATTGTCCCAAAAGAGTATCAGGGTTTACTTTGGGACAAGAGCCTTGCAGGGGGGATTGAGTTTTGTGAGGTTGCGCAGGGTCAGCCACTCCAATTGACAGATTTTTTTGATATTCTTCGTCCAAAAGAAATGGAGTTATTTGGAAGAAAACTCTGGTCTTACCAGCATGGCCCAATGGAATTGATTCTCATGCGCACACTCCATATTCCAGATTCTGCAATTAGTATTGATGAAGCACAATGGTGTAGTGGTATTTTGGTAAACAGGAGAGTGTGGGTTTCAGGTGATACCATGTTTGATAAGGATTACCCAACACAGTTCTCGAAAATATCAGAGGTGATGTTCCATGATTGTCAAATGTTTCAAGGAGGGGTTCACGCTTCTTATCGTCAACTTATGACGTTACCCGATGAGGTACGTTCTAAAACATATCTATATCATTATAATGATAATTGGGATAATCCAAAAACTTGGGTTGAAGATTCAGATAACTTCACAGGTGATCCTGTCAAAGACGGTTTTCTAGGTTGGGCCGACCAACAGGTGGCATACGACTTTGTATAGTCTTGATACTAAAAGAGCTACTAAACTCTTAAAATCAGGAAACAGACACAGGCTAGATTGCTAGGTTTTAAAAACGAACAAATTTAATGTAGTCACTTTTTCCGCGATTCGTAGTGTTTCCTTTATTTTTCCCACCTATCTCAAGATCGGCCCGCTACAGTTTCCTTTTAGTTATTGCTCTGGGAACAATCATCAGATTGGTCGGTATCACTGCCCCCTTACATGGAGACGAGCTAGCAACAATATCAATTTGGGCAAACATGCCTCTCTTAGCCATTCCCACACATTATGAATATCCCAACAATCATATTTTTCACACTCTTGTCGTTGCTACAATATTTAAAATATTTGGACTAAATCCTTTTTTATTGCGTGCTCCAGTTTTGATTTGCGGGGTAGCAAGTCTCATACTAGCATTTTTTACCACTCATCGAATCACACGTAATGCTCAGGCTGGGTTGGCAGTTTCACTCCTGATTGCGATTAATGGTGGTCACATATTTTATTCGACCCATGCACGAGGATATATGTTGATTCTCCTTATTGGTCAATACATTTTCCATCGGTTAGTTGTCTGGATCAATGAACCTAAAATTTCATTAAGGCCGACTAAGGAGTTTTTCACTTTTAAAGAACTTTCTGTATTCGCTGGACTAATGATGGTGGCAACTTGGACACTTCCCACATTTGCATTTTTCGAAGGATCGTTGGGTCTATTTTTCCTCATCTCTCTTCTGTTATCCCAACGTGATAAATGGTTTGATCTTTCAAACGCATATCTAAAAAACCTTACAGTGATATTGATTTGCTTGTTGGGTTTGTTTGTGCAGTATTTTGTTTTAATTTCGCCGGACATGCTCGAGATGGCTTTTTCTAATGCGGCACAATCAGAATTGAGTTCTTTTCCCAAGGCTGTTTTACAGGAATGGATTCAACCATTTGAATCAGGAGAAGTTTTTTTTGTTTTATTGGTATTACTTGGACTTTTTACATTGTTTCATCTTAACCGAACGATATTGATATTAGTTTTATGTGTGTTGGTATTCCCGCCAGCTACTATCTATTTTGCCTGTTTGTCAGGATTCGTTACCATGCCTCCACACGCAAGAGTGTTTTTTTATCTACAGCCAATTTTTACCTTATGTATAGTTATTGGCGCTTTTGGCTTCATGTATCGATGGAGAAACAAGCTAAGAGAATCAGTGGGCGAAATAATTTTAGGTTTAATTTTGTTGCTGGCTACGATTGTATCTGGAAAAGAATTACTGCAGATAACTTGGCCTGATCGATTTGCACGTCAACCATTTGATCATGTTGCGAAATTTGTAAAGAACCTAGGACCTAACGATTTAATTCTATTATCTCGCAGTTCACATGTTGAGTATTATTTGTATGGTGGAAAGGAAACAACAAAACGTGTTAATCAAATTTTAGACGAAGGAAAATTAGGAGATGTTTATTTTGTTGAGTATGGTAAACCAGGGGAATCTGATTCGTTAAAGTTTAATAAGGAAGGTGCGGAGTACTTGCGGCTAAACGATTATAATCAGGTCGTAAAGACTAAGGAGGAATCAACTGGTATTATCTTGCCAATGGAACTGTTTGAATCAGAAAAGCGAATCGGAAACTTCACTTTTCGGAAGGTGAATCCCCGATTTATATATAATAGTAGTGCTTTGAGGGCACCGGCGGATTGGAAGAGGTGGAGTGGTATGATTAATTCTGCACCTGTAACGTTGGAACCCCCTTCGATGCATCCAGGAAAATTGCCCACTGTAAAGATTGAGGAACCAGGTGTTTTAATAGCTAAATCAGAAGATGAAGTAGGTGGCTCAGTTTTCTCAATTAATATTAATTTGGTATCTGCTGATCGGCATTTAGGAAAAAAGATGTCGTATCTTCATGCGGTAGAAGAGCATGGGCAATATGTTTCTAAGAACGCATGGATTGCAAATGATTGGGTGTTGGATCATCCTTATGGCCCGGATATTCTGAACCAACCTTGGCAGGCGAAAATATTTATAACGAAGGGGAAGCAACCTGTGGAAATTATTAGAACACCAGAAATCGAACAAGGGGAATTCGGTCGCCTACGCGGTATTCAGAGTTATCGTTTGGTTATACCGAAGCATACGCTGAGAACTAATGGAGATAAATTATGATTGTTGTAACCGGTGGGGCGGGTTTTATTGGAAGCGCCATCGCCCAAGAACTAAATACAAGAGAAAGAGCAGATCTCATTATAGTCGATGATATAGACCACCCTGAAAAAGAGAAAAACATAGCATCAATCAAATATAAAAAATTGATGGGAAAGAATTATTTTTTGAGGAAAATCCTTGATCGAGATATAAAGTCAATTGAGGTGATAATTCACATGGGTGCTTGTTCTTCAACAATCGAAACCGATGAAAACTTTCTTACGAAAAATAACTACCACTAC
>ERZ651768.1097-NODE-1097-length-20082-cov-2.848138_pt1 | contig 20082 bp, 19 predicted proteins | sample MGYA00514754_ERZ651768 | MGnify/ENA metagenome assembly ERZ651768
ACCCGCATACCCCAGCACGATCAGTGCCCGCTCGGGGCCATTTCCCGCCACCAGCGAGAACAGAATATCCTGAGAAGTTGTGACATATATAGATTTACCCACGGGCATTGTGGCTTCCCATTCGCGCGGTGATTCATGCAACACGAATCCACGTTCGGTTTGAACGGGGCCACCGCGCAGCACTGGTTGAGCCGTGAGAACCTCGTCGGAGGAGTCCAGTGACAATTGTTCCAAAACCTCCCCAAGACCCATGTCGAGAGGTCGATTTATCACCAGCCCTAGAGCTCCCAGATCACTGTGCTCACAGATATACGTGACGGTCTGGTGAAAGTTTGGATCCATCATCGTTGGCATCGCAATCAACAGATGCCCAGTCATATGGGTGATATCACTCACCTTTCCAGTATCGTTCTGATCGGATCAAGGCACAAGTATCTGAGTGTGGTGTCTCTGCGATTCGATTGTCATTACCGACCGCTAAACGGAGGCTTGACGTTCACGGAGGGTTTTTTCGATACTGTCGAACAGGGTTTCGGCAAGGTCGCAGCTTGCGAGCTTTTGCAGTTCCCGAATGCCAGTCGGACTAGTGACATTAATTTCCGTGAGGTAATCACCGATTACATCGAGCCCGGCGAATAACACCCCCTTTTTCTTCAACACAGGGCCAACTTGCTGACAAATCCATCGGTCACGGTCCGTGAGTTCCCGCGTCTGCGCTATTGCCCCCATGACGAGGTTTCCCCGGCCGTCGTCTCCTTGTGGTATGCGCGCAAGCGCAAAATTAGCCGGTTCACCGTTCACGAGGATGATCCGTTTGTCGCCGTCTCGGATTTCCGGAATATAACGCTGTGCCATGCTGTAGTGCGTCTGATTCCCCGTAATGGTCTCGAAAATTACGTTAACGTTGGCCTTCCTTTTTTCCACAACGAAAATTGATTGCCCCCCCATGCCGTCTAGGGGCTTCACCACAATTTTTCCTTGCTTTTCTAGGAACGCTTTCAACTCCTGAATCGACCGAGTAATTAAAGTATCGGGACAGCAATGCGGAAACCATGATGTGAACGCTTTCTCATTTATATCCCTCAGGCTAGCCGGGCGATTGACCACTAGCACCCCCCTTTCTTCCGCCTGTTCCAGAATATAGGTTGTGTAAATATATTCAGTGTCAAAGGGCGGATCCTTGCGCATCAATAGGACATCGAATTCGGCTAAGCTGATTTTCGCCACCGGGCCCAGCTCGAACCAACGGTCTTGATCATCGGTAACACGCAACTTACGGCCGTCGCCGAGCGCTTCCCCGTTCAACAGCCGTAAATCAATCTGCTCAAAGTAGTGCAAATCATGGCCCCGTTCCTGGGCCGCCAGCAGCATCGCAAGAGTGCTGTCCTTTGCCGGGGTTATTCCGGCAATCGGATCCATAACAACACCGACACGAATACTACTCATTAGGTTCTCCGGATGAGGCACCAGGGACTTATCATATCGCTTCAACTTGCATCATATTCTGTTCAAAACCTGCTGAAAAATCAGCCTCAGCCGAATATTATCCGAAGAGTGCGCACTCAAGGGTCTGCGGTCGGGCAGACTGCTTGAGCTTTTTCGCTGTGGAAAAATAAGGGTTTTCTTAGCGGCGGCCCTTGAGTTATAAACAGGGGCTAATCAGGCATTATTTTGGCAAAGGGTGCGCTCCAGCCGGTCCGACACCGCGGATTTATAGATTACATTATGTTAAAGGAGCAGAATCCCGCACTAGTGAGGGAGGCGCATGAGGTGTTTCGCATGGAATTGCGCAAAACGGAGCGGTCGCTCACATGTTATCGATAGATTCCGCTGATGGGCTTATTCGTGAGGCCCGTCAGGTTGCCTCGCCAAATTTTGATGACCGCCCGCTTGGATGTGAACCTAATTTAATTGTGATCCACGGAATATCGCTACCTCCTGGCGAATTTGGAGGGCCCTGGATTGATCAGCTTTTTACCAATGCGCTGGATTCAGATGCACACCCTTACTTTCGGGAGATAGTCGGTATGAGGGTATCGGCTCACCTTCTGATTCGCCGTGATGGCGAGTTGGTTCAATACGTGCCGCTATCGAAACGAGCCTGGCACTCCGGTGAGTCTTGCTACGCAGGCCGGGACCGTTGCAATGACTTTTCGGTGGGTATCGAAGTGGAAGGGATAGATAACGCCGTTTATACAGATGCACAATATAAACAACTGGCAAGAGCCATAATTACGCTGAAACTTGCAATTCCGTCACTCGAGCATGCGCCCATCGTCGGACATTGTGACATCGCCAATGGGCGCAAGACCGACCCGGGGCCATCATTTGACTGGCAACAACTCCATGCACTATTGAAGGGTTCTGGCTGAGCAATGGATCTTATCGAACTTGGCTATCAGGCTGCTTTGCACATATGAATTTTCTTGCATTATTACTGGGACTAGGTGTGGAACGCTTGTTGACGCACTTTTTCCACCTCCGGGAATTCCGCTGGCTTAATTCGTTGTTCGATCGAGGTTTTGCCAAGATTGCAACGGCCAAGCGCAGCCGGGCCTTAGCTGGGGCCTCAGTGCTGGCAATCGCTGTCGTGTTGCCTGTCGCCGTGATATCGATCTTGCTCCAAGATAGGTTTCTACAGATACCCTATTTTGTCTTTGCGGTTCTGGTTTTGCTGTTATCACTGGGGCCGCGTGATTTGGCTAAGGAAGCCAACGATTACTGCGCTGCTCTTGAGAATGATGGGATTGACCAGGCTGCACGTACAGCTAAGGAACTCCTCGAAGGCGAACCGCCAATAGAAGAACCAGACCGATCCGATAGTGTTGAGAGAGCAATATACATTCAGGCGAATAATCGGATTTTCGGAGTTGTTTTATGGTTTGTTCTATTAGGCCCAACGGGCGCCTGGTTGTTTCGGGTACTCGATTTGATGCGTAGACGCGCTACATATCAAATGGTGTGGGTAAGTGAACATGGCTCCGAGTTAAAAACTGAAACGGCTATCGAGACTTTGCATGGTGTCTTTGCATGGTTGCCATCGCGTCTACTGATGATTGGTTATGCGTTGGCAGGGAGTTTTGAGGGGGCAACCATAGCTTGGCGAGATTTTTATGCGCATGGCACAGAAAAATTTTTTGATCTCAGTTCTCATTTACTCGGGTCCGTTGGGCACGGCGCCCTCGGCGGTACCGACGTGCATAAAGGCACCGCTGCGCAAGCGAGGGCGGCAATGGGGTTGGTCTGGCGGACTCTTTGGTTGATCTGGTGTCCGATCCTGGCCCTATTGACACTCTACGACTGGCTTCGCTGATCATCCGGTTCGCGAACTTCCAACATGACAAGTGGCCGCTGGGTTGTTTGGGTTTGTCTAGCCGCACTAGTTGGTGTTAGTGCCTGCGGTAAAACCAATAGTGGTGCCCATGTCGCACCGATAATTGGCGAGTCCCGAACTAGAATTGTTTCTCTCGCCCCTCATTTGACAGAGTTGATATTTACCGCGGGCGCCGGCAATTTCCTGGTTGGTGCCGTTGAATTCAGCGATTTTCCTGCGCCGGCGCGGGAGCTTCTGAGGGTAGGGGACGCTTTTCGCGTCGACTACGAAGTGATCAGCAGCCTAGCCCCAGACCTGATTCTCGTCTGGCCGTCAGGGACTCCTCCAGAAGCAGTTATTCATCTGCGCGAGCTTGGATTTGAGGTCTTAGCTTTGGAGCCGTTGCGTTTAGAGGATATCGCGGACCACCTTGAAACAATTGGTCAGCTTGCCGGAACCGGGCAGACTGCATCTATCACAGCGGCTAAGTTTCGTGCAGACATCGCGGCGCTAAGGCAGCGTTACAGGAATAGCCTGCCGTTGCGGGTTTTTTATCAGGTTTCGTCCCGGCCGTACTTCACGGTAAGCGGAAACCATGTAATTGATGAAATCATTGATCTTTGCGGCGGACGCAACGTGTTTACCGATCTAGATGGTCTGGCACCAGCGGTAACTTTGGAATCGATATTGGCCGCGGATCCGGAAGTGATTATTGGCAGCACAATGGCTAAGGGTCAGCTAGGCGCACAACACGATGCCTGGCAGATTCCTTGGCTTCGCTGGCAGCGTTTGACCGCGGTTCGTAACAATAATCTATTTTCTGTAAGCGCCGATCTGATCAACCGATCCAGCACACGGATTATCGACGGTGCTCGGCAGATTTGCGCCGACTTAGAGATCGCCAGCGAGCGGCAGAAAAGGACAGCGCCACTGCAAACGGGATGACTGAGCGCTAGATTACCACTGAATAAGATCAGGATTCATCGTTCTTTAACCGTCCGTGCTTCCACAGTTGTTCCTTAGCTCCTTCGTTGCGAGCCAAGGCCCTGGCCAGAACGAACAATAGATCAGACAACCGGTTCAGGTATTCCAGTGAATGCCGATTTACGGTTGCCTGATCTGCCAGCGCACAGACCCGCCTTTCCGCCCGTCGACATACCGCCCGCGTTACGTGGCAGGTTGCAGCGGAAAATGTTCCGCCCGGCAGGACGAAATCCTTCAACGGTGGTAGGTCCGCGTTAAACTGATCGAGTGCGGTTTCGAGTCGCTCGACCTGTTCGGACGTCACAATCTCGCTTTCCGGTATGCACAATTCTCCGCCCAGATCGAACAGTCCTTGTTGCACATCCGTAAGACACTCTCTAACCGATGATGGAACATCACAGGCGAGAATCACGCCAACGCTGCTGTTTAATTCGTCGACCGTACCGTAAGCTTCGACCCGCGGCGAATCCTTGCTCACGCGATTGCCGTCGCCGAGACCGGTTGACCCGTCATCTCCGGTACGGGTATATATCTTTGTTAGTCTATGGCCCATTTTGTTATAGGCAGGCCGCGGGGTTCCTGCTAGTTAGATTGTAATCAGGGTAAACGGCGAGACTCAACAGCGCAAAGTTGAAGTAGCAGAATGGCAGCGCCGTAATCATTCGATATCATGTCGGCACCATGATGGTCCGATTGCCGTTGTGAAAACTTTCAAACGGAGTCCGGTACAAACCCTCGAGGATTGTAGGTACCAGTAAATCATTTGTTGGCCCAAATTCCCAACCGCCATCGCCATGCAGAAGTAGCACGTAATTCGAAAAACGGGCGGCCAGCATCGGGTCATGAAGAGTAGCGATTATGCATTTACCGTCCTGAGCTAGGCCACTCAGCTTATCGAGCACATCCAGTTGGTGATGTGGATCGAGATGATTAGTGGGTTCATCAAGCAGCCAAATGTTAGGATTTTGGACGAGTAAGGCTGCTAACGCGACGCGCCGGCGTTCTCCGCCAGACAGCGTCATGACCATTCGCTTTTCGAGACCTGATAGTCCGAAAACTTTTAATGCATCCATTGCCATGAGACGGTCTTGTGAGGATTCCCATTGCCAGAATCCTAGGTGCGCGTACCGGCTCATCAAAGCGCTTTCTATTACGGTAACCGGGAAAGTGTCGTCCTGCATCTGCAGCAGCAAACCGAGCCGTTGCGCAATTTGCCGTCGCGATAAATTTACCAGCGCCATGCCTTCCACGCTGACGGCGCCTGAAAGCGCCGGCCGCAGTCCCGCTAGAGTATGCAGCGTAAGTGTTTTGCCTACACCGTTGCGCCCGAGAATACAGACAAAACTACCCGCCTCAATACTCAGTTGGAGGTCTTGAACCAGTACACGGCCCTCAACCGAGATCACCAGATTTGCGCACTCCAGCGAGTTCGTCATACGGTGAATGGTATTGTTTTAAACGACCTCGCGATAGACCGGCGACGCTCGGATGGAGGTTCCAAAAGCTTTCCCGCAAAAAAAACCCCGCAGTAAATGCGGGGTGTACGGGTTATTGTTGTTGTCACGAATTCGGTATCTACTCAGAGGCGGGGCTGTGGTGGATTTATTATTGTTATTCCTTACGTTCTTTTTCTTCTCGTTCTTCTTCTTCTTCTATCCGTCCTTCTGGCTTCGATGTCTGTTGTCAGATTTCGAAATTGCCGCCGCTTGGCGCAGAAACCTTTTTGTGCGCGGCTTTCTAAGAAGCAATTCCTGTGCCACTATCAAAAAATATCATTGAAAACAGATATCTATATTTCGTAAATGCTGTAGTTTCGTAGGGCGATCAGCAATTCTGTCATTTTTACCGACACCGTTAGATTTTACAAATACTGGGAATAAAGCCAGGCAATGAGCCACGCATAAAGCGTTTTTGTTTCCCACTTGAGGCTATTGTCGACTGTCCTTGAGTTTGTTCAATGCACTCAAGGTCCCTGGATCGATCAAGCAACCTCAATTTTGTCCAGTTTTTCGCCCACTATTCGGAAATTATGTAAATTTATTCGACATTTAGTCGTTTGTCTGCCCGGCTGCGGAGTTTCCGGGCCTGATGAGCGGGCACTAGTGCACCGATCGCTTGCTACCTCGCTTAAGGCTGTAAGCGCGTGACTCGCCAGGGTGATGCCGAAAAAGCCAGCTTTTCATCTGCGGACAGGTGCCTGTCCCAGCGAGCGCGGTCATGTAATCTAGCCTCGCCGCTGACCCATAACTCCACTGCGTCAATCCATAGTCGATAACCGCCCCAGTAGTCCGGCCGCGGAATTGATTCGACCGAATCGGCGTTATAGCGTTCCGTGGCATAGTTGAATTTTGTTAACAGCGCTTCCCTGGATACCAGTGGTTGACTCTGCCGACTGGCCCATGCGCCGATCTGACTCTCCACGTCGCGGGTCGCAAAATACCGTTCGCTTTCGTTTTCGGGCGACTTGATCGCGATTCCCTCTAGCCGCGCCTGTCGCTGCTGTTCAGACCAATTGAATACTGCGGCGACACGCGGCATGTGCGCGATGTCCTCTGCCTTTGGTGATTCGTAGTTGGTGTAGAACACCAGGTATCCAGAGGTTATTGACAGATCTTTGCAGAGCACCATTCGAACGGAAGGTTTGTTGTTGGCGCCGACCGTGGCCAACGCGAACGCGTTGGAGTTAGGCAGTAGGCTGCTGACAAGTGCATCGGCTAGCCACTGATCCAGCAGCGGCAATGGATTCTGTGGCAGGGGTTCGGGAAGAGCAGCCATGGGTTTGTTAGCGGTGAATTGTCATTGCTTTTCGACGGAGCTACAGGCGCCCCGGTCCGCCGCGGTATTCAGTCATTGAACCGGATAACGGAGCGGATGCTGCCACCCTCGTGCATCAAGTCAAATGCGGTATTGATTTCCTCTAACCGCATGGTATGCGTGATCATTTCATCGACTTTGATGTCACCAGCAAGGTATTTGTCCACGTAGCTTGGCAATTCACTGCGACCCTTGACGCCACCAAACGCGGTACCTCGCCAAACCCGTCCGGTCACCAGTTGGAATGGCCTGGTTGAGATTTCTTCGCCTGCCCCTGCGACGCCTATGATGACCGATTCCCCCCAGCCTTTGTGGCAGCATTCCAGAGCTGAGCGCATGAGATCCACTTGGCCTACGCATTCAAAAGAATAATCGACTCCGCCGTTTGTCAGTTCAACGATTGCTTCGCTTATTGGTTGATCGTAGTCAGTAGGGTTCACGCATTCAGTGGCCCCCATTTGTTTTGCAAATTCGAATTTCTCGGGATTCACGTCTACCGCAATGATTCTTTCAGCACCTGCCATGACGGCACCTTGGATAACGCTCAGGCCGATACCGCCGAGGCCGAAAACCGCTATGGTGGCGCCGGATTCGACGCGCGCCGTGTTGAGGACTGCCCCAATTCCCGTAGTGATGCCGCAACCAAGTAAACAGATTTTATCAAGAGGCGCGGCCGGATTGACTTTCGCCACAGCAATTTCGGGTAACACCGTGTATTCCGAAAAGGTAGAGGTTCCCATGTAGTGGTGAATTATTTTTCCATTCGTGGAAAAACGGCTAGTGCCGTCGGGCATCAGGCCTTGGCCTTGGGTAATCCGGATAGCCTGACATAAGTTCGTCTTACCTGATTCGCAAAACTCACAGATTCCGCATTCGGGCGTATACAGTGGAATAACATGGTCGTCGGGCTTGACGCTGGTTACACCGACGCCTACTTCCTCTACAATTGCGCCGCCTTCGTGCCCCATGATTGCCGGAAACAAACCCTCCGGATCGGCCCCCGACAGGGTGTATGCATCGGTGTGGCAAACGCCGGAAGCCACAATTCGAAGTAAAACCTCGCCCTTTTTTGGCCCTTCTACATCCACTTCTTCGATGGCCAGCGGCTGGCCAGCCGCCCATGCCACCGCGGCACGTGATTTCATAGTGCTTCCCCGATTTATTTCGTTACCCGCCTAGGTGCTGATAATCTGTATTGTAGGTTGGCGCCTGATCAAGGGCCAGAGGCTGAATCTCGCCATCGGCCAAGCGCGCGACTTGCGGCACTGTTCGGGACTCTGTAAAAGAACTTTCACGCGGTTACCTGTCTTAGAAATGAACCTCAAAGATCTGCGCAATCGTCTGTCGGAGTTGGATCGGCAAATCATCGAACTGATCGCCGAGCGTCAGACCGTGGTTGAAGAGGTCGGTGTCAGCAAGCGGGCCGATGGACGGGCCACTCGTGATTTTGCCCGTGAGAAAGTTGTCCTCGATGTGGCGGCCGAACAGGCGAGCGCGCTTGGACTGCCACCGGAACTCGCGGAACATTTGATGCAACTCCTGATTCGCTTTTCGCTGACGGACCAAGAACAGGCGCGTATCAAGGCCGAGGGTCAGGGTCAGGGACGCAAGGCCCTCGTCATCGGCGGCGGCAGAATGGGGCAATGGTTTGTTGATTTTCTTGAATCTCAGGGCTTTGATATCACTCTGGCTGATCCGTTGGTCAAGCGAGTCGATGTTGAATGCGTCAAAGACTGGCAAGTTGCCGATGATGTCTTTGCCGTAACGGTAATTGCCACACCAATGCGCGCGGCGGCCGAAATTTTGTTGGAAATGTCGAAACAAGATCGCAAGGGTCTGATCTTCGATATTGGTTCGCTGAAAACCCCGCTGATCAGGGGTCTACGTGCGATGGCTAAGTCTGGTGCTAAGGTTACGTCGATTCATCCTATGTTTGGTCCCGACACCCGATTGCTGTCGGGAAAACACGTAATTTTTCTCGATGCGGGTTCGGCGGAGGCAACTCGAGAGGCCCAATCTCTTTTTGACTCAACCATGGTGCAGAAGTCCGAGATGAATCTCGAAGAGCACGATCGACTGATCGCTTATGTGCTGGGTTTATCGCACGCGCTGAACATCGCTTTTTCCGAGGTGCTCTCCGAAAGCGGGGAAGACGTGCCGCGCCTAGAGAATTTGTCCAGCACAACGTTTGATGCACAGCTCGAGGTGGCATCTAGGGTGGCCCAGGAAAATCCGCACCTGTATTTCGAGATTCAATCACTGAACCGTTTTGGCTTGGAGCCACTTGAGGGATTGAGTCGCGCGATTCAAGCGATTATCGACAGCGTGCGCAACGGGGACGAAGAAGCTTTCCTTAAACTCATGGAGCGCGGTAAAGACTATTTGCAGCGCCGGGATTGATCGAAGGGTCTAGTTGAAAGGTGCCCGACTGCGGCGAAGCAGGATAAGAAACAGCGGCACACCCACCAGTGCAGTGATCGCACCAACCGGGAGTTGGCGTGGTGACACAACCGTGCGGGCCAAAGTATCAGAGATAATCAGTAAAGAACCGCCGGCCAGCGCCGAGCAAGGCACGACAATGCGATGATCAGCACCGGTGGCCAGACGAACCAGGTGTGGGACGACGAGGCCAACAAAACCAACCGTACCGGCCGTGGTGACCGCGATAGCGGTAAGCAATGCACTCAGAAAATACAGCAGAGAACGCATCGGCCCAACCGCGACACCGAGCAAAGCAGCCTGTTGCTCACCGGTTGCCAGCACGTTAAGTGAGCGCGCGAGCGCTATTCCGATAATGGTGGCAACGGCCATTGTGATCAGTACCGGCAGCGGGTCAGTGGCGAAGGAAAAATCCCCCATCAGCCAAAACAGCATTCCGCGCAGATTTTTATCCGGCGACAGCGCCAGTATCAAGCTGACCAGCGCACCCCAGCCTGCCGCGACGACGACCCCGGTTAACAGTAAGCGACCGGGTGCCCAGCCCTGCTGGCTGCGAGCAATCGCAAATACCATCAGCGTGCTGCCGAGCGCGCCGAAAAATGCCCACATATTTAGCAGGAGACCTGAGGCGCCAAGCGCCATCGCTATCAAGGCAGCTGCGGCTGCTCCGCCCGATGTTCCCAAAATATATGGATCGGCCAGTGGGTTGCGCAGCAGTACCTGCATCATGACACCCGCCAGCGCAAGCCCTGCTCCGGTGCCGAACGCCGTCAGCGCTCGCGGGAGGCGGAGTTTCAGTACGACGTCACGGGTAGCGCTGTCTCCGGCGCCAGATAGGGATGCTAGGACTTCACCCGGCCCCTCGGTAAAGCTGCCGCTGAGCAGCGCAAAAAGCAGCGATGCGATAGTCAGGATTGTCAGGCCAATAAGAAGTTTGCTGCGCGTCATCCATTCATATCCACGAGCTGAGCCTTCACACACGTGCTCCGAAACGTTTCGAGCCGGATCCGGTGCCATGACAGCATAAATGGGATTATGAAAGAATGGCAGCGAACCAGGTTGAGCATAATGGATCATATTGACACAGATGGATATCGGGCAAACGTTGGCATGATTGTGGCCAACGTCAATGGCTTGGTGTTGCTAGGGGGGCGTTTCAATCAAAGTGGTTGGCAGTTCCCCCAAGGCGGCATCCGCGTGCACGAGACTGCTGAACAGGCGATGTATCGTGAATTGGCCGAGGAGATTGGGCTGTCCCGCGATGATGTTGAGCTAATGGGCGAGACGCGCGACTGGCTGCGGTACCAACTACCCAACCGCTATATTCGCAAGCACACGGATCCAGTGTGTATTGGGCAAAAGCAGCGTTGGTTCATGTTGCGGCTGATCGCCACCGATCGAATTCTGCGTCTGGATACAATGGATAAACCCGAGTTTGATCGCTGGCGATGGGTTGAGTATTGGCGACCGGTTAAGGAGGTCATATATTTTAAGCGCCAGGTCTATGTGCGGGCACTTCTGGAACTCGGTCCACTGTTGTTTCCCAATGGCATTCCAGAGCAACCGCGCTGGTGGCCAAAGGAATGGCTGTCCGCCCCGGATTACTGATGGCGCTGCTCTGTTTTGAACCGCTGGGGCAATCGGTATGCCAAACGTCGGGGCCGCCGGGATTTTGTTTTTGTTAGCCGACCTTTAACATTTACTGCGGGACATGTCATATGCTCGCGGTATGAGCGCTCCCAAACTGGTGGTCAGATCTCATGCTCCGCATTACAAAGTTCTGTTGTGGGTATTGGCTGCTGTCGCCATGATTGGGGCAAGTTTTGGCTTGTATGTGGCCGGCCAGAGCCGGGCAGGGTTCAATCGCACCCAAGCGGCATTCCAGCTCGCTGCGCTGCGCAAAGAACTTAGCGAGCAAGAAGCCGAGAATCACGCATTGCGGGCGAAGATTGCTATGTTGGACACGGGAGCCAAGATTGATAGCGAAGCCTACCGGCGGGTAGAAACTGCGTTGGTGGATCTTCAGACCAAGATTCTTGACCAGCAGGAAGATATTGCTTTCTATCGAGGGATCGTCTCGCCGGACGATACCGCTGGCCTGCGGATCCAGAACTTCAGCATGTCGCGGGCAATCGGCCCGCGCACATTTAATATGCAGCTAGTCTTGGCTCAGGCTTTCCGTAGTGGGAGCCAAGTGGCCGGGCACGTTGAGTTGAATGTCGACGGCGTGCGTCAGGGAGAGGCGGTCCGTCTAGGCCTTCAAGATTTGTTGGCTGATGGGGTTTCCCCGAGTCGGCTGAACTTCTCGTTTCGTTACTTCCAAGATCTTACCGTCGATCTGGTGCTGCCACAGGGCTTCGCGCCGCAGCGGATCACCGTCAGAATCACACCAAAGGGAAAATCTGCCAAAACCGTCGAAGAAACCTTCGATTGGGTGGTCAGATCGGGTTAGGCTTGAATTCCGCGTCCGGAGGCAGCATATATACTGCAGGTGGAGGCAGTGGCCCGGATGCTCGTTTCAGCTAGAGCCTAGTTTGCGGAGATGAACTGATGATTGGTCGGAAACGGCGTCGGCCGGCAGCGATACAAACCCTGATTGGAGAAGGAACGTGTCTGAAAGGAGACTTGCACTTCGTTGGCGGCGCCCATATAGATGGAACTGTTAACGGTGAGGTGACGTCTAGCCTGGATTTGAACGCTTTTCTCAGTGTCAGCGAAAAAGGCCGGGTTGAGGGCAATATCAGAGTTCCGCACCTAGCCCTGAGCGGAACCGTCAAAGGCGACGTGTTTGTTGCCGATAAAGCCGAGTTCGGTCCGACCGCTAAAGTCATTGGCAACGTGCACTACCAGCTGATTGAAATTGCTGCGGGCGCTGAGATCAATGGCAAACTGATTCACGAGGCGCCAAAGGATCATCACGAGCTTGATAGACAAAGCGAGCCGAAAGCAACAGATGCCAAGGTCAAGTTGATACCGCGCAGTGCAACGGTCAGCCGAACAGGTCGAAAAAATATCGGTTAGAATAGGCTCAGTAAGGAAAGACTACGCGCGATAGATATACGGAATGAGTTCAGTGACTGACAACCAGATCAACGGGCCCGCTTCCATCATCTTCACTGATGCAGCGGCGCACAAAGTGGGTGAATTGATCCTCGAGGAGCAGAACCCTGAATTGAAACTGCGGGTATTTATAGCTGGTGGTGGCTGTTCCGGATTCCAATACGGGTTTACCTTTGATCAGGACCTGCAGGACGGTGACATGCAGGTGCAAAACGGCAGCGTGAAGTTGCTGATCGACCCAATGAGCTTTCAATATCTGGTCGGCGCAGAAATCGACTACAAGGAAGACCTGCAGGGATCACAGTTCGTTATTCGCAATCCGAATGCCCAGACGACTTGCGGTTGCGGGTCTTCATTCTCCGTATAGCATGTCAACGGTGAGCCCTTGCAGGGCGCGTTACCCCGTCTACGCGAACAGGAACTGACCCGCCTCTGTCACAGCGGCTTGGAGTGCGGAGTCAATGTATATCCAATCTAGGTGACCCGCCTGTGTTCTGTGCGAGCTTATCCAGCAAGCTGTCCTGCACCGATAACGGCCTTTCGCCGGCTTTAGGTGAAATGCGTCGATAGCTTCCGTTCGGTAACAGTTGCCAAGCTTTGCTGTTATCGCTGAGATACAGGGCGAGGTCGCCGATGAGCCGCGCCTTTGATTCCGAATCAAGGATCGGATATGCAATCTCGATACGGCGAAATACATTCCTATCCATCCAATCGGCACTCGAGCAAAACACTTTCGCGTCGCCGTTCGCATAGAAATAGTAAATACGCGAATGCTCCAGAAACCGCCCGACGATTGAACGGACCCTAATATTGTCCGAAACTCCTGGGACGCCAGGGCGTAGGCAACACATGCCCCGTACGATCAAATCAACCATGACGCCGGCAGACGAAGCCTTATACAGTGTGCGAATAATCTCCGGCTCCACCAGCGCATTGAGCTTCGCGATGATATGCCCATTGCGTCCGGCTCTGGCGTTTGTAATCTCGCGATCAATCAATGCCAGTAAGTTTTCTTGCAGCTGGAATGGAGCTTGAACCAGTTTTTTCAATGGTGGTGTTTGCATCATGCTGGTCAGCTGGAGAAAAACATGGTGCACATCGTCGGCTATTTCTTCGTTAGTTGTAAGTAAACCGTAGTCGGTGTATGTGCGCGCCGTCTCCGGATGGTAATTACCGGTTCCTAGGTGTACATAGCGCGTAAGCTGCCCCTGCTCTTGACGAACTATTAAGGTCAGTTTGCAGTGTGTTTTGAATCCGACGATGCCATAGACGACATGTGCACCCGCTTCTTGGAGCCGGTTTGCTAGGGAAATATTAGCCGCTTCGTCGAATCTCGCGCGCAATTCGACGAGCACGGTCACTTCCTTGCCGGCACTTGCTGCTTCAACTAAATAGTCTATGATCTGCGAGTCTAGGGTCGTACGGTAAAGCGTCATCTTTATTGCGACAACAGCAGGATCCTCCGCAGCAACCTTGACTAGCTCGAGCACGGTACCGAAAGAATCGAACGGATGATGCAACAGCACATCCTGGCTTTGTAGCAACGAGAATATGTCGGAATTGTTCCTCAGGCATTTCTGCACACCCGACGTGAATGGCGGATATTTTAGATCACTCCGTTCGCTCTCGCTGTAAACCGTCATCATTCGATTGAGATTAACAGGTCCGTCGGCTAGGTACATGTCGTCTTCGTCAAGTTCAAATACATCCAGCAGATATCTAGTCAACTCGTCTGGGCAGCTATGCGCAACTTCTAGTCGCACGGCCGCACCATAGCGGCTGGCAGCAAGTTGCCCTTCCAGAGCGCGCATTAGATTTTCCATTTCCTCTTCGTCAACGTAGAGATCACTGTTACGAGTAACGCGAAACTGGTAACAACCCGTGATTTCCATACCAGTAAAAAGTGTATCGACAAATGCATGGATGATTGACGACAGAAATACGAAATCGTTTTCGGCCGGACCGGCGAGTTGGGGTGGTAACCGGGTCAATCTCGGTAACGACCGCGGCGCTTGCACAATCGCTCGCTTGCACGGTCGGCCGAATGCGTGGATGCCTTCAAGGCCGACGATAAAATTCAGGCTCTTATTCAGAATTCTCGGAAACGGTCGGGCGGGGTCGAGCGAGATCGGGCTGAGCGTCGGTTCAACCTGTGCTTCGAAGTAGCTTTTGAGCCACTCACGTTGCGAGTCCGTCCAGTTGTCACGTCGAATGAATCTGATGCCCTCCCGAGAAAGCGCCGGCATCAGATCTTCATTTAACAATCGGTACTGCTGCGTGACTATGTCGCGCATAATTGGAGCTATAGCGCGTAGCAACTGCTGGGGCGTTAGCATGTCGGGCCCCGTCGGCGTGGAACCGGCTTCGGCACGTTGTTTTAATCCGCTGACCCGAATCTCGAAAAACTCGTCCAAATTAGTCGAGACGATGCACAAAAATCTCAACCGTTCCAGCAGCGGAACGTTTGGATCTGTGGCTTGGTACATCACGCGGCGATTGAATTCCAATGCACTTAGCTCACGATTAATATAGTGATTGGGCAGCTTGAGATTCACTGTGTCCATTGCTGTTGTTTTTGTCCGGTTGGCTGAGATTAGCCGCGCCGGCTTTGCCGGCCTAGCGCGTCGACTACCTAGGGTCCAGCCCTGAATATACCAGCCCAGAGCTTCCGAGCGGGTAGCGGGCGTTTATGTTATTTCGGTTAGGTGGCCGGCAAATAGACGCCGCCAAGCCCCCCGGCCCGGGTGGCCCCGGTTACTGAGGGCATAGTGCCCGGTTGGCCGAGCAGCCGCTGGCGGGCCAGCCACGCAAATGCAGCGGCCTCAACCCACTCCGGGGCCAGCCCCCAGGCGTCAGTGGGTTCGACCGTCCGGTCTGGCAAGGTGTGTTGCAGGCGTGACATCAGGTGCTGGTTCAATGCGCCACCCCCGCATACGCCGACCGCGGTCGCGCCCGGCGCGGCCGATTCGACCGCTTGTGCAATCTCTACAACAGTCAACTCCGCCAGGGAGGCTTGAACATCCTTCCGCTCAGGTGCTCGATCCAATTTTGCAATCAGGCCGTCCAGCCAGTCCAGATGGAAGTGTTCCCGCCCAGTGCTTTTTGGTGGTATGCGCCCGAAGTACGGGTCGGCTCGCAGAAGAGCCAGCAATTCCTCGTTCACCTGCCCCGAGGCAGCCCAGGAGCCATTGTCGTCATAGGGCATGCCGCGATGCCGGTTGCCCCATCTGTCCATCAGGGTGTTGCCTGGACCGACGTCGAATCCCGTGACCGGTTGGCCAGGCTGCAGCACGCTAATATTGGCGATGCCGCCAATATTGATGACCACGCGAGCTGTGGTTGGGTCGGCGAACATCCATTCGTGAAACGCAGGCACCAATGGTGCGCCTTGGCCGCCGAGTGCAATGTCAGCGCTGCGAAAATCGGCAACCGTGACTATGCCGGTTAGCGCGGCAAGGGTTGATGGATTGCCGAGCTGCAAAGAAAACGGTGGCGTTGAATCGGGGGAATGGCAAACCGTTTGTCCATGACTGCCGATCGCGGTGATGCGGTCCGTTTCCAACTGTGCAGCAGCAAGTACCTTGCTGACCACGGTGGCGTAGGTTATCGCAATTTGCTCGTGCAGCGAACCGATATCTTCGAGCCGGATATGCCCGCGCGCATCGATAAAATCGTGCAACCTTCGTTGCAGTTGTTCCGGGTAGCTTTCGGTCAGCTGGTGGAGCAATTTGCCATCTTGCCCGGCGAATTCCATTAGTACGCAGTCGCTGCCGTCCAAGCTGGTGCCGGACATCAAACCGATATACAGCTCGGTTTTCATGTTCTGATTATTGCTGGTTGCGGCGCTGGGATCACCGAATTGTAATCTGGGCCCGACTGGTTCAATTGGTGTTCGATGCGGTCAATCCAGCCAGAATTTGGTGTTTAGCATCGAGCTTCAGCAGCATCGGGCGGGTTGCTCGAAGAAAGTCTTCGCGGAGTTCCGGATCTATCGGTTCGGCTGCCGGCAACGAAACCGTGCGCGGATTCATGTGCACACCATTTTTGCGGTATTCGTAGTGCAGATGGGGTCCGGTAGCGAGCCCAGTCTGACCTACGTAGCCGATAATATTTCCCTGGCGGACCCGGGATCCATTGTGTGTCTTGCCGGAGAATCGTGATAGATGCCCATACAAGGTTGTAATATTGCCGCCATGTTGAATAATGACCGCGTTCCCGTAACTGCCTTTCCTGCCACGAAAAATTACTTTCCCGTCGCCGCTAGCTTGAACGGGAGTACCCAAAGGTGCCGCGTAGTCAACGCCCTTATGAGCTCTGATCGTATTTAGCTTGGGGTGGCGCCGTCGCGGATTAAAATTCGAACTTATTCTTGTAAATCTGACCGGCGTCCTTACGAATGCCTTGCGGACATTATTACCCTGTGGCGTAAAGTAATCGATCTGACCTTCAGGCCCCACGTACCTCAGTGCACGGAATATTTCGCCCTGGTTGATAAATTCGGCGGCAAGAATGTCGCCTTGTTTGACTAATTCGCCGTCGCGCCAGAGTTCCTCAAAAATCACAATAAATTCGTCCCCTTCGCGAATGTCCAGCACAAAGTCGATGTCCCAGGCAAAAATGCCTGCAAGATTCATGATGCTCTGGTCCGAGATGCCCGCTTTGGCGGCTGCTTTGAACAATGAGCTGGAAATGTCGCCCCCAGCAACGATCTGACGCGAAACGATCTCGTGCATTACCATTTCCGCAAGGTACGCGTCGCCTGAGCGATAAACTCTCAGTGAGTTAGCAAAGTCAATTTCCCGGCTCAGGCTCAAAATCCTTCCGTTGTGATGTCTGATCACAATCTCGTCCCCGGGTTTGAGAAGGCGAAGATGCCTGTGGGACAGATCCGGCTGCATCAGGGCTGCGAGGTCGCGAATGCTCCAGCGGTTCCTGCGGAACATTCGATCGAGGCTATCGCCTCGTCGAACCGTCAACAACGTGAGTTCCCCGGTAGGCTCGGCCTTCGTAGATGGCGCCTGCATGTTTTTCTGAGCGGCCTCCGGGTCACCCAAATTTGCGGCGGGCAATGCGAGAGGTGTCGTAATCAACGCAGTCCCGCTCCGGTTCGAACCATCGGGCACCGCGTAGGGCAGAATGAACACCACTAAGATTAACGGAACACCCAAGCCAGCAATGAACCATTTTAGCCAGCGCGAACCGGGGTGTGACGGTGCAAGCGTTGGCTTATAGTTCTGTATCATAGGTTGATTTAAAGCCACCTGTTACCCTGTGGCGCTAAGGTTTCGTCTTCGTGCCCCATATACAGTCACTTAATGCTGCTCGGCCCGTGTGGTACCTCGACTTATGTGGCCCGCTAAGTACTGCGATCGGAATGCCTTGCTAGGCTGAGCTTGCCACAGTGTCCGCGGCCAAGATTATCAGCAAATACGCTCCACCAGGTCAACGATGCAGATCAAAAAAATAGTAATTAAGCATGAATCAAATCGAAGCATGGGATATTCGCCCCAGCAGCTGACCAGTGTTCGGTCGACCATATGCAGTGAATTGTTTATGCTCGGCGCCCAGGCACGTGCGCAGACCTTCGGCATTGCATCGAGGGAAGTGACCCGCCGTCGGGTTTGCTAGCAGAGGTGATAGATGAAGACGGTCGACGAGCAATTGCTGGAGATAAAACGAGGCGCTAAAGAAATCCTCGTCGAGGATGAATTGCGCGACAAGCTAGCATCCGGCCGGCCAATGTGCGTTAAAGCAGGATTTGACCCTACTGCTCCCGATTTACACCTGGGGCATACGGTTTTGATCAATAAAATGCGTCAGTTTCAGGATCTCGGTCACGAGGTCATTTTCCTGATTGGCGATTTCACCGGGATTATTGGCGATCCGTCCGGTCGCAATGCAACGCGGCCGGCCCTGACTGCGGATGAACTGGAACAAAATGCTGACACCTACAAAAGCCAGATTTTCCACATCCTCGATGAGGCAAAAACGCGGATAGACTTCAATTCTCGCTGGATGAATAACATGGATGCCGGCGGATTAATCGAGCTGGCAGCAAAACACACCGTAGCGCGGATGCTCGAGCGGGACGATTTTCATAAGCGCTACAAAAGCGAGCAGCCGATCGCGATCCACGAGTTTCTGTATCCGCTGGTTCAAGGATATGACTCAGTTGCGCTGAAAGTCGACGTGGAACTCGGCGGCACCGACCAGAAATTCAACCTGCTCGTTGGTCGGCAGATACAGCAAGCCTATGGTCAGCCCAGCCAAGTTGTATTGACCATGCCATTATTAGAAGGCCTGGATGGAGTCAACAAGATGTCAAAATCTCTGGGTAATTACGTTGGCATTACCGATGAACCGGACGAAATGTTCGGCAAACTGATGTCGGTATCCGATGACCTGATGTGGCGGTATTTTGAACTGCTAAGTTTCAGGCCGCTCGCCGACATCGAGGAATTGCGCAACCATGTGTCTGCTGGTGCCAATCCTCGCGACGCCAAGTTCGAACTGGCCGGTGAAATTGTGAGTCGCTTCCATAGCCCGGAGGTAGCCGATAAGGCAAAGAACTCCTTTATAAGTAGATTCAAGGATGGGGCCATGCCGGACCACATCCAGGAGGTCACCGTCCAGGCTGACAGGGGGACCATTGGCGTCGCGCACCTGCTGCGTCAGGCCCAACTGGTTGCGAGTACCTCGGAGGCTTTTCGCATGATTAAGCAGGGCGCCGTGAGGGTTGACGGTGAGCGAATCGCTGACCGTGCTCAAAAAATTTCAGCCGGTAGTACCCATGTTTATCAAGTCGGTAAGCGGCGTTTTGCAAGGGTTACAGTAGCCTGAATAAAGGAAATGGAGTCGCGGATCTCGCACTGCGAATTTCCTTATCCTTGGCCCGGTAAATCTAATTCCCGTATATCGTTGACCACCTGTGGGATACCGGTATAATCCGCCGGCTGCCCGCGATTTACGCGGGCTCGTTCTTTAACAATCAATATAGGTAATTTGTGCGGGCGCTCGTGTCTGGCCTGAATCAATGGCCGAACATGAGTGACCGAACATTCCTGCCTAGCAGTAAGTAGTTCGGGATCACTCAGTTATTGACTCAAAGTCTATAAACTGAAGAGTTTGATCCTGGCTCAGATTGAACGCTGGCGGCATGCTTAACACATGCAAGTCGAACGGTAACAGGCCGCTGTGATCCCTTCGGGGTGAACTTGGTGCTGACGAGTGGCGAACGGGTGAGTAATACGTGGGAATCTACCTAGTAGTGGGGGACAACCCGGGGAAACCCGGGCTAATACCGCATACGCTCTACGGAGGAAAGCGGGGGATCTTCGGACCTCGCGCTGCTAGATGAGCCCACGTCGGATTAGCTTGTTGGTGAGGTAACGGCTTACCAAGGCGACGATCCGTAGCTGGTCTGAGAGGATGATCAGCCACACTGGGACTGAGACACGGCCCAGACTCCTACG
>ERZ651768.1098-NODE-1098-length-20076-cov-10.770239_pt1 | contig 20076 bp, 23 predicted proteins | sample MGYA00514754_ERZ651768 | MGnify/ENA metagenome assembly ERZ651768
ACAAATTTGAACATCTTTACCGCAATGGTAGGAACCATAATCATAGGTATAGGGATTGATAATTCTATTCAAATCACGGAAAGAGTGAGGGAAGAAGGTACCACCCCAGAAGGAATTCAGAGGGCGGTCGAGAATACTGGCCAATCTGTCGTAGAAGCTACTTTTACAACTATGGGAGGAGTATTCGCAGGAGTTATTATCTCATTATATAGAACGCAATTCGTTGGTCTCAGAAATTTCTTCGGACTTATTATCACATTAGTTCTCTTCTCGCTGTTAATGGCTGTTTTTGCACTTCCAAGTTTTTACCACGCATTACATTATCTAAAACTGAAATATGCGAAGACACCGTTTGTACTGTCTATTTTGGGAATGATAAACTATCTCAAATCCGGACTTCTTCTTCCTCTAAAACTCATTGCTCGCCTCTTTAGTTAGAGAGCATTTCACTTACGGCTAAAACTGCCTTCCTAGCATAAGGGACCAAACGAGCTTCAATCTGATTATCCTTGGCTCCAGGGCCTATTATTCCATATCCAATTGGTTTCATCGATGCAAGCTGGAGATCAATGATTCCCTTAGTAACGGCCTGACCCATGACCAATCCATGGTCAGTGTCTCCCTTTTCTATTATTCCTAGGACAACTGCACCCTCTATTGATTCCCTAATCAAGAGATGTTTGAGTTGCAATGGGACTTCCATTGAACCTGGAACCCAGGATACTTCTTCCACAATAAGGTTGTTCTCAGAGGCGGTCTTTCTTGCCTCATCAACCATCTTGTCAACTAAATCCTTGTGAAAACTGCCTGCAACTATCGCTATTGATTTAGCCATTTATTGTCTCCTTGCTAATTTCTGAAACCGTGTCTACCATATTTCTAGTCTGGGTCTCAATCTCCAAATTCACGGTATCTCCAACCTTCTTCTGGCCCAAATTGGTCAACCGCAATGTTTCTGGGATAAGATATACATTGAATTCATTCTTGGATTTGCGAACCTCGCCGATTGTTAAGCTGATACCATCAAGTGCAATATATCCTTTGGGAAAAATGTAACGCATAGTCTCCGACGTGGTCTGAAAAGTAATTATGTGATTGTTCACGGGTTTATCGATTTGACAAATCTTGACAATATCTGAAACATGACCTGATACTAAATGCCCCCCAATCTCATCGCCCAATTTTATTGATCGTTCCATATTCACCCTGTCATTCTCTTTAATCGAATTGAGGGTCGATACCTTTAATGTTTCCATCATAACATCAAAGTTCAATGTCTGCTCTTTAATCGATGATACTGTCAAACACACACCATCCACACAAACGCTAGCTCCAATCTGAAGGTCGGTGGAAAAATCAGCCGGTACTTCAATCTCAAGATTATACAAGCCCTTGTGTTTCGTGACACTATTGACGATTGCTGTTGCCTCAACTATTCCGGAAAAAACCACAAATCCTCATTCTGATCCATACTTCTCACGATAAATTTTCATTATCTTCGAGATTATCTTACGGGATCCGGCTAAATCCTGCTCCATCTCGTGCAATCGGACAACTTTTACATCAAGATCACGCTCAATAAGTTTAGACTCCAACTCAGCTGTGCTGAACAACCTCTGATCGTATCCCAAGGCAATTACATTAGGTCTTATTTCTTCAACTATTATATCGAGCATGTTACCTGTTCTTCCTATAACCACATGATCTACAGGTTTGAGATGCGAAACCATCTCAGCCCTCCTCTCATCAGACAAAATTGGTTCGCCTTTCATTCTTCTAACGGTGTCATCGTTAGCTACGATTACAACCAACTCATCGCCATGTTCCTTAGCAGCATTGAGAAAATGGGCATGGCCTGAATGGATTATGTCAAACACTCCAGTAGCTACGACTTTCACTGACACGCCTCCACAATCTGTCGGCCCTCTAAAAACAAATATCCCTGCTTCTGGGCCCAGGTTTGGGCCTCTTCTGGGGAAAGGGCATTACCGTCATCAGATAACATTTCACAACCTAAGGCTACGGGAGTAAGATTTAGAAAACTCATAAGCGCAATAATCAATTCTGTGTGACCCTGACGCCCTTGTAGCAGTTCACGATCCGCAATACAGATTGGGACATGTCCAGGGATTCGGAAATTTTGTGCCATTTTGACCTTGCAGTCTGTACCGGATGAATATGAGGACTCTTGCATTAGTTCTGCAAACGATTTGGCCGTGAGGGACCTATCATTATCAGTTATTCCTGTAAACGTATCTTTGTGATTTATGAAAAGCGAAAAAGAAGAACGTGTATCGTATGGAAGCGAATGGCTGAGCATGCCATTCAATAAATCAAATTCTCCGGAATCATGGGTTACAGAACGGTACAAGTCCTGAGCAAAAGGTAAACCGAGTTTTTCTGATGCTGCGTAGTCAGATGCCAGAAATACCATTCCTCCACCCTGTTTTCTGAGGAAACGGACACTGGCAGGAGTAACATGTCTAGCGGAAAAGAAAATATCGGTTTCACCCTCGCGCTGGGAATCGTCAAAGACTAAAATCGGTTCACCTTTATCCAGTACTTTCGCAATATCTTCAACCGGCAATAGACTATCGTTTATCGTTATTTTAATCCCTCGCTGAAGTTAACTTTGATAGTTGCATTAAATAATTGTGTATATACTCAAAAATGAGTATTCAATCTAAATCATAGGTTATTCGGTCCATCTGGGCCACTGAAACGGCCTTCTGGCTTACATACCGTGTGCAAGACAAATCTTTTTCCTCGAGTTTAACGACCATCAAAGAACCGGGATCTCTATTACAGATCAGGGGATCGTTCTCCGGTGAAGTATAGAGATCATAACCTCCCCATTCTTGTTTCCAGCTTTTGGTAAAATCATAGGTAACTGTCAGTCTTCGGGGTTCCGATTCCTCTGTATGCAAGAGAGAATAATCTCCAGCCGAATAGCAAATGTGGTTAGCTTCCCTGAATTTAGGTTTTAGTCCTGTAGTGGCTTCAAGAAACTGGATGAATTCAGATGACTTCCAAAAGTCATCTAGGATCGCAGAACCCTCTTGCCGCTTATAGTAACCAATCTTCTCTTTTCTATTAAATTTAGGTTTGGATCCTATCGGGACGGGGTCAAGGAACTTTGACAAACGGATAAAGGGAATGTCTCCCGAATTAAAAATTCTCTTAAGATTAGAGAGAGTGGGCTTTTCCAGATAATAGAAATTAATCTCAGCCATGGTACCACCCAGTCACTGTCAGCCTTTGGATATCCAGCATAATCTCGCTTACTTGATGCCAAGAACTATCTGAGACCTCGAACATGATTAAAGAATTGTATTCAGGGATTATACTATCGACCAATTTCGATTTACCTACATCATTGGCCTTGAATATATTTAGAGCGCCGCCCATTTCCTCAGTAATTTCTGAAGTTAGGTGTAAACTGTAGGCTATTATCCGCCCTTCTACCTGATCATCGTGAGGAAGCAAGAAATCACCCAGGCCGTAAACGTAGGCCGCCATATCTATGCTTGAAAGTTTCTTGACCTTGAACGATTCAGCAACCTTCTTTCGCCAAATCTCGCCTCCTAAATCGTCTCTGAGTATATTGATTGCGGGATGATTAATATCGGTCAGTTCTATACTTGCCCAATAACTAAAGAGGTCTGACTCCTTGAAATCGTATTCCAGACCAGCTAAGGCATCAATCACCAGATCCAACGTAGGAGGATCAAGAAAGTTCTTTACAACTACGTGTGGGAATGGCCGTGATTTTATTCTGGGAAGCCTATCTACGTTACGCATCCTTTCTCCTTAACCAATTCAACATTCCTTCGACCGACCCTAGATGGGTAGCTGTTTGATGAACTCCGTGATTCATATCTGTCTGTTTAAGTCCAGACCTAGTATCAAATAAAATTTCCACTATTTCCCTAGATGAGAGATTCTTCCTATAACCCTCCTCAACCGTACTCATCCAAATCTCAAATTCGGATTTGACTTGTTCCAGAGCACCTTCTGCAGGGCGGGGGCCAAAATGGGTGTGATGAAGAAATTTCAAATCCAGAGAAGACGTTCTATCTATACTATCCAATGCCAGATCGTGACGGTAATAACCTGGTGTGACTGGAAAAGATACGTTCAAATCTGAATACCAAAGGCCTAGAGAATCACCAACAAAAGCCTCATCGCCATGGACCCAGGTTATGTGATGAGGTGCATGACCAGGAGTGTGCAATGCCCTTAAATTTGATTGGCCAAGAGACAGAACATAACCTTCATCTGCTGAAATCAATCTTGATTCCAAAATCGGTCTGGGCTTTCCGTAAAGTTCTGCGATTTCACCCAGAAAGTCCCGGCTACCTTCCCACCAGCGATCAATCGTAGAAACATGCTTGTAGGCTTTGGGATGTACGACAGCTTGGGCATTGTGACACAAATCCATTATGTGTCCTCCCCCTCCAAAATGGTCTAAGTGGATATGCGTTGGAATAATATAATCTATGTCCTTCAGATTTATTCCTGCTGCTTCGATACCATTCTGCAAATTAACATTTGAACTGGCGGGACCGGTCTCTATGAGTGCGATCTTTTCATCGATGATGATGTAAACGGAGACGAATTTCTCCTCCCCTCGGGGCATTACATCGAACCAAAAGACATTATCACTATGTTTGTAGATTGATGAAGTCACGAAAGAACATGAGAAAAGGGGTTTAAGTTGACCGACGGCCTTATAGTGGCCTGTGGACATATATTAGCCCGTTGAGTTGAATGAAGTACATAATTGTGACCGGCGGAGTCCTTTCAGGTCTAGGAAAGGGGGTAACGTCATCGTCTGCAGGCCTATTGTTACAGTGTGCTGGCTACAAAGTAACTGCCGTAAAGATTGACCCCTATCTGAACGTAGATGCCGGAACCATGAACCCATATGAGCATGGTGAGGTCTTCGTAATGACGGATGGTGCAGAGGTTGATTTGGATCTTGGAAATTATGAACGATTTTTACGTTGCAACCTAACCTCGGAACACAATATAACCACCGGAAAAGTTTACAAAAAGGTCATAGAAAAAGAACGCCATGGTGACTATCTAGGCCAAACTGTCCAGATTATTCCGCATGTTGTCAGGGAGATTGTCGATGGGGTAAAGAATGCTGCCAAGAATGCTGAAGCCGATGTATGTATGGTAGAACTAGGGGGAACGGTTGGGGACATCGAATCCATGCCTTTCATGGAAGCTGTCCGTTTATTAGGGCGTGAGGAAGGGCGTGAGAATGTGATGTTTATTCATACCACACTAATACCTGTTGTAGGAGCTGTAGGTGAGCAGAAAACAAAACCAACACAACACTCCGTCAAAGAGCTTCAGGGGCTTGGAATTAGACCCGATGTTATAGTAGGAAGAAGTAATGAGGTCCTAGATGAGGATATTGCAGCTAAAATTGCATTTTTTGCAGATATTCCCAGAGAAGCGGTCATCTCAGCTCCAGATGCCAAAACGATCTATGAGGTTCCTCTACTTTTCCTGGAACAAGGATTGCCTCAATTAATAGAGAAACGATTGGGCCTGAAAGCCAAGAAACCCGATGTTAAGCAATGGCGTGATTTTGTAGATAGAATCTCCAATGGTGGAGAAGAGGTTGAAATTGCAATCATAGGAAAGTATACTTCTTTGAAGGATTCCTATATATCACATGAAGAGACGCTGAGATATGCTGGGGCAGTTCTAGGTTGTAACGTCAAAATAAGATGGATTGAGGCGCCTGATCTGGAAGACTCGGGAAGTACCAAAGAATTGGAAGGCGTCAATGGCGTTATCGTCCCCGGCGGTTTTGGAAATAGGGGAGCTGAAGGTAAGATTATGAGTGCTAGATGGGCAAGAGAAAATCAAATACCGTACTTAGGTGTTTGTTTTGGTTTCCAGTTAGCAACTGTTGAATTTGCCAGGAATGTGCTAGGTCTGGAGAAAGCCAATTCGGCAGAATTGGATCCAGATGGACCACATCCAGTGGTTGATATCCTACCTGAGCAAGAAGATGTAGTGGACATGGGAGCAACAATGAGGCTCGGTGAACACGAGATCAAAGTTTTGGATGGAAAGGCAAAGGAATTGTATGGTAAGGACATTATATTCGAAAGGCACAGACATCGATACGAGATAAATCCCAATTATATCGAGCAAATAGAAGCGAAAGGAATGAAATACACAGGAAGGGATTCGAGCGGCAGGAGAATGGAAATACTGGAATTGGAGGGGCACCCCTATTTTGTGGCCTCTCAGTTTCACCCAGAGTTCAAATCAAGACCAGATGCGCCGTCACCATTGCATCTTGGCCTAGTGAAGGCCGCTCTGGCCAATAAAAAAGCATAATTCTCAAGGGCAAGCTTATTAAGCCGCAATTTCTGGCTGAGGCATGTCCGACGACGATGACAATGATAGTGACTTTCAGGAGTTCAAAGGCAGTCCCGATCCTCCCGAGGATGGAATCAACATCAAAGATATAATTATGACCGGAGGCTTCGTCATCATAATTGTTGGATTTGTACTGGGCCTGATTCGACTTATGGCACTCCAGGGTGGGGAAACACCTGATCAATTCGCTAGTGACATTGAACAATTATACTTGAGTTATGTCATCATGTTTATTGGAATGGTCATAACCTGTTTTCTAGGCTTCGGCGGAATGTTCAAAAGAACGATGTCATCGTTCCTTTCCAGAGATTAAATATTCAGAATGAAACCGTCTGGTCCAAATTGATGTACATGGTTCCATCGTTGATCTCAAAACTGTAGACGAAAGTGTATGTTCCACTATCCTCTGTGGATGAAACTAAAGTAAAGGAGAGGGAATAGCCTCTAGATGCAAATAACGACTCAACAGTTTCTGTAGTGGTATCAAATGATGTAGACAAGCTTGTATCAGCTGCTGCATTGTCAACCTCGTATTCCAATGCTAATGGAAAATCATCTTCTATAGAACTCAATAAAGGTGTGAGGTCGTGTCTTTCGCCTTGATGCTGACCGAGATTGACTGAATGTGTGATGGTACTGCTCACTGCAATGAGTGTGATTGACATTATAAGGCCTGAAACTAACAGTAACTGTGCGTTATCCTTCATCAGCCCTCCCTATATCCATACCACAACTTGAGACTAAGATCCCAAATCTCATTATCTGCCCAGACTATCCTGAAAGATTGAACAACAGGCCCAGACGGGACCTCGCGATCCACAATAACCTCTGTCTGACCACCATGTGTTGCTTCTAGACGATACGAAACCGATGATGCAAGGCCCGCATCCAAGTATTGCTTAATCGATGTATCATTATCCGTAGCAAGCCACCAGGCAAGAGTTGAGTCATCATGTGCTGCAGCTATCGTAGCGTCAGAGGGCTGCCAGACATCTAACATCTCAAGAATCTCCAGACCTGAAAAATAAAGGTCGTTTTCCTCCAGATTATTAGCATCACTCGTTGGCAAAATGTTCACAGATACATTTACGGCTGAAGTAAACAAGGTTGCCACCAAAAGGACCTCAAGCACATGCATCTGACCTTTGGTGTCATTCATAGTACAATCAACCTCAGCTAAATCTGAGGAGTTATCATGGATGTTCCTATTCCAGTAAGTTCAAAGACAAACCATCCAATCAGAAGTAAAAAGGATGCTCGGTTAAATGCCGAATATAATCTTCCATTGGACATGAAACCGGCCGCTAGTCCGTTGCCAATACCTTGCACTACCAGACTGTAAAGGAAAATCGTGGAAATCCAGACCTCGTTCATCTCCCTTATGGTTAGGTTTCCAATAGACATGGAACCTGTGCTTCCAGTAGCTGCTGCTGAATCAACAATAGCTGGAATGAAAGTTTGTGCAAGAACAAGGATAATGCCCAGATAGACAAAGAAGGAAGCATAAATGACCGTTACGTAACTTCCGACTTCCTGCCTTCTTTCTGTCTCCAAGGCCTTGATTTCCCTAGCATCAAAAGAAGCGGCCAGAAGAATATCCGAGATACGACCACCCGCACGATTGGCCTCATCTACCATTCTAACGGCTCTAGTCACAATCGGTGAAGTAACTCGTTCGGTGAACATATCCAGAACCTCTCCAAATGAAATGCCCCAAGAAATCTGGGATGCCATTTTGTTAACGTCCTCGTTAAGGTTACCATACTCTCCCTTGGCCAGAGTCTGAATCGCGACGGTCATGCTCAGACCACCCTTCCAATACTCTGCAAGGTCTCTCAGAAAATCTGGAAATTTGTCCTCAACTCGGGCCCTAATCTGGTCCCTTCGCCGTCCATAAAGCCCATAAGGCAGCATCAATGAGACCAAACCAAATATCACATAGTCGATTGCAGATATCTCAGGATAACTACGGAGCCATTCGTTCGCAGTCATTTCATTCTCTATTCCATCAACCGCAGGATTGTTGTCTTTTGACATATTGTTTTGGATGGCTGGAAGGCCAAGACCATAAATTGCCTCTACACGATTCTCCTTACCCATTGATTCGTCATAAGTATTTCCAAAGGTGAATGAAAAACGACCGTCATTCATGGCCCAAGGATTGTCGAATTGCTTGTCAAAGTCCTGATCGACCACCAGTGTCTGGGCATCTGTAGTATTATTGATATTAGCAATCACAAAGAAGAAGAGGGCAAAGACAATCGAAAGAAAGACAACGACAACCGGAGCCCAATCGAAAGTCTTGTCCCTGACATTTATCCAACGACCGACTTGGCTGTACTGCATCCAGCGTCTCTTGACCCCCGTGCGTGGATCTTGGTAGCTTTTCTTCTCCAAATTACCCTTAATCGTCATCAGTCGGTTGATATCTCCATACTTAAACTATAGAATAGACCAGAAAAAATAATCTGAATTATAGGAAATCCACCAAATACCAAAAGATACATGTGAATCTCCTCAAGTTGCATGCCTGCCCCTGATACCCAGAAAGTAATAACTGCAATAATCATAGCAAATATCGGCAAAGCAACGGCAACGACCACATAGGCTTCCGAGAACAGGGCCATCTGCTGCAATATATCCTTAACATGAACTCGATTCTGCTGTGCATAATACTCAGATCTGTTCAAGAAATATAACTTCAGATTACCTCCTGATGTCACAGTACCTATGATTCCCTGAATAAATTCTGCAAATCTTTCGGAAGGAGTTCTATCTACGGCTTCCTTCAGTGTGGTAACCAGATCACGGCCAATGAATTCCATACTGTGGAAAATCCATGCTGCCTCGTTCGAGATCTCGCCATAGATGTCCTTGTTTCTGGCGAGAGATTTGAAAGTCTGTGACGGTGTAGCATTAGCTGCTGCCAAAGCTGACACATAACTTGCAGCGTAAGGTATCTGCCTATCCATATTAGTGGCTCTACTACTAGCCACCCAACCAGGGGTAAACAACTGAATCAGACCCACCAATGCGGGCAAGGCGAACACTAGAATTCCAATAATGGAGTATTGAACAGTGTTCGAGACTGAAAAGTTTTCTCCAGTAGATGGATTCTCCATCATCTCAATTTGAGGTATCAGAAAACCAAGAAGAAACAATACGAAAAGTACTCCACCAACAAACGTAACTATAACCTGCATGATAGAAGAGGCCATGTAGTCCTCCGCTAGAAGCGGAATTCTAGCTTTGACAAGATCATTCCTGAGACCTATCGAATCTTTGGTCAGCAAGCGGCCTAACCATCCTAGTAAAACTCTACTAAATGTTTCAAAACCGGTCAGAGCCATTTGTGCCACCAACGTGGATTAGCGGAACGTTGAACTCTGTTGGCTAAAGCAGCTTTCAGACTTGTAAGGGCCTTAGCAGCACGGTCCTCTTCAGAGGACACCGAAGCAGCTTTCTTCTCTGGCTGATCCTCCAGTTTCATAATTTTAGCTTCTGCATTGGCCTTCCTGTTAAGCTCGGACCGGACGCCTTTCAACATACGCCTAGCCTCCACCTCATTAAGCGATGAAACATCACCCAGACCTATCTGTTTGGATAAGGGTGTCAACTGTTTAAGCGGCACATAGTAGGCCTGATTCTTCAATAAATCCGACTGGAGTCGGGTCTCGACCTTATCCCTCCTAACTTCCTCCTTTGCAATTAACTTAGAGCGCTTGGTTGGATCGTCCATCTGTGAGATCTTGGCATCGTTCTTAGATCTAGCTGCCTGCTCTTTGGCTTCACGTTTCTGATATTTTTGTCTGACCTTAGGTGGGAAATCTGAAACATCAACCTCGTCGTCTCCTGAACCCGACAGGTCCATGTCTCGATCTTCGACCTTGCGGCGACGCTTCTTGCCACCAACTTGCATATCTGCATAAACTCGACGCATGACGTCTTCAGGGTGAACATAGTACTCTGCAATAACTTTGGCAAAGTCCTTGAAATCTCTGATTGCCTTCTTAAGACACCATTCAATAACCAGTTGGCGTCTCTTCATCTCATCCATAATCTCAACTCGGTTGAGATTGGCCTTTGCCATAATCTTCTCGAGGATATAGGACTTGCCTGTGAATAGGAATTCATCAGTTGTATTGTCCCATCTAAATGCTTCATTGGTAAGTAATTCATGAGAATGGGGATCGATTCCAATAATCTCAACTATGTTCTTGTTTCGCCTTACTCGCTTCCCTGCAATACGTGTCTGAATTTGAATTGAAATACCATCCAATGCAGGAATCAGAACCCTTGGAATCTCAATCGGTTTGTTCTCAAGACGGTGTACTAAACTCTGAATCGAATCTGCGTGGAAAGTTGAGTAAGTAGTGTGACCAGTGGCCATTGCCTGAAACAGAACATAAGCCTCTTGACCACGAATTTCTCCCACAATAATGTATTCTGGACGCTCTCGAAGAGCTGCTCTCAGAAGGTCATACATGTCAACCTCTCCTGGTGCTTTCATACCTGTTCCGCCGGCTTCACCACCAAAACCTTGTCTTGTACATCCTGGAATCCAGTTAGGATGTGGCAAATTCAACTCTCTCGTCTCCTCAATACTGACAATCTTGTGTTGCCAAGGAAGGAAAAGGGAACATGCATTCAATGACGTGGTCTTACCAGAAGCCGTTCCACCAACAAACAGCATGGACATCCCATATTGCATAGCCATCCAGAAAAATGCAATCTGCATTGATGAAAATGTCTTGAATTCAAGTAAATCTACAGGAGTAAAAGGTTCATCCCTGAAACGCCGAATGGTAAAAGTAGAACCTTTGGTGGAAACTTCCCTACCGAGCGTCATGACAATTCGCGAACCGTCCATCAGTGTTGCATCCAGAAGTGGTTCTGCAATGGAAATATGTTTACCGCAACGCTGTGCCATACGGATGATGTAACTTTCCAACTCGAGTTCATCCTCCCACATAACATTGGTTCTCAATGATTCAAACCTTCTGTGATAAACAAAGATCTCAACACCAGGGCCGTCGCAAGAAACATCCTCAATGTTTGGATCGCGCATCATGGTGTCTACCTTGCCATAACCGATCAAATCTCTTTCAATGTAATAATGAATCTTCTCACGGTTGCTCTTGCGTGACTTCAACCTGTAGCTGTTCAGTATATCATCTACAGCCTGCTTCAAGAACTCGTCCTGTGACTCATCCATCGTCTCACGATTGATGTTAAGAGCACGCTGAAGGACCTCTTTTATCGTTTCTAAGTCATCAAGTTCCTGTTTGGTGGCCTTGGGTTCGACCACGTAGTAAAATCTAGAATAATCCCTTTTATCGAATAGGACCCGGACGTAGGAAAAGGGAGGTTGAACTGGATAAGTATCAAGCTCTTCAAAGTCCTCTCCAATCTCGATGTCATCCATAACCAGATCATGAAGCACGCCCTCTTTCTCAGCAGATCTGCGCTTCCGATCTAAGGCTTTTCTCTGCTTCTTGAGTTTACGGCGTTCAAGCCAAGACAGTTTCGATTCATCAATCTGTTCTTCTTCTTGACCAAGTAATCCAGATCCTGCATCTAATGTTCCTTCTGCTGCGCTCATCTCAATTTCCTGGTGTCAACTTGACGACCTTAAGGTCATTATCATAATGTGCGACTATATAAGAAGTCGTCGACTTCAAAGGGAGTCCGTCTTTGGTTTCTATTGCAGTTGCAGGATAAAGTGGAAAAGTAACCTCAAATGAACCGCCTCTCGGTTGCAAGGTCGTAACTTTCAGGCCTCCTTCAGTTCCATTCACCTTGTACTGGATACCATGATTTATGGCCTCTATACCTGTCTCTAATCTAACAACTGGAGTAGCGGTGGGATGTTCACGCACGGTGTTCAGTAAATCCTCGATCGCTAGCTGAAAATAAAGAGCCAGCTGTTCAGCCTCCTCCTGCGCAGTGTTGGATACATTGCCATTAATTATTGTGCTGGAAGTAAGCATCATTGAAGATAATACCAGAACTGAGATTAGTGCTGTATAAACATACCCAATTAGCTGCGAAGTTGCTGAATCATCGTAATTTAAGGGTAACATGGATGTTCCTCTCTAGTATCCTAAAATCAAAGGCCGTGTCTTGTGAATAAACAATATCCTCTTCAAAACCCAGATTGGCTGCCGGAGTAGACTCTGAAGCACTACTGAAATAATAGGAATGGCTATCAAAATCCCAGTAATTCTGATAGTAAATCCTAAGAGCTGTGGAACTATCGCCTGTGAAACCCATTCGTAAGGAATAGACACTGAAGGAATTATCCACGCCACCCTGATTACGAGCTTCGAAATTGTAGTTGCCAGCCTGCGCGGATTTTGTTGATCCGAACGTAGTATCTGTCATTTCGTAATCAGTCTGGTAAAGTGAAATTGAATCGTACGAAGGTGAAGCGCCACTTGATCTAATAAGAGGGTTGGAACTTACAAAAAAAGCTCTCCCACTTCCAGGTTCCTTGGAAACTATACCTCCATTGAACATTCGTATCTTGTAAACACCTGAGACCGAGGAATACGTGTATGACAATGTATCCACTCCATAAATTAGGAAACCGCCGATTTGTGTTGTGTTTTCCGTACTCGTGTATGTTGCTTTGGTCCCATAAACAAGGTCTGGGAAACCAGTTACGATAAACGAGGATGTGGTACCAGTCCAACTTGTTCCATTTGGATAGGTCAGGCTGACACGGTAGTTATCGACAACGCCCTTAGAATCGCTCACAGCAAAAGTTTTCGAACCGTTCTCGACGCCCACTATTTTAGGGTCTGACCAAGAAACCGTGGTGTAATAGTACCTAATCTCATCCACACTGTTCCCGTCTGGGGGAGTATCACGAAGCACGAACGTACCTGCGCTGAAAGAGACCGTTGAAGAGCGAGATGAGCCAGTGCCCTGCAATATGACTTGATCCAGATCTGCATCAAAGTTCAGAAAATTGTTTTGTGCAGAAGTATATATCGCATAAGCCTCACTCTGCTGTATCTGTGGGATACCCCAAGCCAACATGGTCCCTGTGATTGCGACCATGATTCCTAAAATAAGGACTGTACCTATTATAGGACTCACGCCATCTTCTGACTTGCGGAAATAAAGCTCACGCTGCACAGTAGGGGCACCAATAGGGGTTCTAAAAAGTGTTAGGTTCTATATCAGTGCTCATTATCCTCTAACCATCTTTCAGCATCTATAGCTGCCATACAACCCATTCCTGCTGCTGTGACAGCCTGGCGATAACGAGTGTCAACAACATCACCAGCTGCAAAAACACCTGGAACGCTTGTCATCGAATTCTTCTTCCAAATTATATATCCTTGATTATCTGTCTCTATCTGGCCATTGAGGAAACCAGTCATTGGCTTGTGACCAATAGCAATGAAAGCACCATCACAAGAAAAATTTTCCTCAGTATTATTCCGAGTATCTACCAAAACTGTTCCCTCAAAATTCCCATCACCACCAAGCCAAGCTTTCACCACGCGATTCAATTTCCATTCAATCTTAGGATTACTCTTGGCTCTATCGGCCATTATTTGTGATGAGCGTAGGCCTTCCCTGCGGTGTACGATAGTAATTTTGCTACAAAAACGAGTCAGGAAAATAGCTTCTTCCATAGCTGAGTCGCCACCCCCAACGACTATGACCTCTTTATCCCTGAAAAAAGCGCCATCGCAAGTTGCGCAGGTTGAAATTCCTCGGCCTTTGTGCACAGCCTCGTTCTGAGCATCAAGCCAAATTGCCTCTGCTCCCGTGGTGATGATCAAAGACTTGGCCAAATGTTCTTCTTCCCCCACTATAACTTTGAAGGGATTAATCGACAAATCTACGGAGTCTACAGTCTTATCTATTATATCACAACCAAAACGGGAGGCCTGTGCCCTGAATTCCATCATCATCTCCGGTCCGCCGATTCCCTCGGGATAACCGGGATAATTCTCCACATCACTGGTCAACATCAACTGCCCACCACTTGCATATCCTGCGAACAATAGAGGCTCTAACATTGCCCGGCCTGCATACAATCCTGCAGTGTATCCTGCTGGACCTGAACCGATTATTATCACATCATTAATTTTAGACACAAAGGCCCAATTACAAGGTTGCTAAAATCGTTACGCCGAAATTAGCCGTTCCATCTAGCCGATATTATGAAACCTGTATGGCCTAACATATTACTTTTTGGTCTGAGAGCATTTGATTTGGATTGCCAGCCTCGTTGAATAACCTCGACAATTTCAATTTCCTTCCATCCTTCCAAAGAAAGTAAAAGGCTCCCAACTTGATTAACGGTAGGAAGGTAGCTCAACAGAAAACCACCAGGTCTTAATGATTTTTTTGACCATGGAATCATTTCATCGGGATTGGGAAGGTCCAATACTATTGCAGCAGTTTCTATTTTTTCAGTTTCGTCTCCAAACTGGCTGCCACGAATCTCAATCAAGTCTTTCCAAGGACTCATCTCCAAATTCTTCTCAGCTATTTTGAAATGACGGGGATTGTTCTCGAAAGTGATAACCTTGCCATCAGGGGCAACAGTCTGAGCAAGTGCTAGTGTCAGAGCTGCTGAACCACATCCAGCCTCAACTACAGTATCTCCTGCTGTCAGCCCTGACTTGTAGACCATCCAAGCTATGTCTTTGGGCAGGACTATCTGAGGGCCACGTTTGAGATTAGATTGTACGTCTGACAGAGCATATCGCGCAACCAAACATTTTTCACCCAGAAGATCGAATTCGGTTCCTATTTTTTGCCCGCGCACGGCTTCGCCAGAAAAACGACCAAAACCAGCTATCTCAATAATCTCTGAATCTAAATCAACGAGGTGTGCCGAACCACCAATTATCAAAAGATTCCAATTGCTCATCGGGGTGGCTAAGGTAATCAGCCTACCAAAAGCTTAGCGTTAGCCAGAGAATATTTCCAATCACCTGGGATAACCTCATTTGAACGATAATATTTGGCCAAGCGGAGTATTTTAGCTTCAGTAAGTCGCAAAGCTCGTGTATTGTGATTATCTTTATTGTTCACTTTCAAATGCTCTCCCAGACGGACTGCCTTTCGCATCAGATTGGTCAGATCCTCTGGTAAGGATGGTGACACTTTGTTCTCTTGCAAGATCTTCAGAATTGATTTGCCAGTAGCAAGTTTTACACTAGGCACACCATGGGCATCTCTCAAAGCAATTCCGATTCGCGACGTGGAAAGTCCCTCTGAAGCCAATTTTACTATTTCTTTCTCCACGTCTTTAGCCTTGGGTGACCACTTTGGACTCTCTTTTCTAGTCTGCGGACTAGAACCGGAGCGCCCCCTATGCCTTGCATGAATTCTTGCCATATATCCTAATCTCCTATGGAGAGAATGGCGCCAGTCAGGCCTGTATAAAAACATTGGCACATTCAATAGCCCAGGGTCCAGTAAAGTGCCAATTCTGTGTTCGAATAAATCCTGTATGTGAAATCTGGCATATACTTGTAGTGGTAATCCAGCGTCAAAGAAAGTGTAGATGACTTGCCACTCATATCTGGCATGCCTAAGTTGACTACAGACAATGAAATGTTCTGGCCTATTTCGGATGAAAATATCTCAGTATTATTCCATTCCCATAGATGATCTGAAGAATTCCAATACATGTCTCTGATAGAAATACGTTCAATCTCCATCTGTTCAATATCCACAAGACCCTCCGACAATTCCAACGAATCTGATTGAGCCAGCATGTCTGAATAGGCAGCAACTCTCCTCTCCCGTTTACCATCATTCGATTCGAAAACCCCCCTTTCCAAATTATCCTCTATCCATTGTGACGTGGAAATACTGCTATCTCGAACATAGTATGTGTAGAATAGTGATTCCCTTTCATGTGCCTCAACTCTGTAATTTAAATCAACATATGAGAATGAGACAAGTAAAATCGTTAAAACTGAAAAAAGAGCAGTTATGCGATTTGGATAATCTTGTAGGTTATCTAGGAAAAAATCGAAGCCAGGAGCCATGAAAAGGAGAATTCCGAAGGTTACCAGATATGGAATGTAAGTAATATCCGAGATCACAAAGAAAGATAGGGTCAGATAGGACATCGAGAACAAATATCCTAGTTTAATTCGTCCCTCCTGAATCCAGAACACCAGACCGAGCATAGCTATAAAAACAAAAGGACCCACATTTATCATATAATAAACGGCCAAATTTGCTATAGATGAGAAAATTCCATTTCCGCTGAATAAATAGGCTCCAATGAGCTCATCATCGGGACTATAAGGCGAAAAATCCAGATACTGTAAATAGAATAGATAGATTGAAAGAAAAATTAGAACACCCAGTGTTTGTCTGCCTGCACGCTCACGATTGGTGGCATTTTCTTGCCAATAGAACAAAAGGTGGGCCAATAGCAGAGCCAAAAGCATTCCTGGGAAAAGAAGGGCCATACGATGTAGTGATGGTAGGACCACGATGAATAATGATATCAACGCTATCAGGCGAGAAGGGTGACGGCCATGTTTTGAATTTGATAATCTCAAAAGTAGCCAAACAAAGAAAGGAAGTAAAGCTATGAATGTAAATCTTAGAGAGAATCTCCACAATGAGAAAGTCAAGAATCTGGGTGCCAACGAAAAGCAAAGGGCAGCAAACCAACGGCTGCGATAGTTGTCAGTTAGCTCACCTGAGAGCATAAAGAATCCAAATGTCGATATTAGTGAAAGAAACATACCATTAATTAGAACATAATCATAAATCGAAAGGCCTGTTGTGGTTGTAACTGCCGATGCTAAAAGTGTGGCGCCCAATGGAGATGTCCCGGGGAATAGGCCATATAGCGACAGGATCTCTTCAGCCCAGAATATCTGAACATTGGATATGACCGACTTTGCCATGGAGATATAGTAGAAATTGTCGGTTCCGGTAGGAGAGGGGGTGACGGGGTAACGTAATAAGATGGTGAAAAGGCCTAGCAGAATCAGGCCACTTTGCTTGCCCGGGCTTGGTCTTTTCATGTTATATCAGATGGATGATGTATTAAGCGTGTATGTTTGAATAGAAATTGGTTATTTGTACTCCATATTTTTATATAGCAGAGACTTCCCTCTCGAATCACCTAAAATGGGGGCGCAGTTTGTCTATAATTGACACGAATAATTACAGTCTGATGGCGTTGCTGCTTTTGACCGCTCTACTAGTTGGGAAAAGTGTTGATGGACATCCTGCAGGTGGTGAAACTGGGGGCGAAGAATGGGCTACCGGATCCATTGCTGATGGATGTACCTGCCACACAGACCAGCAACTTAACGAAGGGATGTACAAATTGGATGGAATACCCACAAACTATGTTCCTGAAACAGAATACAACGTAACTCTGGTTGTTAATGATACAAACGTGGCTTCGGTTGATGGTGCAGTCAGATATGGAGGTTTTCTAGCTGAGGTAAGTGAAGGTAGTTTTGTTTCAAATGAAAATTACTGGGTTGGTGAAGAAGGCTCATACATTTCACACAATGACAACAGTAATACGGTTAGAAGTTGGGTTTTCCAATGGACTGCACCTACTGAAGGCACTGGTGATGCTCTATTCACTATCTATTTCAATGTTGTAGATGGCGAGGCTTCAACAGGAGATCAATGGTCGTACCTGACTGCCGTCTCGCTTGGAACTCCGCAAGAAACTTCAAGTGAAGTGTCCATACACGAATTAGGAGTTACACTAATGCAATACTGGATCGGTTTGATAGGAATAGCATCTGTACTTTTGTCTATTCTAATAGCTTATGTAGTGATAAGAGGGGGGAGTGCGCATTACCGAGGTTAATGAAGTTCTGGAAAAGGTAGCAAAAGGTGAGCTTACAACTGAAGATGCTCAGAAGCTTTTGGGGACTTACAAGGATGAAGAGCTAGGAAAGGAATTGAGAAACGTTCCTGGGAAAGAACAGTTAGAAATCTTTGCCATAATCTTGATTCTTATGCTTCTCGAACTAATGTACGATTCGCTCTTCATTTATGGCATTATGGAGAATTGGGATCAACAATTTTTGTCATTTACGATTGCCATGGCATTCTTAATCTTAGGATTGACGCTTGATTTCTACAGAAGATCATTCATGCCAGATGTCCTAGAAGCCAAAAAGAGAAGGAGGAAAGTCATCACCAAACTCGAGAGATAATCATGGATATTACACGTAGAGGTTTCCTGAAAGGCGCAATCGGACTGGCTGGTGCCGGTATGACCGGTGCACTCACTGTTCCCGCGCTGAAGTCACTCCTACCCCCTCCAGTAACAAGATGCAACGAGGATGAGGCTCATGAAACATTGACCTACAAAAGTGAAAGTGGGAAGTGGTACGAAAGCAAGGGGGGAAAAGTAGCCAAGAAAGAGGATTTCAAACTCTGGGACGTTGCTATCGTCAATTGGGGGCCAAAGGAACTCGAGGAAGAACTGGGAAGTTGTGAGATTCAACTAGCTCTTGTCAAAGTCCCCACTGAGAGTGGCATGGAGGGGCTGGGAGTTTCTGATGACGGAGGAAATAGCACCATGATGGCATACCACACCTACAAATGTCCTCATCTCTGTTGCAAGCCTGCATTCAAGGAGGAAGGAACAAGTACCATAAGTGGTGACGATTACGAAAATATGTTTTTGTGTCCTTGTCATCTTTCATTGTTTGATCCGATATCAGTGATTAAGAACATAGACGAACAAGGAAGAGAAGTCATGGCTGCCGAATTGTTGGAGGGGCCAGCACCTTATGGCTTACCTGTGGTACCTATTGCTGAAAAAGATGGAGGATTAATAGGTCTAACGACGCACTTAGACTGGCTGAAATATTGCGGACAGGGGTAATCATGAAATTCAACAGAATTGTAGCAGCGATAATTGGGTGTCTGGTATTACTGGCTCTGCCAGTAAGTGCTGAAACCCCAATTCTGGAAGAATTAATGAGGAAGTATACTTTCCTCCTGATTTTCCTGTCTATGGTTGGTGCAGTTGCAGGAATTGGATATCTGTACATAACTGGTTTACTTCCCAGAGCTATCTTTGAAACCTGGAGATGGATCGATGAGAGGTTTGCATTGCACAGATACGTTTCCTTGGCTAAGAGGGAATACTATTCTGTGGTCTACACCCTGATGCCAGCGACTGGAAGGACCATGCCTCAATCCCATACTGAAAGATACAACGTCAAGGCAGTATGGTATTGGTATCCCTTTTATTCATTGGGAGGATTGTCATTCTTTGCTTATATCGTACTGACGATAACTGGAATTTACTTGGGATTCTACTATGTTCCTGATGGTGAATTCATAAATGAAGATGGCGGACCTTGTGGGGGTCCTGGGCACTGTACTTCTGGAGCTTATGAATCAATGGAATTAATTATGACGCAAGTGTCCTTTGGATACATCATTAGAGCGGTTCACCACTGGTCTGCTCACTTCATGGTAGCTTCGGTTTTCCTTCACATGATGAGAGTTTACTTCGTAGGGGCTTATCGTAATCCCAGAGAAATCAACTGGATGCTGGGGTCAATCTTGTTGATGGTTACCATTTTCTTTGGTTACACAGGATATCTGCTTCCCTGGGACGAACTAGGATTTGCAGCAGGCTCAATCGGACTTGAAATGGCTACTTCCATCCCAGCT
>ERZ651768.1099-NODE-1099-length-20069-cov-10.127651_pt1 | contig 20069 bp, 14 predicted proteins | sample MGYA00514754_ERZ651768 | MGnify/ENA metagenome assembly ERZ651768
TGTCCTCCTTGCCGGCACCGACCTGGAGCAGCACACCGACCTTGGCGCCGGTGTGAATGTACGCCGCCACCAGCCCGATGCCCTCCACATCAAGCTTTGCATCGCGTGAGAGAAGAATGTTCTCGCCGATCTTGGCCACCTGCGCGGTGCGTAGCTCTTCAAAATCGCTGTCCGGGGCGCTCAACTTGAGCTTGGCAACTTCACTGGTGAACTCCAGGAACTGTTCGTTCTTGGCGACGAAGTCGGTCTCGCAGTTGATCTCGACCAACACGCCCGACTTGGAGTCAGGCTGGATGTAGTGGGCGATGACACCCTCGTTTGCCTCGCGGCCGGCTTTCTTGGCGGCCTTGATCGTGCCCTGCGCGCGGAGCACATCGACGGCGGCGTCTACGTCGCCATCGGTCTCGGTGAGTGCGTTTTTGCAGTCCATCAGGCCTGCGCTGGTCATACCGCGAAGTTGCGCAACAAGTTTTGCTGTTATCTCTGCCATAATATTATTTATTAAATGAGCTTCGCTCCCAAGTTGGTTCAACCTGGGAAGAAAGTTTTTTGAGTAGCGACCGGCTCAGGCTTTGACCGGCTCGGTCGGCGCCCCGGGAGCATCCCCGGCCGGGGCTTGCTCGGCAGCGGATGCAGGAGCCTCTGCGGGTACCGCGTCTGCCGCTGCCTCCCCTGCGGGTGCCGGTTCAGCCGTAGTTGTTTCCGCCTCCAGCTCGGCCGGGGCTGGTTCTTGTTTTTCAGCTTTCGCCTCAGCGTCTGCCTTCATTTTTGCGGATGCCGCCTCGTAGGCCGCACGGGCCTCGACCATCGGCTGGGTGACCGAGCCGAGCACCGCCTTGATCGAGCGGATGGCATCGTCGTTGCCGGCAATCGGGTAATCGACCAGAGTCGGGTCGGTGTTGGTGTCGACGATGGCGACGATCGGCACACGCAACCGGCGCGCCTCGGCCAGTGCGTTATGCTCGCGCTTGATGTCGACGATGAAAATTGCGTCCGGCTTGGTGGCGAGGTCACGAATGCCGTTGAGTCGGATGTGCAGCCGGCTCAACTCGCGGCGTAGCATCGACTGCTCCTGCTTGACGAACTCCGCCATTCTGCCGTCGGTCTCCATTGTTTCCAATTCCACCATGCGGTTGATGGAGCGCTTGATGGTTTTAAGGTTGGTCATCATGCCGCCCAGCCAGCGTTCGCACGCGTACGGTTGGCCGGTGGCTTCCGCTGTTTCCTTGATGGTAAGCTGAGCCTGCTTCTTGGTGCCGACAAAAAGCACCTTGCCCCCCTTGGCCACGATACCCTTGAGGAATTCTGCCGCCACCTCGATTTGCGACGCCGTTTGCACGAGGTCGATGATGTGGATGCCGTTCCGAGCCTCGAAGATGAATTCCATCATCTTCGGATTCCACTTGCGCGTCTGGTGGCCAAAATGGACACCCGCGTCCAACAGTTCTTTTATGTTGCTCATTCTTTAGTTTTCCATTGGTTGTCGGCTGAATCCTTTGTACAGCCGTCCCGCGGAAAAACGGGATTCGGTTCGTTGTTGTTAATGCCTCCTCGAGCGACCAAGCCCAAGGTTGTGGTTTAAAGGCGGTTCCAATCAGCGCTGAAAAAGAGCCTCAATAGCTCCTCCCTGCCAAAAAAGGGCGCGCACCATAGCAAAACCATCCCGGGCCGCAACCCCCAATTTTCCCCGTTTTCCCGGGCTCGCCCCTACGCCAAGTGCCCGAACGGCCAAACAATGGCTGGCCAAGCATTGGTTCCGGCCTTAAGAATAGCTCCTTTAAGGAGGCAGACAGCGTTTTATGCTGACATTTTTGGCCAGGGGAAAAAGGCAAACCGGCCACATCCTAGCGATTGCGGTGGGGTTGTGGCTTGGCCAAGCGCTCGGCCAAGCAGCCATCCACACCGTCAAACGCGGCGAGACGCTTGGAGTGATCGCCAAGAAATACGGCCTCAACGCCTCCGCCCTCGCCGCCCACAACGGCATTGCCAACCCCAACCGCGTCAAGATTGGCCAGAAACTCACCATCCCGTCCAAGACCGAGACTCTCACTTACACCATCCGCAAGGGCGACACGCTGAGCACGATCGCCAAAAAATACAAAACCACCGCGGCAGCGATCGCCAAGGCCAACGGCATTAAAAAACCCAATGCCATCCAGCAGGGCCAGAAACTCAAGATCACGATTGGCACGGCCAAAAAAATAACCAGGCCCGGGCCAGCCGCCATCGCCGGGGCGACCCTGCGCGAGATCAACCGGCCTCGCATCCGGCGCAACCGCTGGAAGCACATCGTCGTTCACCACAGCGCCGACAGCAACAATAGCATCCGGGGCATGGAGCATTACCACCGGCGTGTCCGCCGAATGGAGAACGGGCTCGCCTACCACTTCGTCATCGGGAATGGTGTCAAGACGACGGACGGAAAAATATACGTCGGCGATCGGTGGAAACGCCAAATTCGGGGCGGCCACTTGGCCAGTACCGCGCTCAACGAGGTTGCCATCGGCATTTGTCTCATTGGTAACTTTGAAAAAACCCTCCCGACCGCCAAGCAGCGCACCAGCCTCAAGACGCTCGTTTCACATTTGCGCAAACGCACCGGGGTGCCCTTCAGCCAAGTGCGCACGCACCGTCACATCAATCCCAAGCCGACCATCTGCCCCGGCCGCCGCTTCAACCTACAGAGCATCCTCAGCACCTGAGCCCTCGTCGTGGTTGATCCCGGTTTACAACAACTGCTGTTCCAAGCCGCCGAACAAGACGAGAGGGAATGCTCGAGCGCTCGCCGCTGATGGACTACGACGGCTACGCCCCGGAATTAGCTGGGATGCTTCAACGCTGGTGGGCCAAGCGCTATGCGGAAGTTTGAAGTTTCCGGTTCGAACTGAAACTTAGCCGAGCGGGCGGCCTTAGCCGACTTGGTTGGCCTCGAGCCAATCGAGTGCCTGGCCAAGTGCCTCGTCCGGGCTGCACAGGATCATCTCCCCCACCCGTGGCTTGATCTCGACACTGCCCTTGGCCAACGAACGCTCGCCGATGCCGATGCGCAGCGGGAAGCCGGCCAACTCCGAGTCCTTGAACTTGATACCCGGCCGCGCGGGACGATCGTCGAGGATCACGTCCACTCCCTTGGCCTGCAACTCGTCGTAAAGGCGGTTGGCCAGTTTCATCACTTTCGACTCCGGCTCGACGTCCAGCGCGGTGATGCAAACCTCGTACGGCGCAACCGACGTTGGCCATATGACGCCGCTCTCGTCGTGGCACTGCTCGATCACCGCCTGCAGCGTGCGCGTCACGCCGATGCCGTAGCAGCCCATAATGCTCGGAAGACTTTTGCCGTTTTCGTCGAGGAATGTCGCGCCGAGCGCTTCACTATATTTGGTTCCGAGCTTGAACACATGTCCGACCTCGATGGCGCGGCGAATCTTGAGCGGCTGGCCGGTCTCGACGCACAACTCGCAGGCCTGAACCTTGCGCAGATTTGCCCACTCACTGACCATGATGTCGCGCTCGACGTTGACGTTGCGCAAGTGGTGGTCATCGTCGTTCGCGCCGGTGACCATGCCGGAACCGCCGCGCAAAACCTCGTCGGCATAGACCGGGATGCCCTCTATACCGACCGCTCCCAGGCTTCCCGGTTGCGCGCCAAGCACCTTGACGATCTCGGCATCGCCCGCCGTACGAAAAGTCGCCGTGCCCAGCACGCCGCCAAGCTTGGCCTCCTCAAGCTGGTCGTCACCGCGCAGCAGCACGATCACCGGCTTGTCTTCGACGATGTAAACGAGCGTCTTGATTTGCCGCTCCGCCGCGACGTCAAAGCTCTTGGCCAGATCCTCGATCGTCTTCACACCTGGCGTCTCGAATTTCTCCGCGGCACCGCAGTCGTCCGACGGCGTAGTGGCGGCCGGGCCTTGGCTGGTCGCCTTCTCGATGTTTGCCGCATAGTCGCCGCTCTCGCAGTACACCACTTCGTTTTCGCCGGTCTCGGCCGGCACCATGAACTCGTGCGAGTGAGCGCCACCCATGACGCCGGTGTCGGCCTGCACGGGGATGGCACGCAGGCCGCAGCGCTTAAAAATCCGCGCGTATGCATCGTACATCCGCTGGTAACTGGCGTTGGCCGACTCGTCGTCGGCATCGAAGCTGTAAGCGTCCTTCATGATGAACTCCTTGGCGCGCATGAGGCCGAAGCGCGGGCGGATTTCGTCACGGAACTTGGTCTGGATCTGGTAAAAGTTCACCGGAAACTGGCGGTAGGAGTTGAACTCATCAGCAACGAGCGTCGTGATGACCTCCTCGTGTGTCGGGCCGAGCACCCACTCTTTTTGAGCGCGATCCTTCACGTGAAAGAGAACTTCCTTCGCCGTCTCGAGCCGGCCGCTCCTAGCCCAAATATCGGGCGGCTGCAGCGCCGGCATGAACACCTCCAGCGCCCCGGCGCGGTTCATCTCCTCGCGAACGATGTTCTCAACCTTCCTGAGAGCCCGGAGGCCAAGCGGCAGAAACGTGTACAGCCCGCCGGTGAGTCTTCGCACCAGGCCGGCGCGCAGCAGCAGCTTGTGTGAGATGATCTCCGCCTCGGCGGGCGTCTCCTTCATCGTCGGGATAAATGTCTGAGACCAGCGCATGTTCAAAAATGGAATCCGCCGACCAACCGGCCGGCGCTAGGCGAAGCGAACAGGAAAAACCGGGCGAAGTCGAACCGAAACGGTGGCCGACTATTTGACGGAGTTGACCAGGGGGGCCAGACCTTGGATGCGCACCTCGAGTGTGTCGTCCGACTCTATCGAGCCGACGCCAGACGGCGTGCCGGTGAGGATGACATCGCCCGGTAGCAGGGTCATGTTCGTCGAGATGAAGCTGACCAACTCCGAGCAACTAAAGATCATCTGTGCCGTGGAGGAGTTCTGGCAAAGCTGCCCGTTTTTGAACAACTGAATCGTCAGGCAATCTGGATCGATCTTCGTCTCGATGTACGGGCCAAGCGGCGTGAACGTGTCGAACGACTTGGCCCGCGCCCATTGGCTCTCGGCGTTCTGGATCGTCCGATCGCTGATGTCCTGTGCCGCCGTATAACCGAGGATGTAACGGCTGGCCGCCTTCGGGGTGACATTGCGGATGCTGCGACCGATCACGATGGCCAACTCGGCCTCGTAGTCGGTTCGGTGCTTCTCAAACGGGATTTCGATTTTCCCGCCATCGGGCAGGATCGACTTGGGGGATTTCAGCCAGAAAAGCGGTGTCTTCGGTATCTCGAGGCCAGACTCAGCGGCGTGGTCGACATAGTTGAGCCCCACGGCAATGATCTTCGAAGGCTGAACCGGAACGAGCGTCCGAAACCCCTTTTTCGGAATCGGCGTCTTTTGGTAGGATGGCGCGCCAAAAATGTCGCCCTTGAGTTTGTACAAGTCTCCATCCTCGACCTTGGCGTAGAAGATATTTTCTCCCTTTTGAAAAAGGCCGATTGCTGCCATTGTCCGGCTTTGTTAGCAAGCAAATCCGGCCAACGCAAGGAAAAAGGCGGTTTTGGGCTATTTTGCGGGCTGCATCGTCAATGGATCGCGCATCGGTAACTCTATCACCCCACCCTTGACCAAGCGGCCCAATTTCACCGGATGATCCGGATGTCCCTTCAAAATCTCACCTTTTTGCCCGACAATCAGGATGATCATTTGGTCAAGCTTGAGCCGCTGCTTAGCCACGTGCTGCACCGCAGCGATGTCCACCGACTCGATGTTGTCGCGGTAGTTCGCCCAGTAATGCGGCTGCTTGGCGTAGCGGCCGATCATCTCGTCGCTGGCAAACGCCGAGACCACCTGTGCCGCCGAGGCAAAGTTGTTCGGGAATGTGTCAATGAACGACTTTTTCGTCGTTAGCAGTTCCTCCTTAGTCACCGGCTCCCGGGTGATGCGCTCGATCTCCTCGAGCACGATCGACGTCGCGTAGGCGACCGTGCTCGACTTGGACTGGAACCCAGCGCGAAACACCACCGGGTAATACACACCCCCGGGGAACGCCGAACGCGCCGAGTAAGCCAGGCCCTCATCGGAGCGCACGCGGTTGGTGATGCGCGATGTGAAACCGCCGCCGCCGAGCACGTCGTTCATCACTTGGATCGCGTAGTAGTCCGGGGCGTCCCAGCGTATGCCCGGCAACATGATCGACACGCGACCCTGATTGACGTCCTTGTTGACGATGTACACGCCCGGCTTGCCATACTTTTGATCCTGCGGCACCGGCGGCGCCTTTTTGCCGGGGTGCGGCCAGGCGGCGAACACGCCGTCCAGCCGCTTAAGCATCTCGTCACGATCGAAGTCGCCGCTCACCGACACGATGAAATTTTGCGGATGCACCCACTCGTGGTGGAACGCCAGCAAATCCTCCCGGCGGATGCTCTCGAGCGACGCTGCCGTCGTGTGGCGGTTGAACCAAAAGCGCTCGCCGTACGCGAGAAAGTTGCGCTCACGTGACTCGATATTTTTCGAATCGTCATTGCGTTGCTTTAGCCCCTGTAACGTCTGCGTCTTGCGCAGCGCCAGCTTGTCCTCCTGAAAACTCGGCGCGGCCAGTACGGCACGCAAAATCTCGAAACCTCGATCGGCGTCCTTGGACAAAAGGTTCAAACCCATGCTACCACTCAACCCTCCGAAACTACTCGAGAGCCTTGCCGCGAGAAACTCCAGTTCCTCGTCAAGTTTGTCTGCAGGTGAGGACGGAATACCGCCACGCGCCATCAGGTAGCCGGTCAGGCCCGCTAAGCCCTCCTTGCCCTTCGGGTCGAGGTAGCTGCCGCCGCGGACGTTCACCGACAGATCAATCAACGGCCGTTCGCGATCAGGATAAATGTAAACAACCGCCCCTGATTCCAACTCCACGCGGTAGTCGGCCGGGTTTGGAGCATCATAAATTAGTGGCGGGAATGTCAACTTCTCCGGTCGGTCCGGAATCTCCTGTGCCTGGCCAAGCGCCAGCCCAAAGAGCGCAACCGAGCCGAGCGCCATATTTTGCTTCATCGATAAATTCATTTTTGTTGCTCCTTGATTATTTGCTCAACTCGGCGATTCGCTCGGCCACTTTCACCATGATGATTTTCATCAAACCCTGCTGCTTGCCATCCGCTTGGCCAAGCTGGGCCTCCATCGTCTGCAACTGTTGCTGTAACCGCTCGAGGTTTATCTCCGACTTGATCTGGCTGGCGATGCGGCGCACGACCGCCTGCTGCTCGCCACTCAACCCGGCCAGCGCGGGGTCGTCCGGCACCTTCGTTCCTGCCTTCCGCGTGAATGTCGCTACGGTGCGGTTTTCCTTTATAAGATATTTTTGGGCCACGCGCCGGATGTCCTCCGCCGTGACCTCGAGAATACTCGGGATTTCGGTATTGATCGATTTCCAGTCGCCACCTCCTTCGTACTGAATCAATTGCACCAGTAGATGAAAGTTCGACGAGGCACGGCGCACTGCCATCGCGGCGAAATTGTTTTTAACCTTCTGTAACTCCCGCGCGGAGACCGGCTCGTTCTTTAGCCGCTCGACCTCTGCGTAAATCGCCGCCTCAACATCACCCGGTGTTTTCGGTTCCTTCGCCTCACCGCCGATGTTGAACATACCGGCATACTTTCGCGCCATTTGATGGGCGAACGCCGACGTGGCCACTTCGTCGCCAAGCACGAGCGCCTTGTGCAACCGACCGGAGCGTCCGGACAACACCGCCGCGAGTACCTCCAAGGCATAGGCGTCGGGATGCCCCGCCGCCGGCGTGTGCCACAGGATGTCCACCTGCGGATTGGCCTCCGCATCGGCGTTCATCCGCTTCTCAACTTTCTGTGCCACTTCCTCGGTGACGACCTCGGGCGGATTGCGTTTACCCCGCGGGATGCGCTCGAAGTAGCGCTCGCACAGCTTGGCCGCCTCGTCGGCCTTGAAGTCGCCGACCAAAATCAGCGTGATGTTTTGCGGAGCATAGTGCAGTGCGTAAAACTCGTCGGCCTGCGCCTTGGTGATGGCCGGGATGTCCGACGGCCAGCCGATCACTGGCCAGCCGTACGGGTGCGACTCCCAGAACATCGCCTCGAGCGATTCCTGAAATTTGCCAAGCGGCGTGGACTCGGTACGCATGCGCCGCTCCTCGAACACCACGTCGCGCTCGGCATAAAACTCGCGGAACACCGGCCGCAGCAGCCGCTCTGACTCCATCCACGCCCAAAGCTCGAGCTTGTTCGCCGGCACGGTGATGAAGTAGCCGGTCATGTCGTTGGACGTAAAGGCGTTCATGCCGGAAGCGCCGGCGGTCGTGTACACGCGGTCGAACTCGTTCTTGACTAGCACCTCGCGCTGCGCAGCGATCAGCTCCTTGAACTTGGCCTCGAGTTCGCGGTAGCGCTCAGTTTTGTTTTCCGGCTTGGCCAAGTCTTCGATCTCGCCGCGCCGCAGGGCCAGACGCATCTTGGCCTCCTCCTGTCGCATGGCATCACGCACATTCTCCTGTTGCTCTATGATCTCGGCGTCACGCTTGGCATCACTCGTGCCGATGGTCGGTGTGCCCTTGAACATCATGTGCTCAAAGAGATGAGCGATGCCGGTGATACCAGGCCGCTCGTTCACGCTGCCGACGCGCGCCACCCAGCCGCCGGCGATCGCCGGCGAGTGATGCCGCTCAAGCATGAGCAGTTTCATGCCGTTGGAGAGCGTGCGCTCATCGACCGGCACTTGTTGTGCCTGGCCAGGCATCAAGCCTGCCAGGGCAATCGCCAGGCCAAGCACTTGGCCAAGCGCCCTGCAGCGGGATCGTTGAATACTTGTTTTCGAGTTCACGGTTAAAATGGGTATAAAATGACAACGGGCCGCCCCGGCGAATCAATCCCAAGCCCTCAGTTCACGGCCGCATCCGGGATACCGAACACCGTCAGGCCAAGCACGATCAGCAAAATCCCGAAACCCAGCCGAAACCAGCCCTTGGCCACAAGCCGGCCCGGCTTGGCTAGCATCCACTCGATCATGTCGCGCATGCGCCACGGCGAAATCACCAGCCACATGGACATGACAATGATCATGTACGCCCACACGGCGAAGACCAGTCGCCACTCCGACATGTACGCCTCCGGTGCGGCCAGCATATAATTGCGCTGCGTATCGAGCATTAGCTTGGCTAGAAGCAGCATGAAAACCGCCAGGCCGCGCACCGCCAAAAAGTCCCTCAGAAAAATGCACGAGCCGATCCCCACCGCGCCAAAGCCGATGTAGAACCAATGCTTTATTTCACGGTAGTCCGCCATGTCCTCAATCCTGATATTCCAAAGAAACCAGGCGGTGGCGGCAAGCATCAGCATATAGCCAGGTGCATTGGCTCGAGGGAATGCCCGCAGCGCACGGGCAACTGCATCCGGCTTGGCCAGGCTATAACCGGAGACTGCCACCAAGAATACGCCGAGCAAGACCGACAAGTTGGCCAAGCTCACCTCGCTCTTCATCCTAATGCCAATGTAAAGAAACATGCCTACAAACATTAGCAGGAAACCGAACAGCGGCATCGATGCCGGCGACTCTTTGCTTTGCTCGTTCATACGTCAGTTCAAATTCACGATGGCTGGATCGCCGTACAGGGTGAACGAGCCGTTGCGGGTGATTTTCAAATCCACCAACTGGCCCCGGAAACGCTCGCCACCGTCGAATACCACGATTTTGTTGCAGCGCGTCCGGCCCTCCAAACGCGCGGCGTTGCGGCGGCTTGGCCCCTCAACGAGAACCTCCACCGTTTTGCCAACAAACTGCGCATAGCGCCTGGCCCCCATCTCATCGATCGCCGCGAGCACCATCGCGTGTCGCTGCTCGATCAACTCCCTGGGAAGTTGGTTCTCCATCGCAGCCGCCGGCGTGTCGCGACGCGTGGAGTACTTGAAAACAAATGCATTGTCGAACTGAACCTCGCGGCAGAGCGAGACCGTTTCCTCGAACTCCTCCTCCGTCTCCCCGGGAAACCCGACGATGATATCTGTCGTGATGCCGATGCCCGGCTTGACGGCGCGCAACTTGCCGACGATCTCCAAAAATCGCTCGCATGTGTAGCCCCGGTGCATACGCTTGAGCATCGCGTCGCTTCCGCTCTGCACTGGGATGTGCGCGCTCTCGCAGAGCTTGGCCAAGCGCCCGTACGCCTCAACCAAGTCGTCGCCGTATCCCTTGGGGTGCGGCGAGGTGAAGCGGATGCGCTCCAGCCCGTCGATCCCGTGTAGCGCCTCGATCAACTGCACGAACGCCGACTTGCCGTCCCTCTCACCGATCTCGCGGCGGCCATAGCTCGTCACGATCTGCCCGAGCAGCGTCACCTCGCGCACGCCACGAGCCACCAGTTCGCGGCATTCGCTGACAATGTCGTCGATCGACCGGCTGCGCTCGCGGCCGCGCGTGGTCGGTACGATGCAAAAGGTGCAAAACTGGTTACACCCCTGCATGATGCTGACGAATGACGTGACTGACTTTTTGTCGCTCGCGCCGTTGAGTAGATGCTCCCGGATCGTCGCCTCGCTGCCCTTCTCCTCGCCGGTATCGACCACGCTCCCGGTACGGCCGGCCAACAGATCGCCAATATAATCGGCTGTGCGATGAAATTTCTGCGTGCCGACCACGAGATCCACGTCCGGCAGCCTGTCGATCAACTCCCGCCCGCGGCTCTGCGCCATGCAGCCCATGAAGCCCAGCACCGCCTCGCGGTTCTTCGAGCGCAACTGCGCGGCGACGTGGTTCATTTTTCCAAGCGCCTTTTGCTCGGCGGAATCGCGCACGCTGCATGTATTAAGCAGGATGACATCCGCCCTCAGCGCATCAGTCGTCATGCTGTAGCCCTTGATCACCAACTGTGCCGCGACCGCCTCGGAATCGCGCTCGTTCATTTGGCAACCGTAGGTTTTGATGAATACACTCGGCATACTCCGCTTACCTCTCACTACTCACTTAATAGCGTATCAGCGCCCGCACCGGCACATCGCCCATTTTGGCCCGACCATCGAGAAAACCCAGCTCGATGAAAAACACCGCCTCGACCACTTGGCCGCCGGCCTTGGCCACAAGGCTCGCCGCCGCCGCCGCCGTGCCGCCCGTGGCCAACAGATCGTCCATCAACAGCACCCGTTGGCCGCCCGAGACGGCGTCGGTGTGGATGGCAATAGTGTTACTGCCGTACTCGAGCTCGTAGCTTTCCTCTAACGTTTTCCAGGGCAACTTGCCCTTTTTGCGGATCGGCACGAAACCCACACCCATCTCGCGGGCCATCGCCGCACCGAAAATAAAGCCGCGCGCATCGATCCCGGCGACCACGTCCACCGTGTCGGCCGAGTGCCCGCCGAGCAGATGGCAGATACAGCCATCAAGCAGCCGGGCGTCAGCTAGCACCGGTGTGATGTCCTTGAACTGAATCCCCTCCTCGGGGAAATCCGGCACATTACGAATAGCCGCCTGCAATTGCTCCAACGTAACGTCGGTCGAAATCATGGCTGGGCAATGTCGCCGCTTGGTCAAATGGCGTCGAGTTTATTACGCTCTGCCATGTATGGACTCTTTTCCCTTGGGCTCAAGCCCGTAAGAAAAAACGAAACAGCTTGCCAGACCCATGGGAATCATGGACACTCGGACATGGCGGCAGAGCAAAACGCAGGCTCAATCGATTCAGCCTTTTATCAACCGGCAGACACCTTCTTCCCGAGCCAGGCTGGCTTGGCCCTGACGTACGACGACCTCACCCTTTCCACGTTTTACTCGGAGATTCTCCCCAGAAACGCCTCCCTCGACACTGAGTTGGCGGGCGGATTGCGCCTGCACTTCCCGGTTATCTCGGCCGATATGGACACCGTCACCGAGTCGCACATGGCCACCGGCATGGCGCTCAATGGCGGCTTAGGGCTGATCCACTACAACATGACGGAGAAACAGCAGCTCAAGGAGGTCAGCCGTGTCAAAAATCACGTCCACGGGCTCATCCAGGAGCCGATCACCGTCCCACCCGACAAGACCGTGGGCGAAGTGATCGAGTTGATCGAAACCAAGCGCTACTCCTTCAGCACCTTTCCCGTCGTTGGCGACGACCGCAAACTCGTCGGTCTGCTCTCCGGCAACATCCTCAAGCCGCGTTATGCCGCTAAGCCAGTCACTAGCGCCCTCGTCCCGCGCGACCAGGTGCAGACCATTCTCGAAAGCCAGCTAGACGCCGACCCGATCGCCATCGCCGACCAGTTTTTCACCGACCATCCCGGCATCAACAAGCTGCTGGTGGTGGATGACAACGACGAACTGCGAGGCCTGTTCACACTGAGTGACATCGAGCGCATCACCTCCGAGAAACAGGCGCAGTTTCGACCGGCGCGCGATGGGCAGTTCCGGCTGCTCTGCGGCGCGGCTGTCTCCACCCCGCGCGATGCCGATGGCGAACTCGACCGCACACGCATCGAGTCGCACGTCGGTGCATTGATCGAGCGCGGTGCAGACGTCATCGCCGTCTCCACCGCGCACGGTCACTCGAAGAACGTAGGCGATGCCGTCGGGTTAATCCGCGCAGCTTATCCCGACTTGCCGATCATCGCCGGCAACGTCACCACCGCCACCGGGGTCGAGTACCTCGCCGAGCGCGGAGCAAACATCGTCAAGGTGGGCCAGGGGCCAGGCTCGATCTGCACGACGCGACTCGTCGCCGGGGTGGGCATCCCGCAGATGACCGCGCTCTACGTCGCCAGCAAGGCTGCCAAGGACAGGGGCGTGAGCCTCCTCGCCGACGGTGGCATCACCAAATCGGGCGACATCGTCAAGGCGCTAACCCTGGCCGACGGCGTGATCTGCGGTGGCCTGCTCGCAGGCTGCCCCGAGACGCCGGGCCAAGTGATGGAGATCAGCGGAAAACTCTACAAGCAATACCGGGGCATGGGCAGCTTCGCCGCGATGAAGGAAGGCTCGGCCGCTCGCTACGGCCACGCGCCCAAGGACGCCAACCGCAAGGTCGCCGCTGAAGGCATCGAAGCGCTCAAGGAGGTCTCGGAGGATTTAGACCAACTCCTGGGTCAGCTAATCGGGGGCGTCCAGGCTGGCATGGGCTATCTCGGTGCTGCCACCCTGGCTGATCTGCGTGCCAAGGCACGCTACACCCGCATCAGCCCGGCCGGCCAAAAGGAAGCCGCCCCCCACGACGTCGTCGAGATGAAGGCCAGCTCCTGAGCCACTTGGCTACGACAGGGCTGCAGCAGGCTGCTTCTCCGACTTGAGGCGCAGTTGGCCGCAAGCAGCGTCGATGTCGGTGCCTTTTTCGATCCGCACGGTTACCCGAACGCCCCTCTGGTGCAGCGCATCGCGGAATCGTCCGACTGCCTCGTCGCTTGGCCGCTTTAGCCCGATGCCGTCCACCGGGTTGTACGGGATGAGGTTGACCTTGCACTGCAGCCGCTTGGCCAGGCAGCCCAATGCCTCGACCTGGTCCGGCCCGGTGTTGATGCCGTCGATCAAAATGTATTCGACCCAGATCATCCGGCCTTTGGCTTGCTGATACGCCTCGCAGGCGGAGATTAGTTCCTCGAGCGGATACTTGCGGTTGATCGGCATGATCTTGTCGCGCACAGCATCAGTCGCCCCGTGCAGCGAGATCGCGAGGTGATATTGCTGCGGCATTTCGGCGAGTTGCCGTATCTGCGGCGCGAGGCCGCTGGTGGACACCGTGATCTTGCGCGCGCCGATGTTCAGCCCCCACGGCGAATTGAAAATCTCGAGCGCCCTGGTGAGGTTGGCGTAGTTGGCGAGCGGTTCACCCATGCCCATCATGACGATATTGTTCACCAGCGCCTCCGGCTTGGGCGCCTCGCCGTCCTTGGCCAACTGCCAGCGCTCAACGGCCAACACCTGGTCCACGATCTCGTACGCGTCGAGGTTGCGCCTGTAGCCCATGAGACCGCTCGCGCAAAACTTGCAGCCGTAAGCACAGCCGACCTGCGATGAGATACAGAGCGTGTGACGATCGCTTTGGCTGCCGTCCCTGCCGATGGATGCGGGAATCAAGACGCTCTCGATCAATTCACCGTCCGCCAGGCGCCATAGAAATTTCACCGTGCCGTCCCGTGAACGCTGCTCTTTTGCCAACTCGAGCGGCTTGAGCAAAAACGCGCCGGCGAGCTGGTCGCGCAATCCCTTCGGCAAGTCGGTCATCTCGTCGATCGAGCCCGCCCGCTTTTTGTAGAGCCAACCGAGGAGTTGCGTCACGCGATAGCTCTTGTGCCCCCACTCGACGAGGATGCGCCCCGCTTCATCGGCGTTGAGCGAGCGCAGTTCGCGCCGCTCGTCGCTCAATGCTCCAGTATTGTTGCCGATATCGGTCATTCCTGCAGATAAAATTTTTGTGCGTACTCACGTACCATGCGGGTGGTGTCGTACCGGGCCGCCAACGTGACCATAGCCCGCCGGATTTTCCCAAGCCAAGCCCTCGGGATGCCAATCTCGTCGCGGTCGTAAAAACAGGGAATCACCTCGCCGGATAGGACCTTGTACAGGTTCTCGCTGTCGAGCCTGTCCTGCTCGTCGACACTATCAGGATGCTCATCTCCGCCGATGGCAAAGCCGTTCGTGCCATCATAACCCTCCCGCCACCAGCCGTCCAGAATGCTCAGGTTCAGGCATCCGTGGCAGGTGGCCTTCATGCCGCTGGTGCCGGAAGCCTCGAGCGGCCGGCGTGGGTTGTTCAGCCAAACATCGCAGCCAGACACCATCTGCCGCGCGACGTGCACATCGTAATTCTCGAGAAACACCAGATGCCCGCTAAGCTTGGAGTGGCGGCTCATGTGGATGATTTTTTGGATCAACCGCTTGCCTTCATCGTCCCGCGGATGCGCCTTGCCGGCGAAGACAAACTGCACCGGCCGCCGCAGGTCGCGAACCAGGCTCACAAGATTCTCGAAATGATCAAAGACCAGCGGGGCGCGCTTGTAGGTGGCGAAGCGCCGGGCAAAGCCGATCGTCAGCGCGTCGGGGTTGAGCAGGTGATCCAATGCAATAAAGTCCTTTGGCTCCGAGCGGTGCTCCTGATCCTGCAACCGCCGCCGCGCGAACTCGATCAGCTCGCGCCGCAGGCGGTAGCGCAGCGCCCAAAGCTCTTCGTCGCTGACGAACGACGCATCCTGCATACGCGCCCAGAACTCCGGCTTGGCCAATTCCTCCGCCCAGTCCGCCCCCGAATCCGCTTGGTTAAGCTTATGCCGCAAAAACCTTCGCACCGGCCCCTTCATCCAGCCGGCAAGGTGGATACCGTTGGTCACATGACCAATCGGTACATCGTCCACCGATCCGTTTGGGTAAAGGCCATGCCACATCTCACGGCTGACCTGCCCGTGCAGTTCGCTCACGCCGTTGGCTGCTCGCGACGCCTTGAGTGCCAGCACCGTCATGCAAAACTCTTCGCCGGCATCGGCCGGATCCACCCGGCCAAGCGCCAGCAACTCGTTGGCGCTGACGCCGAGCTGGCCGCAAAAATGCCGCGCCGCATAATCCATCAATTTGTGGCTGAACCGGTCGTGCCCTGCCGGCACCGGCGTGTGCGTCGTGAACAGGCACTGCCGCCGCGTCTCAGCTAGTGCCTCGTCAAAACTTACCCCTTCGGCGATCCGCTCGCGCATCAGTTCCAGGACCAAAAATGCCGCATGGCCCTCGTTCAAGTGAAACACCGACGGCGACACGCCGAGTCGCCGCAACAGCCGCACGCCACCAGCACCGAGTAGGATTTCCTGCATGATGCGCGTCGAGTCATCGCCGCCGTACACGTGCTGTGTGAGGTCGCGAAAATGCGGTTGGTTTATCGGCAGTTTGGTATCTAGCAGATACACGGGACAACGGCCAACATTGGCCACCCAAGCACAGAACGACACCGGCTCGGCAGCAATTTCCACAGTGCAAATCAGCGGTTCACCATCATCGCCGGTCACCGGCTCAAGCGGGAGATTTTGCGGGTCAAGCTGGCTGTAATATTCTGTCTGCCAGTTCTCGGCATTGATCGCTTGCTGAAAATAGCCCTCGCGGTAAAACAGGCTGATGCCGACAAAGCCAAGGCCAAGGTCACTGGCCGACTTCGCATGGTCGCCGGCCAATATGCCCAAGCCGCCGGCTGCAATTGGCAGCGTTTCGTGAAAGCCAAACTCCGCACTGAAGTAGGCCACCGGCCGCTTTGCCAAGCGCGCCGCATTCGCAGCAGCCCAAGTGTCACTTGCGTTCAGGTAGGCGTCAAACTGCTGGAGCACCCCCTGCACGCGGCCGTTGAATTCCTCGTCGAGCAGCCTCACCCGCAACTCCTCGTCGGACAATTCCCGGAGCACCGCCACTGCGTTGTGGTACATATAGCGCCAGGCGCGCGGCGACAACTCCTCGAACACATCCTGCGCATCCTGGTTCCAAGTCCACCACAGGTTGCGGACAAGGCGATTCAAGGCGGCAACCGTAGCATCCATTTGATTCTGTATGTCCACTGCCTGTGTTTTTAAAGTTCGGGGCAGCATCCCCGACCTTGTGGCAGCATAGTACCGAACCCGGAAGCTTCCGACAAGTAACCGCCTGGCCAAACGGCTAGCTGAGGGTCATCGGGTCGATGTCGATGACGAGGCGGATGTCGTCGGGAATCTGCAACGTCTCCCGCTTGGTCGAGAGCTTGTGGCCGAGAGCGGACATCCGCAGGGTGCGCATCATGACCTGGTAGCGGTAGAAATTCTCGGCGCGTAACAACGGCGCGGGCGCCGGGCCGGCAACGACAGTGTCGCCCAAGTCTTTGGCCAATTCGTCCATCTCCTTGCGCAAGTGGTCGGCAAAAAACCTGACCCGATCCTCGCTGCGCCCGCGCAGCGTCAGCAACGCCACCCGGCTGACTGGCGGATAGCACAGCTCCTGCCGGAACTCTATTTCCTGTTCGTAAAAACCGATATAGTCGTGGCGGCGCGCATACTGGATCGCCGGGTGAAACGGCGTGAACGACTGCACAAACACCTCGCCCTCGACGTCGCCTCGACCGGCGCGACCGGCCACCTGCGTAAGCAACTGGAACGTCCGCTCGCCGGCGCGGAAGTCCGGGATGTGCAGGCTTAAATCGGCGTGAATGATCCCGACCAGGGTCACGTTCGGGAAGTGCAGCCCCTTGGCGATCATCTGCGTGCCAACGAGAATGTCGATTTTGCCAGTGCGAAAATCGCCTAGAATGCGTCGGTAATCCTCCTTGCGCTTTAGCGTGTCCGAATCCATCCGCTTAACCCTGGCCGTCGGGAAACACTTGGCCAGAGCGGCCTCGACCCTCTCCGTGCCCAGACCAGCAAACCGAATCGCCGTATTGCCGCAGCCCTGCTCGGGACATTTGGTTGGTGCGGCCTCGGTGTGGCCACAAATGTGGCACAGCAGTTGTTGCGCGGCGCGATGGTAGGTGAGCGACACGCTGCAGTTCGGACACTCGGAAACGTAGCCGCAGTCGGGGCATTGCAACGACGACGACCAACCGCGCCGGTTGAGGAAAAGCATCACCTGCTCGTTTTGCTCGAGCCGCTTCAGAATCGCCTCGTGCAGTTGCGGCGAAAAAATACTGATCCCCTTTTCCTTCCGGGCCGCGCTGCGCATGTCAACCACGCGCACGAGCGGCATCGTGATATTGTCCACCCGCTCAGGAAGCGAAAGTAGGCCGTACTTTCTTCGCTTCACATTGTAGTAACTCTCCATCGAAGGAGTGGCCGAACCGAGTACCACCACCGCACCCTCCTGCCGACCGCGCACCACCGCGAGATCGCGGGCGTTGTAGCGCGGCGCCTCCTCCTGCTTGTACGAGTGCTCGTGTTCCTCGTCCACGATCACCAGACCAAGCGACTCCACCGGAGCGAACACCGCCGAGCGCGCACCGATCACGATGCGCGCCCTGCCCTGCCGAATCTTGTGCCATTCGTCGTGCCGCTCCCCGGCGGAGAGGTGGCTGTGCAGCACGGCGACCAGTGTCTGCTGCGGCCCGTGGCTAAACCGCGCCTTGAACCGCTCAACCGTCTGTGGCGTCAGCGAAATTTCCGGCACGAGCACGATGGCTCCCTGCCCTTGGTCAAGTGCATACGCGATCGCCTGCAAGTACACCTCCGTCTTGCCGCTGCCGGTCACGCCGTGCAGCAGAAACAAGCCGTTGGCCTTCGGCTTGGCTTCGCCTTCGGCCGGCTTGGCCAAGCGCTCCATCGCGCCGACAACCTCCTGCAGCGCGGCCGCCTGTTCGGCGTTCAACTCGAGTGGCTGTGACGGGAGGATGTACTCCTTGCCGTACGGATCACGCTCGGAGATTTGCGGCGCAATGCTGACGAGGCCCTTGTCCTCGAGCTTGCGAATCGTCGCCGAAGTCGTGCCGGCCAGACGCAACAACTCCTGCAACGGCAGTTCACGCCACTCCTCGACAATATTCCATAGGTCCTCCTGCCGCTTTGTCAGTTTGGGCAACTCGCCGTGCACCGGCAGCGCGCGCACGAATAGTCGCTCACGCCAACCATCCTCCTCCTTGCGAACGGCACCCGGCAGCACCGCCTTCATCGCAATCTCCGGGGCGCAGCAATAGTAATCGGCGATCCAGCGGACGAGCCTCAAAATGGAAGGCGTCACCAGCGCCTGGCCACCGACGGTCTTGATGATTTCGCGAAGGTTGTCGTGCGGCGACTCGTCGAGAATCTTCGTGACCACGCCCATCACCTCGCGCGGGCCGAACGGCACTTTCACCCGCGTGCCTTCCTGTACGCTGGACTCCAGCTCCGCCGGCACGAGGTAGTCAAACTCCCGGCGGACGGCGATGTCCAATGTCACACGGGCAACCACGCTATGGCCGGCCAGCTTGGGCCGTGCCCCCATCCCGGCGCAAGACGGAAACCGGATGAACGCTCAATCAACGCCAATCAACCCAAGCTTGGGTGGCACCTCCCTGACCAAAAGATCGCCCTCGGGACCGAGGGCCTGGGCGGCTTCGCCCCAGCGCTTGGCCAGGCGCAGGATATTGGCGACATCGAGCGCGAGGTGCGGCAACGGGTACTCGGCCAGGTAGGTGGCGCAAAGGCGAAACAGCTTCGACGCCGGGCGCGGGCGCCGTTTTTGCAGGTGCACGAACGCGCCGGCGAACTGGATCAGGCCCTTGAAAAAATCGCCGTCCGGGCCGTGTCGATCCTGCAGCCACAACGCCTCCAGAACATCGTGCGCCTCGTAAAATTTCTGCTCGTTGAAGAAGCGAATGTATCCGGCGAAGTGGGGATCGTGCGGGCCGGTCTCCACGCCCTCCAGCAGCGCCGCGACCTTGTGATCCTTGCCGCTCACCAGCGGAGCTTGGCCGGGAAAAACTCCGCGATCAAATCCTCGTAAAAAGGCCGAAGCGCCTCGGTATCCGGCGCCCCATGGCTCTTGGTGTACAGGTCGTAGCGGTTGAACTCGAGCACCCACTTGAGCATTTCACGATCCTGCTCGTTGGTGAACTGGCCGTACTCGCCCTCGCGGTGCCACGGGTAAAACGAGTGGTAGCGCAGCATGTACTGCGCCTCGACCGGCATATGATCCTTTGTGACGTGATAGATGTACTCGTCGTGGCCCCAAGAGAGCATCACGTTGTCGAGACCACAGCCCTCCTCGTAGATGCCCAGCGGCGTTTGCAACCCGGCATTCTGTTTGTCCGGGTTGTCGTCGAAGTACTCGGGAAACACAATCTTGTCGGAGAAGGCGCACCCGACCGGGAACGTGTCGCCGACGACAGCCCATTGCGGTTCGCCGAACAGGCACAGCACCTTGCCGAGGTCATGGATTAAACCGGCGAGGATGAACCAGCGCGGATGGCCGTCGCTGCGAATCTGCTCGGAGGTTTGCAGCAGATGGGCCAACTGCGACAGGTCGGTGTCGGGATCGCTGTCGTCGATCAGCGTGTTGAGGAACTGGGCAGCCTCCCAGACGCTCATCTCGCGGCGTTCCAGCTTAAGGTAGTCGTCCCGTTTTTGGCGGACGAAATCGAGTGTCTGTCCCCGGTGGTTCAGCCGGTAAAAGTCGCGCACCGACGAGCGGGCCTCCGCCTCGTAGTCGCGGGACTG
>ERZ651768.1101-NODE-1101-length-20046-cov-7.358656_pt1 | contig 20046 bp, 22 predicted proteins | sample MGYA00514754_ERZ651768 | MGnify/ENA metagenome assembly ERZ651768
GAAATCCGACGGCACAATCATTACTAATCATCATGTCATCGCTGGTGCCGATGAGATAAGGGTAGTTTTAACAGACCGTAGGGAATTTGAGGCTAAAATTGTCGGCAGCGATGAACGTACAGATTTGGCAATCCTTAAAATTAAACCTGGCTCCCAGAAGCTACCGTTTTTATTATTCCGGGACTCGGATGAATTAGAAGTAGGAGATATTGTCCTTGCAATTGGCAATCCCTTTGGTTTTGGACAAACAGTAACAAGCGGCATTATATCTGCCCTTGCTAGAACTCAAGTAGGTATTAATGACCTGAATTTTTTTATTCAAACGGATGCAGCGATTAATCCTGGCAATTCCGGTGGACCACTGGTCAATGCACTCGGGCAAGTGATTGGAATTAATACATTCATTTTCACCGGATCAGATTATACTCAGGGCTCTATAGGCATTGGATTTGCAATTCCCATCAATGCCGCCAAGCGGATTGCAAAAGAACTGCGGGTAACAGGGCATGTGGATCGGGGGTATTCTACGGGATTGGTTGTGCAGTCTGTTACAAAAAGTATTGCCAAGTACCTAAATATTCCTTTTAGAGACGGTGTTATCATTGTTGAAGTGAACGCCAGTAGTCCTGCATACAGGGCTGGATTGGAGCCTGGGGATGTCATCATCAGTGTCAATGGTGAAAAAGTATATATGCCCAGCGACATTCGCAAAGTAATTCTGGAAAATGACCTGCGTTCAGGCGATATATTGTCACTAAGGGTATATCGGGACGGGAAAAAAAGAAAAGTTGAAATGCGTCTGGGAAAATACAGGCGCAGGTAAAACAGAAAAATGAAAATCGCTTCTGAAGGCAGTATATTCATTTTACCGTTGTGCGTAGTTACAATTCTTACGGTGCTGTATGCCTGGACAGCCAATACCACTTTGGCTCCTGCTTACGCTCTTGTACTTTTGCTTGTATTTTTCCTTGTCTTTTTTCGGGATCCCATTAGAATGTGTCCGGATGTCGAGAATATTATCATTGCGCCTGCGGATGGCAAAGTCATCAAGATTGAAGAAGTGGATGATCCCGATGTTGGCAGTGCGGTGCTTGTATCCATATTTTTGAATGTATTCAACGTTCATGTCAATCGAATGCCTATTCTCGGTCGATTTTCAAAAGTGGAGTACCACCATGGTAAATTTCTGGCCGCTTTTGATCACAAAGCATCCAATGAAAATGAAAGGACAGAGGTTTTAATCACCACAAAAATCGGTAACATTAAATTGAAACAGGTGGCTGGCCTGGTGGCCAGGAGGATTCTTTGTTACGCGAGTCCGCAAGAAACGATGAAAATGGGTGAAAGGCTTGGTTTTATACGGTTTGGATCGCGCACAGATTTGATCCTCCCAAAACACGTAACTTTGGCCGTAGAATTAGGGCAGAATGTTAAAGGCAACAGGACAATTATAGGTACATATTCATGAGCAATCAATATCAGAAGAAAAGCAGAGTTAAAAAACGATTTATCCCCAATATTCTTACTTTGGTAAATATGTTTCTGGGTTTTCTGGCGATTGTACTCATCCTGGATGGAGATCCAATGAAAGGTGGGATTTTTATCCTTATTGCTGCTATTTTTGATTTTTTTGATGGGAAGATCGCCAGAATGCTGGGAATTGATTCCCAATTCGGGCTTGAATTTGACTCCATGGCGGATACAGTATCTTTCTGCGTTGTGCCTTCTATTTTAGTGTATTCGCTGTATGTGAATGGTTTGCCTCCTTTGCTGGGTGGGATCATTAGTTTTATCCCTTTAATGTTTGGTACCATTAGGCTGGCAAAATTCAATTTGAATCAAGTGCCGGGAAAACCAAAATCTTATACAGAGGGTCTCACAACACCGGTTGCAACAATTGCGCTGTTTGCCTACCTGTTTTTCAGCAAAGATGTTTATGGCAACACCGGGGACCCGCGAACCGCACTCATGCTTGTATCCGGACTTGCCATTTTAATGATAAGTCCCATCCATTTTATCAAACCGCCATCGTTTTCATTTAGATCAGGTAAAGCCAATTCAGTATCGTTAATCGTTTACATTATTGGTGGTGTTATCTTACTTACATTTAAGGGCTTTGTTCTACTGCCCTTAGTTATGCTTTATATCTGTTGGAATATTTTCCGGTGGCTAACCAATCCTCATAGAGGAACTGTTGAGTCCCAAATGGATCATTCCAGCGGGTAGTGTATAAGCATGGTTAAAAGAAACGTATCTCTAATCCTTGTAGGCTTATTTTTAGGAGCTGCGATTGGCGGTGTATTGGGCAACCTTTTTGGCTGGATGCTGCCTGCCGGAGTTGTAAAAGATTTTTTCTTGACCAGTTTATCACTGGATATAGGCGGATTGGCAGGAAATGAGATGGGTGTGATCATACTAGATCTGAAAATTATTACGTTGAAATTTGGATTGGCGATGAATTTTAATTTTACCAGTATAATTGGTATTGCTGCAGCATACTATATTTTGCGTTATTTTCGTTAAACTTGGGAGGTGGTCATGAAACAAGCTGACGTTCTTTATGCGTTTTTCAATCTTGGTACAGGTGAGGTTATCATTCTCCTCCTGGTTATTTTATTGCTATTTGGAGCAAAAAGGTTACCTGAACTGGCACGCGGCCTGGGTAAAGGAATTAACGAATTCAAAGATGCAGTGAATTCCGGTAAAGAGCAGATCATGGAAGCTACGGATGATATTGATTCAGAATCTGATTCAGAAGAAGAGAAACCACGCAATTGAAATAAATACTGTTCATTAATATAAAATTTCCATTGCCGCCCTGTACCATCTAGAAACATTTCTCAAATATATACGTACGTTGTTTAGACGTCATTAGAAACAAAGTAGAAAAACAATATATTATTTATGGATTTTCAACATCCCTGGTTATTACTTCTTTCAATTTTTATACCACTGCTATACTTATGGTACAGGTATTCAGGTCAAAATCGGGAAGGGGTGATAAGAATCTCATCTGCCGCTTTCATTTCTGACAGGATACGGAAAAATGGTGTGCAGAAATCAAGAATGTTGTTTGCGTTGCATTTTATTATCATTTTTCTGGTTATTTTGGGGCTCGCTCGTCCAAGACTGGTTGATAACCTGCATGAAACCAATGTCAATGTAGTTGACATGATGATGGTACTCGATATCAGCAGCAGTATGCTGGCAGATGATTTCTCCCCAAATCGTCTGGAAGCAGTGAAACGAACCGCGTCAGCATTTATTGACGGCCGTAAGGAAGATAGAATTGGTATCCTGGTGTTTGCAGGTGAATCATTTATTCAATGTCCGCTTACCATGGATAAGGGAATATTGAAAAGTCTAGTGAAAGAAATCAATGTAGCATCAAAAGAGCACGATGGAACCGCTATTGGCATGGCCATTGCGAATGCCACCAATCGATTACGAAATAGTGAAGTAGACAGCAGAGTGATGATCCTATTGTCGGATGGAAGTAATAATGCTGGTGAGATTGATCCAAAAACTGCAGCAGAACTGGCATCGCAGTATGGCATCAGGATTTATACAATTGGTGCTGGTACCGACCAGTCTTATACCAGAATACCAGGCCGTGGCTTAATTCGTAATGAAATTGACGAAGAAACGCTGATCCATATTGCTGAACAAACAGGAGGGAAATACTTCAGGGCTACAGATGAAGAAGCTCTGGCTACCATCTATGGAGAAATCGACCTGTTGGAGAGGTCAGAAATTGAAATTCGTGAATTCACGCAATATGAAGAACTGTACGGCTGGTTTCTGATACCAGGATTTCTTCTTGGGCTTTCCATGGAAACATTTCGCAGGTCTGTTTTCAGGAGTAAAACCTGATGGCATTTCGGTATTCCTGGGTACTATTCTTTTTGGTCCTGCAGGTGATGCTGCTCCTGATCTGGAAATTGAAAGAAAAACGATCAAGAACTCTCTTCGAAAACGCATCTGCTTCCGTGTTGAAAACCCTAGAGTTGAACCTGGATAATAATAGAATTCGGTGGCGAAACAGGATCATCATGATTGGGTTGTTTTTTTTAGCGATTGCCGCAGCCGGGCCACAAATAGGAACCCGGGTTAGACCTGTGGAACGGAAAGGTGTTGATTTGGTTATCGCCCTGGACACCTCTACCAGCATGGATGCGGAGGATGTTAAACCAAGCCGCCTGGCAAAATCTAAATTCGAACTAGGACAACTAATTCGAAAATTAAAAGGCGACCGCGTTTCCATCATTGTGTTCGCAGGTACCAGCCATTTATATCTTCCTCTGACAACAGACTATGAAGCAGCATTATTATTCTTAAATGAAATTGACACAAAAATTATACCTACACAGGGTACGGCGATAAGCTCAGCCATCCAAACCGCCATGACCGCTTTTACGGAAGAGAAGGATAAATACAAAATTATGCTCCTGGTTACAGATGGTGAGGATCATGAGGGGCGGGCAATTGAACTGGCACAACAGGCTGCCAGAAACGGTTTGGCAATACATACTGTAGGAGTTGGCTCAGAAGTGGGGAGTTTAATACTTGTAAAAAGTGAAAATGGCAACCACACGGAATATAAACGGGATCGTGATGGTAAATTGATCACGTCCACAATTGATGAAAAAATTCTTCGAGATATTGCCCGCGCTGGTCATGGAAAATTTTTCTGGTTTGATAATAATCGAGACACACACCTGGATATTGCAGAGGCTATCGACAGTATGGAGAAAAAAACGATCAGTACTCATGAATTTTCAGAATATGAAGACAGATACCAATCTGTAGCTTTTTTTGCACTTGTATTACTCATCGCGGGTTTTGTCATTCCAACCCGGCCTAAAAACAGAAAAGTATGAAAACAACTGCTTTCATTTTTATTTTTTCCATTTCTCTGGTATTTGCCCAGGATAAGGGTCAAACTTTGTACCAGGAAGGGAAATTTGATGAAGCTCGTGCTTATTACGAGCGTATTCTCCGGAACAGGGAAAAAGATGATGCAGCAAGATTCGGCTTGGGAACTTCCGCATACCAGCAAAAAGATTTCGAAACAGCGGCCCGGGTTTTCAATAACGTTATGAGGACAAAGGATAAATCATTACAATCTAAGGCGCTATACAATATTGGAACTTTATTTAATGAACAGCAGAAAATGGAGGAAAGCCTGGCTTTTTTCAGGAAGGCAATTGAATCTGATCCCCTGAATGAGGATGCCAAGGTCAACTATGAACTTCTAAAAAGACACTTACAGCAGCAACAGCAGGACCAGAAACAGAATTCTAATCAGAACCAAGATTCGAAAGATCAGCAGAATTCACAGGAAACAAAAAACCAGCAGCAGGAAAATCAGGATAATCATCAGCAAGACAAGGATAACCAGGATCAGAACCAATCCGGATCTGATGAAGAAAAAGATCGGCAAAAACAAGAACAAAAAGAAAACCAGGCACAGCAGGGGGATGAAAAGAATAAAGACCAAAAACAGAAAATTCCCGAGCAGACCCAGGAAGAGGGCAACGAGCCTAAGACAGACAAGCAACTACAGGCAGAGGCTATTCTTAATGCATTAAAAGATCAGGAAAAAATCAATCAGAAGCGACAAATCGCCAAAGCAAAATCTAGAAAACTGGAGAAGGACTGGTGATTCGTATACTGGGAACGGTTTTGTGGCTGTCCTGTGTTGTGGGACAATCGGTTCAAATATCGGTGGATCGGAATCGAATTACCCAAGATGATTTAATTACTCTTTCCGTTGAAGTCAGCGGGTCAAAATCGTTTGCCAGTGTGAACATGGACCCTGTGAAAAAAGATTTTGTGGTTGTTAGCGGGCCGGGCCAGCAGACCAATGTGCAGTGGATAAACGGCAGTATGACCAGCACCCGAACCTTAACTTGGACCCTATCTCCCAATCGGGAAGGCACACTAACAATCCCCGCCTTAACCGGTACTGTTGATGGAAAAACATTTCGTGGCAAGCCAATACAAATCCTTGTAAAAAAAACATCTAATTCCCAGGGCAATGAGGTGTTTGTGGTGGCGGAAATCGATAAAGACAAGGCTTATTTAGGTGAGCAGATTACTGTGACCTATAAACTTTATAAACGAGTAAATATTTCCATTGAACCATTCCAAATGCCGGAGTTTCAAGGATTCTGGGTGGAGAACCTGTTCTCTCCGCAGCGATTACAATACAGAACTGTGAATCTAAAGGGAGTAAAATATCAGGTTGCCACCCTTGGCCAAATGGCACTTTTTCCCATCCCTTCGGACGAGCATGCCATCCCATCCCTGCGGGTCAAGGCACAGGTTGAGTTAAAAAAGAAAAAGAGGCGCCGTGATCCATTTTTTGACCCATTCTTTGATTCATTTTTTTCAGAAACTACCACAAAAATCCTTGTGTCAGAGGAGCAAGCTATCTCAATTTTACCTTTTCCTGAACCTCGTCCTTTCGATTTCAACGGGGCTGTAGGATCTTTTAATATTATATCCAATACTGATCGTGATACAGCAAAAGTGAATGAGGGCTTCACATTTACTATCTCCATGAAAGGATCCGGAAATCTTGGTTTGTTCTCTTTGTCGGAAATAAAATTTCCTGACCAATTAGAAGCATTTACGCCTACAGAAAATTTTAACAAAGATGTATTCCGTGATGCTGTGACGGGAACCCAGACCTGGGAATACATATTAATTCCAAGGGTAGCCGGGACCATAACCATCCCCCGAATACAAATGTCATATTTTGACCCTAATGAAAAAAAATGGATTCGTACCCAGACCAACCCTATTGATATTCCCATATTGCCTGGTGAAAAAAGTGCAGTTGCTAGTTCCGGCCTGACCAAAAAAGAGGTAGAATTGATTGGACAGGATATCCGGTTTATTCATGCTTCTTCCTCCATCTTTACTGAGATTGGGAAAAATGAATGGCCAAGATCGGTTTTATTCTTTTATCTCGCATCTATTGCAATCTTTATTTTTCCTGTCCTGCTTTCCCAGGTCACTGGTTATCGGCTCGCTACGGAAGAAAGCCGTCAAATACGAGGTGCATTACGGACTGCACTGCGGGAATTAAGAAAATCCAATGGTGATCCTTTTGAATCGGCCAGCAGAGCTATTTATTCTTATTTGAAAAATAAATTATTGCTCCCAACACAAAACTTAGATCCTGCTCGTGTTGAAGTATTAATGGAACCGCACTTAAGCGAAGATAAAATGAAAGAATTGACGGGTTTGCTGAAGGACTGCGATGCCGGACGATTTGCCCCTGAAGGCCTGGAACGGGAACCAAAAATATTAGCGGATACAACGGCCCTTTTAAAAGAGATGGATAGACAATTATGACCCGTAAAATTCCCCTGGCTCTGCTCATGTTTGGTGTGCTGTCTGCCCAGATTCCGGAAACGTTGTTTGAAGATGGAAATAGAGCAATGGGTGATGGGAATTATACTGATGCGATCCAGGCCTACGAATCAATCTTAGAATTGGGATTTGAGAATGGTGACCTTTATTATAACTTGGGGAATGCCTATTACAGGATACATTCCATTGGTTTGGCAGCATGGTCCTATTATAACGCACTGTCCATGAAGCCTCGAGATAAGGATATTTATCATAATCTTCAAGTGACTCAGGCCAGACAGGTGGACCGTATCGAGATGCCGAAACCATTTATTCTGCTCGATTTATATCGCCGGGCAAAAGGTTCATTTACGTTCCGAGAATTGATATTTCTTGGAAGTTGTCTGCTGTTCATAGAAGCATTATTAGTATTCTGCATTCAGTTTGGCTGGTTCGCAGGCTCTTTTCATCAGCACATTGTTACGCTGATGATTATTGTAACTTTAGGCGTGCATGGCATTGCTGTCGATAAATATTTCCAAAACAAACGTTCCCATTTTGGTGTAATTACTGCAAATGGCGTGAATACCTATTCCGGCCCGTACTATGGAGAAAATACCGTCTTATTCCGGATCAATGAGGGCATACGAGTGGAGATCCAACAAACGCAGGAAAACTGGATAGAAATTATTTTAATTGATGGTAAAAAAGGATGGGTACCCACTGAATCGATGAGAAGGCTTAGATGAAACTATTTATTTTCCATGTCCTACTCTTACAAGTTCTTATTGGCCAAGACTCTTTATTCTGGTTCGATATGAATTCAGTAATTGATCCACCGCCAAATACTCCCAAAGTCATGGATGGAATCTTTGGGACTTCCCGGTTAAAAGTATTGGACTCCTTAAAAAATGTTCGCAGGTCTTCAAGTGAAGGGTTCCGGCTGCAAATTTTCGAAACGGTTTCAAAAGATAAAGCTGATTCCACCCTCTTTCATTTTCAAAAAACATTACAGGACACGGTTTACCTCATTTTTGAAGCACCTTTGTATAAGCTGCGCTTTGGTAATTTTTTGACCAAAAAAGAAGCAGAGATTCAAAAGGATAAACTTAATAGATTGGGGTTTAAGAATATCTGGATAGTACGCAGTCGAATTCACCAAAATTGAATATCGATTTGAGAACCAATCTACGGTCTGCTTAATTTATATAGTTATTTTTTAGGGGAATCATGGCAGGACACAGTAAATGGGCAAATATTCGTCATCGAAAAGGTGCCCAGGATGCAAAACGGGGTAAAATATTCACAAAAATCATTAAGGAAATTACCGTTTCTGCCCGTATTGGCGGCGGTGAAGTTGAGTCGAATCCTCGACTGAGGAAAGCTGTTGCCAATGCGAAGTCCAATAATATGCCCGCCGATAAGATTACTCGTGCAATCAAAAAGGGTACAGGGGAGTTAGAAGGCGCCAACTATGAAGAAGTTTCTTACGAAGGTTATGGCCCCGGCGGCGGCGCAATTATGATGGAAATCATTACAGATAACAGGAACAGGACTGTAGCGGATATCAGGCACCTTCTCACCAAACATGGAGGCAACCTGGGCGAAAACGGATCAGTATCTTGGATGTTTGATAAAAAAGGACAAATTATTATTGAGAAAAAGCCCGATAATGATGATATCATTTTTGAAGCTGCTATTCAACATGGAGCAGACGATTTTTCTGTTGATGAGAACTTTTATGCGGTCACTACAGATCAAACCGTTATCATGGAGGTGCGGGATGGTTTGGAAGATGAAGGATTCACAATTCGTTCAAGTGAAATTGAAATGATACCGAAAACTTTGCAAAAAGTAAATGGTCAGGATGCTCAAAATGCGCTTAAACTGCTGGAAGCACTGGATGATCATGATGATATCAATCATGTTTATTCAAATTTTGATTTCGATGAAAATATTATTAACCAGGATTAACCCATGAGAGTATTAAGTGTTGACCCCGGTCTGAGCATTACCGGATTTAGTATCCTGGATCAGAAAAAAACAAAAACACAATTATCGGCATACGGAACAATTCGTCCTCCAAAAAATGATACTATGGAAAAAAGATTAAATCATTTATTTGAAGAGATAACAAAGGTCTTTGATCAATTTTCCCCGGGGGTCCTTGCCATAGAAGATGCATTTTACAGCAAGAATGTTAAATCAGCAATGAAGTTAGGACAGGCAAGAGGTACCATCATTTTGGCTGCAGCCCGGGCCAGCATTGCCGTGCATGAATTTGCACCGCGTAAAGTAAAGCAATCTGTTTGCGGCAATGGTGCGGCATCAAAGGAACAGGTCCAATTTATGGTCATGCAGATCCTCAAACTGAAAGAGCCTCCTAAACCATTGGATGTCTCCGATGCCATGGCCGTCGGTATTTGTTACTTAAATCAATTCAAATTCCCATGATCGAAAATATCAAAGGTATTGTAGAGAAAAAGACACCAGCTTATGTCGTAATGAATGCAAATGGTATTGGAATAAAAATTTCCATGTCAATCAATGGTCTGGAAGCCGTGCCGCCAAAAGGAAACGATGCAGTAATACTGACCTATCTACATGTCCGGGAAGATATGCTTGACCTATATGGTTTTGCAACAGAACGTGAACGGCACACGTTTATGCAGTTGATCAATATCAGCGGTATTGGCCCCAAACTTGCGTTAACAATTTTATCAGGGATCAACCCAGATAAATTGAAAGACAGGGTTGTGGCCGGGGATGTAGCCAGTTTGACATCTGTACCTGGCGTTGGCGCGAAAACTGCCAAGCGCATCATTGTTGAACTCAAAGAAAAATTTGTAAAGATGGATGAAGATTCCCTTGGTTTTGAAGATGAAGATACAGGTGAATCCATTTTGTTTCGCGATGCCTTGAATGCCCTCATTTCTCTGGGATACAAATCCAGATATGCCCGCAAAGTACTGCAGGATTTGGATAAAAATGGTGAGTTGAGAGGTGAACTTGAATCCGTTATTAAAAAAGCATTATCACAACTGGTATCTTGAAATTCAATGCACAATTAGACAAGTTAGGGACAGAAACTGCCTTTGCTGTATCTGCTGACGCAGAGGCTTGGTCAATAAAAGGGCATAAGGTCTATCCGTTTCACCTCGGTGACATGAATATCCCAACACCGGAAAATATCCGCCAAGCCACATATAAATATATGACTGAGGGGCACAATGGGTATTGCCCGGCAGCGGGAATTCCAGAACTCCGAGAGGCCCTGGCAATGGATGTGGGCGCAAAACGAAATGTGAACTATTTCGCTGAAAATGTGGTCATTCAGCCGGGGGGAAAACCAACGATCTGGAAATTCATTGCGGCTGTCATGAATAGGGGGCAGGGAGTGTTATATCCAAGTCCAGGCTACCCGATATACGAATCACAAATAGAGTACCAGGGCGGTGTTGCATTGCCATATCGATACGTAGAAACGAAAAGTGGTTTTGCCATCGATCTGGACCAGTTACGGTCATCCATTTCCAATAATACAGTTGCCCTGATCTACAATAATTATCAAAATCCGCTCAGCGCCGCCTCCAGCCAAGAAGAAATAGAAACATTGGCGGACATTGCCATCGATCATGATCTATGGGTACTTTCAGATGATGCCTATTACGAAATTCGCTACACGGATGATCCTCCTCGTTCCATAGTCAGCATTCCCGGGATGCAGGACCGTACTGTTATTCTTTATAGTTTTTCTAAAAAATATGCTATGACGGGTTGGCGAATTGGCGCATCCATTGGCCCCAAAGAATTGGCCTCGCATATCGCAAAGTTGAATGTAAATGATGAATCCTGTACAAATCATTTTATCCAGTGGGCGATGATAGAAGCACTCAATGGTGATATCAGCGGGCCAAAAAATATACTGGATGAACTCTGTATGCGCCGCGATGCTGCTGTTGCCACATTGAATTCCATCGATGGTATTTCGATACCCAGCCCGGAAAGTACTTTTTACTTATTCCCCAATATTACAGCGGTGATGAATAAGAAAGGGTTCAAGGATATTGAGCAATTTCGCATTGCGGTCCTTGAACAGACGGGTGTGTCGTTTTGTACCCGCAACCATTTTGGGCGCCCAGGCGAAGATGAAAAAGAACATTTTATCCGTTTTGCCTACTCTGGGATCGGAGTTCATGATATCCGCGAAGGAATCGAGAAGTTCAAATCCTGGATAGCAGCCTGAGAATGGCTGCTGTAAAACAGACTGCTCTCTATAAGCGTCATCTTGAAATCAATGGGAATATGGTACCTTTTGCAGGATTCTTATTGCCCACCTACTATACCAGTATCAACCAAGAGCACTATGCGGTGCGTAAAAAGGCTGGACTTTTTGATGTGGGTCATATGGGTGAATTTATTGTATCCGGAAATGATAGCAGCGTTTTCATGCAAAAAATGACTGTTAATGATGTTTTATCCTTGTCTACAGGTCAAGCCCAGTATTCAGCCATGTGCTATGAAAATGGCGGGTTGGTGGACGACCTGTTAATCTATAAGCGAGACGAGAGTTATTTACTGGTTGTGAATGCCGCCAATCTTGAAAAGGATCTGCAGTGGCTGGAAGCCCATGTTGAGGGCCAAGTGTCAATTAAAAATGTTAGTGACGAAACAAATCTCATTGCGTTGCAGGGACCAAAAGCCAGGAAAATTTTACAACCGCTGATTGATTCAGATTTAATGGACCTTCCTTTTTATCATTTTATGGATGGACAGGTTTCCGATAGCAGGGCCATGATTGCCCGTACGGGCTATACAGGTGAACTGGGATACGAGATCTATGCACACCCGCAGTACATTGTTAAAATTTGGGATGCGATTATGAAATCTGGAAGTGAGTATGGAATGGAACCTGCGGGACTCGGAAGCAGGGATACACTGCGTATGGAGATGAAATATGCTCTCTATGGCAATGATATTGATGAAACCACAAATCCCATTGAAGCGGGGCTTGGATGGATTGTAAAACTGGGAAAGGGTCATTTTTTAGGGAAAGATGCACTCCGTGAAGCAAAAGACAACTTATCCCGCCGGCTGGTCTGTCTCGAAATGACAGAACGTGCGATTCCAAGGAACGGATGCCGGATTCTTATGGATGATGAGGTCGTGGGTCACATTACCAGCGGTACCATGAGTCCGTCCCTTCAAAAAGGGATCGGGATCGGTTATGTGAATATACCCTTTACAAAAACGGGGACGGCAGTAAAGGTTGACATTCGTGGAAAACAAAAATCCGCTGAGATAGTCAAAGCGCCTTTTTATGAGCATGGTTCATTATTGGAGTAATGTCAAATATTTAGGATTTCATACAATATATCTCTAAAAGAATTCTGGGCGTGCTTATTGCACATAATTAAGTCTAGATGTTTGCACTTCAATAATCATCTGAAAATTCGTATTTTCCATTGTATCTGTTCTACATACCATAATTACCTTTCATGAATGATAAACGCCGTTTAGAAATTCTAGGGATCCTGACGGTCGCCTTATCCATCTTTCTAATGGTTAGTCTGGGAAGTTATCATCCTAGTGAAGAGCCTACAATTTCCGCCAACGTTCAAGTCGAAAATACCATGGGGATTATGGGAGTACTCTTATCACATTTATTGATCAAACTGGGCTTTGGTTTTTCCTCGATCATCATCCCTTTTCTAGGTATTGCCTGGGGCTGGACCTTATTTAGTAAGCAGGATGCAACCAAACTCATCCGCAGTACGGCCTATGCTTTGGGGGCCATGCTCCTCCTTTCGTTTACCACAGGAGTGTTCCTGATCAAACTGTCGAAGGCAGCAGAACTGGACTACACTTTTGCAGGTCTGCTAGGAGGGATTCTAGCAGGGTTTTTTCTGGACTGGTTTAGTATTTATGGGACGATCCTATTCCTATTTGCCGGCTGGTTGATGCTGATCCGCGGTTATTTTAACCTGGATTATTACCATCCCCTTTCAGTGCTGAAGGTGAAATGGGAAAGATGGCGGGAAGACCAAGCCATTAATAAAGAAAGGCAGAAAAAGGAAAAAGCAAAACGCAGGCATACAAAGGACCTGCGGGCCAAAATTGACGAAAAGAAAGAAAAAGAAGTCCTGGAAACGGCGCCCGCATCCTCAAAGGATGATATAGAACCTGCTGCAGTTTCTGGGGAGATTCATCATCCATTAGACACAATCGAAGAATCGAGTGTAGATGATACAATGAAGCAGTCTGAACCGGAACAGGAATTGCAGGATGAATCTCAAAAAGATGAAACCGACCAGGGACTGGTTGTAGAAGAAGAAATGAGTCATGGTGAGATCCCGGAAACAGATCTGGAAGATATCCAGGTTGGTGAAATGGCTACCACGGAAGAAGTGAATATTGACTCTGTTGCAGAAAGAAATAAACCCCGGCGCAAATACCAGCTACCCAGTTCGGATCTTTTATTCACACCGGTGAATGTCTCAGATAACTTAAGCAGGGATGAACTGGTAGAGCGAGCGAATTACCTGACCCAATCTTTGGCTACATATGGTGTAGACGGGCAGGTTGTGAATGTACATCCTGGCCCGATCATTACATTATTTGAAGTAGAACCTGCGGAAGGGGTTCGTGTGAATAAATTCGTGGCTCTTGCGGATGACCTGGCCAGGGTTATGGAAGCGAGCAGTGTTCGTGTAATAGCTCCCATTCCGGGGAAATCCTCTGTTGGTATTGAAATCCCTAACCGAAATCCAGCTACAGTCTTTTTTAAATCGGTTGTAAACAGCCCCGAGTTTGCGGAAGCAAAGTCGCTGCTTACCTTGGCTATCGGAAAAACAACCTCTGGTGAAATCAGTACATTGAACTTGGGAAAAATGCCGCACCTGCTTATTGCCGGTACGACAGGATCCGGTAAATCAGTCTGTATCAACACCATTATCTGTAGTCTCCTATATCGTGCGACCCCAGATGAAGTCAAGTTTGTCATGATCGATCCGAAAAAGGTAGAAATGGCATTGTTTCGTGCCCTGGAAGGCTATCATCTGCTGAAAATGGAAGATATTGCTGAACCGATCGTGACATCTGTTGATAACGCGATTTTGGCTCTTCGTGCCCTGGAAAAAGAGATGGATCGGCGTTATAATATCCTGGCAGAAGCCGTGGTCAGGAATATTGATGAATATAATGAAAAAATGGACCGGGACGGCGAAGACATTATGCCCTATATTGTGCTTGTGGTGGATGAATTGGCGGACCTGATGATGCTGAGTGCCAAGGATGTGGAGGCGCCTATCGCACGGCTGGCGCAACTGGCCCGCGCTGTTGGCATTCATCTCGTAATTGCCACTCAACGCCCTTCTGTAGATGTAATTACGGGTGTTATCAAGGCCAATTTCCCCTCTCGTATCGCTTTCCAGGTGGCCAGTAAAATTGATTCCAGGACCATCATCGATCAGACCGGGGCGGACAAACTGATTGGCCGTGGGGATATGCTGTATCTGGGAACGGGCAGTTCTGACGCATTTCGGATGCACAATGCTTTCCTGTCATTAGAAGAAATAGAAGCGATCATGAACCATATCCTAGAGCAGCCAAAGCCAGAAGAACTCATGTTGCCTTCCGTCAGAGAAGCTCAGATTACTGAATTTGAAGGTGATGGCGGTGGTACTGATGATATGTTCAACGATGCCGTATCCCTGGTGGTCACCCATCAGCAAGGCTCAATTTCTTTGCTGCAGCGCAGGCTGAAAGTTGGATATTCCAGAGCCGCAAGACTCATTGATGAAATGGAACAGGCTGGCATTGTCGGTCCATTCACCGGCAGCAAAGCCAGGGAAGTGCTGGTGGATGAATCTTACCTGGAAATGATCCGGGATTAAACTTCTATGAAAAAAATGATGGTTTTGGCGGTCCTTTTCATCAATTCCGCCTTCGGATTTTCGGATCCCTATCAAACCTTTTTAAAGTTTATAAATGAATCTGGCAGCCTGAAAATGTCACTGGAGTTCTACCAAATTCAATATGGCGATCACTTCGATACTGCAGGTGATTTTTACTATTTAAGGGATCAATATTATTTTTTTGATGATGCTGCGCAGCGCATCATTTTTCAAGATGGCGAGATTTCTACCATCAGTAAAATAAATAAACAGATTATTCTTGATAATATTATACCGGGAGAAGTCACCATTTTTGATATTCTTTCCGGGGGAAATGGGTTTATTGTTACCCAAGATGCCATCCTGGAAAAAGGATACTACAAAATTCCTTTCACTATACCGTCCTGGGAATTATCTGGAATGATTCGGATATTGCCGACAAGCGGTAGACCCTTGGAGATCAAATTATCGTCTGGTCCCGATCAGGAAACACGAATAAAGATCAATTCTGCGGAACCATGGGATTCCAACAGCATTCCTGAAATTGATTTAACCGGTTTTGAAAAAATAGATCTGCGTGAATAAATATTATAAGTTGATTCTAAGTGCTGTTATCAGCTTTGCCGGCCTTTATTTCGCATTTCACGGGGAAAATATTGAAGAATTGGTCCATCAATTGAGACAAGTACACTGGCTTCCGTTCTGGATAAGTGTCTTTTTGTTATTATTCAGTTGTCTGGTCCGTGCATTACGCTGGCAGTATATTCTTGCGCCTGTTGAGCAGATCCCACTCCACCCCTTGTTTGGATCGGTCATGGTAGGCTATTTTGGAAATAATATATTACCTTTTCGCTTGGGTGAATTGCTGCGGGCATATTCAGTCTCATCCCGGTTTACAATTTCGGTTCCCCAGGCTTTTGGTACTGTAATCCTAGAGCGCATTCTGGATCTGGCTGCAGTGGTGGTTATCTTTCTGACTATGATCCCCTGGTACCCGTTTCAGAACACGGGTTTAAAATTGGGGATTATTATTTTTACAAGTATCACAATCAGTATAATTGTTTTGATTCTTATCATGTATCACTTTAGGCTACTGAACCGTATCAAACCCTGGTCCGTTTTCCATACACGAATAGGGGCAGTTTTATTTCATCTTGTTGAGAATATTTTTGATGGTTTAACATTGCTGAGCAAAACAAGGCATACAGCTGGGCTGATCTTTACAAGTACCATTCTTTGGATGATCTATTACATAGTTACCTATCTGCTGTTAATATCCTGCAGCATTGATATAGGATTTATTGGCACCTGCATTTTGCTGATTATCGGCGGCCTGGTGATTGGAATCCCGGCTTTGCCGGGATCTGCCGGGACCTATGATGTGGGAATCAAATACGGACTGATCGCTGTTTTTGCCGTTGCCAGTGAAAAAGCCCTTGCCTACGCACTTGTTTCCCATGCGGCGTCGTATTTTCCCTATGTGATTGTAGGGGCGGTTTATTTTATTTTAGGCAGCGTTCGATTAAAAGATATTAAGGATCAACCCCTGGAAACATGAAAAATTACGACTGCATCTTTCTGGATCGTGACGGTACCTTGAATCCGGATTCCGGGTATATCAGTTCTCTCAATGATTTTTCATTTTATGATTTTACGATTCCCGCTCTAAAAGAGATGTCCAAGGCTGGTAATCGTTTTTGTATCGTGACCAACCAGTCGGGAGTCAGCAGGGGATTGATCAAGGGAAAAGCACTGGATGAGATCCATGGGTTTATCAAAAGCGAATTTGAAAAACATGGCATACCCCTTCTAGGTATTTATGTTTGTATTGATCACCCGGAAGAGGCAACGGAAAGGCGCAAGCCGGGACCAGGCATGTTTCTGGAAGCAGAAGCCGACCATAATTTACATTTGCTTGATTGTCTGATGATTGGTGATTCATTGGCTGATATTGAAGCAGGTGAAATGCTGGGGATGGATACCATGCTTGTTTTGACGGGCCGCGGCCAGGAAACCGCTGATTTAATTCCCGAATATGAGATGCCGGCTTACATTGTGCAGAACCTGGCGGAGGGAGTGAAAAAACTGTGCCCATGAAGGTGGTGGTTCTAATGGGCGGTCCAAGTGAAGAATGTGAAGTCTCAAAAGCCACAGGGGCTGCCGTGTCAGCTGCCTGCCGGTCTCTTGGCTATGATGTGCTGAAATTGTCATTCCAGGATAATTATGAAGCATTACTGCCAAAACTTAAAAATGCAGATATTGTTTTCAATGCTCTCCATGGCGGTATGGGAGAAAACGGTGAAATCCAAGCCTGGATGGAGGGAAATCTAATTATATACACAGGTTCCGGGCCGGAGGCATCCGAGCTATGCATGGATAAATCTCGCAGCAAGGCAGTGGCCAGAAACCTAGGTGTAAAAACGGCGGACTGGGAATTACTGCATCATGTGTATGAAACACATAGTATTGGTCTGCCTTTTGTTGTAAAACCAAATACTCAAGGCAGTACAGTTGGACTGACAGTCGTTCATAATAAAAATGAAATCAAACCTGCCATTAAGGATGCGTTTGCCCATGGGAAATCAGTTATGATAGAAAAATACATCAACGGCAGGGAATTAACCGTGACTGTGCTGGGAGGCAGGGCGTACCCTATCGTGGAAATTCAGCCCAGCCACGACCTGTATGATTATGAATGCAAGTATACTCCAGGAATGAGTAAATATATCTGTCCGGCAGACTTGTCTCCCAAATTAACCAATAAAATAAAACGTGATACAGAGAATATTTTCAAAGGACTGGGCTGTGAAGTGTATGGACGGGCGGATTACTTATTGGCAGATGATGGTCAATATTTTTTCCTGGAAATGAATACCCTGCCCGGTATGACCGATACGAGCCTGGTGCCAAAAGCTGCAGCAGCAGAAGGCCTGTCTTTTGAAAAGTTGGTAAAAAAGATCATAGAACTCAGTCAATAGATGCCTATTCGCTTTTACAATACATTAACGCGTAAAAAGGAAGTCTTTCAGCCGATCAAGGAGGGAGAGGTGGGAATGTATACCTGCGGTCCTACCGTGTATGATTATGCCCACATTGGGAATTTTCGCACATTTATATTCGAGGACCTGCTAAAGCGGTATCTGCTGCATCGTGGTTATAAAGTATATCATATTATGAATATTACGGATATTGATGATAAGACCATCAAACGATCCAGAGAGGAGAATACGCCATTGGGCCAGATGACGGACAAGTTCACAGGCCATTTTATGGATGACTCAAACTGGCTGAAAATTATTCCTGCAAATGAATATCCCAGGGCAACGAATTCTGTCCCTAAAATGATTGAAATGATCCAACTATTACTGAAAAAGGAGTATGCGTATACCGAGAATGACGGATCGGTGTATTTTAATATTCAATCTTATCCTGATTATGGGCAGCTCACCAACCTGGACTTGGATGCCCAAAGAACGACAACTCGCATTGCCAGCGATGAATATACCAAGGATGATCCCCAGGATTTTGCACTTTGGAAGGGATGGAAAGAGGAAGATGGAGATGTTGTATGGGGCGCGCCATGGGGTAAAGGGCGACCTGGCTGGCATATCGAGTGCTCTGCCATGAGCAATCAATACCTGGGGGACCATTTTGATATTCATTGTGGCGGTGTAGATAATATTTTCCCACATCATGAAAATGAAATTGCACAATCAAAATGTGCTACTGATCAGCCGTTTGCAAATCACTGGCTGCACTCAGAGCATTTACTGGTTGAGGGTGGGAAAATGAGTAAATCTCTGGGGAATTTTTATCAGATCAAAGATCTGGTAGACCTGGGATACAGTCCAGAGAATATCAGGTATCAACTCCTATCCGGTCACTACCGAACTAGAATTACTTTTTCGGCAGATAAAAAACATGAGGGTGACCGGGTCGTGAATCGAATTTTTGATTTGAAATCCAGGTTATTTGAACTTGGTGCCGATTCCGCAGCGGAGAGTCAATTGCCTGCTGTATATAATGAATTTATCAGCAAATTGGATGATGACCTGGATGCGCCGGGCGCACTTTCCTTATTTTTTCAATGGATGAGAACCCAAAACTCCAAATTCGATAAAGGTTTATATAATGACAGGGATATTGGAGAATCCTGGGAATTCTTATGTGTCTTAGAATCTATTTTTGGAATTGTAAAAATAGATTCTAATCATATACCGCCTGAAGTGATTCACTTGGCAGAGCAGAGGGAAGAAGCGAGAAAAGAAGAAGATTGGGAGAAAGCGGATAAAATTCGCGATGAGGTACAATCAAAAGGCTGGATAATCGAAGATTTAGTGACTGGCTATAAGATAAAAAAACCCTGAACAGCAAGATTCGTGCCAGTTATTAAATAATTCTTATTTTCCTTAAAATAAGTATTGAATCTTTTTTCATAAAAGCTATAATTTATGAGGCTGTGCATTGGTCTTCCTCATTCTCTTAAACCATATGTATAGTTAACCCCAAAACTTTGATTTAATTCAAGGTTTTGTGTTTTTTGAAAACGTGCTACCACCGGGTCCTATAAAACATAGGATGGAATGTTGGTGACTTCAATGTGCCACCGTAGCTCAGTTGGTAGAGCAACTGATTTGTAATCAGTCGGTCGGAGGTTCGAGTCCTCTCGGTGGCTCTAAGCTTCGCAGGCTTTTTGACTTGAAGAGTATTGCGGGGGAGATGCCCGAGCGGCCAAAGGGAGCAGACTGTAAATCTGCCGGCGTATGCCTTCGGAGGTTCGAATCCTTCT
>ERZ651768.1102-NODE-1102-length-20035-cov-6.003056_pt1 | contig 20035 bp, 17 predicted proteins | sample MGYA00514754_ERZ651768 | MGnify/ENA metagenome assembly ERZ651768
ATAGTCCAGGGCTGCAGGTATTTGGATCATTAACCCCCGGTCCATAGGACCCGCCTCAAGAACACACACGGAAGAGGTAGATGACTCGGTCAGTCGCCTCGCGAGAACACATCCCGCTGAACCTGCTCCAATTACGATATAGTCGTACGTTATGTGCTTAATCGTCGAATTCAACCCTAGGATGTCATTCTTAGACAGTTAGAACTTGTTCGCTACCTAGCAAAGCAACCTCCTCTAAACGCCTGCGATGTGATCATCGTTCTAATTGTAGGTATTCTATTAAGAATTCTATCTAACCTTAGGAAAGCTTTCACATTCCATGGATCCGCCATGGACTAAACCTTCACCGCGATAAGGTGGATCAGTTTCCTGAGGTTTGTTGTTGTAAGTTACGTCATCTCCAAACCAGTGAGTTGCAAGAGCACGTCGCCGAGTCGACTTCAGACTATTGCCCGGTGCGCTGTGCATAGTCCTCCTATTAAATATTAGACAATCACCAGGACTAAGTGGCGCGTATACAATTTCGTGCTCCCCTGGCTCGAATTCCCACTCTGGCGGTTCTGGATTATCAGGTAAGTTAGCGTAATTCGTTGTAGGATCAAAATGAACTGCTCGGAAGGGTTCCTCCCATAAGTGTGACCCCCTAACAAATCGGAGAGCTGTCTCTTTCGGAATCTCATCCAGGGTAACCCAAAAATTACAAATTTTCGATCCAGCAACGGGCCAATACGCTTCGTCATAATGCCAAGGTGTTTTGGCGCTCGTACCAGGCTCTTTCACCAGCATGAAGTCGAAATAAAATAACAAATTCGTAGACCGCATGATGTTCATTGCTATATCAGCTACTGGTGATTCGAAAACAAATTTTCGAAAATGATCTATATGTTTCCACATAAATGTATCGTAGAAAAATATTCCTGACTCTTCACTTTCAGTTATTCTGAAGACAGATTCTCGATCAGCTCCTTTATTAATCGCTATCTCCATCCCCTCTTCCAACATTTCTATCCATGAAGGCTCAAAAACTTTGCGCAGGCAGACAATCCCGTCTGTGTCATAAGCTCGAATAGCATTATCTTCAGGTATGCCATGAGAATTCAGTTCGAATGATGGCAGTTCAATTAACTGTTTCTTTTCTGTCTTCATGCTCTTAGGGTCAGATACAACTACGTCTCTCGATTAATGAGTTGGGAAACCGAGGGACAATCAGTCAGCATAATCAGGCTCTTCTCTATCGAGCACTTTTCGGAACTCTGCAAAGTGAAGATCAGCGCTATAAAGAAAATCCTGCCAATGTTGGGAAGTACGCCCGGCCACATCGTCTGAAACCACACGTAGTGGTTGTCCTGTCATATAAGCTGTGACAAGAGTCTCACATGCTCTCTCGAGGTGATAAAGTTCATCAAATGCTTGAGCAACCGTTGCCCCAACTACTGTTACGCCGTGATTTCCCATTATTAATATCTGCTTATCGCTCAACTTATCGCATAGGCGATCGGCTTCAGATTTTTGAACAATCATACCAGAGAACTCGTTGTCGAAACCTATACGCTCATAGAACCGCATACCCACCTGATCAATCGGGTAAATTGTACTGTCCGCTAGAGTCGATATGACTGTTGCGTATTTCGGGTGAAGGTGCAGTACACATTTTGCCCCGTCGACTCGTTGGAGAATACGTCCGTGCAAGAGCCAGGCAGACAAATTAGCCGCATCCGTACCGGCCTGTTCATTAAGATCTACCAATACAAGGTCACTGCTTTTGAGCGTTGAAAAATAGCGACCATCTGGATTGATGAGAAATCTGCTACCGTCCTCAGAAACCGAAAGGCTGCAATGATTTCCGGCAGCTTCCTGAAAGCCTTCGCGCGCAGACCAGCGCAAAACTGCTGCAAGATTGCGACGCGCGTCTTGGTACTGATTGCTCATTTTAGAATTAGCCTAGGAGTCCCAGAATTCAATCTATCTAACTAACTCACATGACCTAAATAATTAAACAGACATCCGTTCAGCACTCGTGGACTAGCGCAATCGCGGGAAAATCTTTCCCGCTGGTGGGGCACCATGATCCAGATCTGGGTCGGCATCAGGTGAGTCGATAAATCCCGGGCGAGCATCGTAGGTAACCCCATTGCCGCCAAAGTTAAACGCGGTTGAGTGACGTCTAGTAGTTAAGGAATTCCCTGGACCAGCATGCAAAGTACGCTGGAAAAATACCAATGCATCCCCAGGGTAAACTTCCCAATAGACTGTTCTGAATTGCTTATCAATCTCTTCCTGACTCGGCATTTGCTTTTGTTCGGGCATTGCCTCGGCATACTCTACTCCAGGCTCAAAGGTTGGACCTATATAGGGTGGATCGGTACGTCTGTTAGAGCCCTGCTTGAACTTTAACGTTGTTTCAGCAGGCATGTAGTCATAACTTACATTGAAATTAATAACGTTTTCCCCCTGAAAACGAGAATAGGAACCATCTTCATGCCAAGGTGTGACCTTTGTAGTCCCCCCATCTTTCACAAATGTATTGGTGTAGTACAGTGTCAAGGTACTTGACCGAATCAACGCCATGGCAATATCAGGCAAATCACTTTCAAATAGAATCTTCCTTAACATCGGATAGCGACGCCAAAGATTAAATTCATAGTAGAAGATGCTATTTTTATCCACAGATCTAATGAAGCGAGCATCTGGCCCGGCATCTGACACCGCTTGATCTGACTCGGATCTCAAATCATCGATCAGAGCGCTGTCCAACACTCCTCTTAGGCATACTACTCCATCTCGTTCTAATTGATTTATAGCGTCCTCGGAGACTATACGGTCCTCGTTTAACACATAGCTGGAAGGCATCGCATCATCTTTTGAGCTAGGTGATGTTATCTGGTAAAGACTATCGTACCGCCTTGACGATATAGTCGAAATAGATTTGTAATCGTGACTCATCGTTTGCACCTCGTCGTCTAACGGTAAAAATTATAGACATCCACAAGCCAAGGTCTTACATTTACATCGTAATGCCACGTCAATTTTATCTTAGCTTCCAACTCAGATATACGTAGTCGATACGTAGTCTACAACGAAAATAACAAAAGCGATGGGGTTTAAAGATCAAGTGGCACTAATCACTGGCTCTACTTCCGGAATCGGTGAGGCGACTGCACGCATTCTTTCTCGTGAAGGAGTTAGCCTCATGTTGACTGGGCGCGATAACGAACGTGGTGAAAATCTGTGTAAAGAACTCACTACATCGAACGTGTGCTTTTCTCCGTATGATCTAAAAGACCCGATGGTAGGAGAATTACTGATTTCAGAAACGCTCAAAGAATTCAGTCGAATAGATATCTTAGTTAATAGTGCTGGCGTGGCGCATCACTCTACCGTTCCAGATACTAGTGATAACCAGTGGGAAGAAACAATGGCTGTCAATCTGACAGCAGTATTCCTATTATGCCGCGCAGCTATACCAGCGATGATACGGACTGGTGGCGGTACAATAATTAACGTAGCATCAACTTGGGGTTTGGTGGGTGCCAAACAATCTGCCGCTTACTGTGCCTCTAAAGGTGCTGTAGTGCAGTTAACACGGGCCATGGCAACAGACCACGCACAAGATAATATTCGCGTTAATGCAATTTGTCCCGGTGCTGTTGATACGCCAATGCTTGAGTCAGAAGCAAGGAGTTTTGGACTCAGCTCTGAGGAAGGTCGAATTCTGTGGGCTAGTGACGCACCCAATAACCAACTGGCTTCTGCTGAGGATATCGCTAATTCAGTGTTGTTTCTCGCTTCCAGTAATGCTCGACATATTCATGGAGCGATGCTGACGGTTGACGGTGGGGCGACAGCATTTTATTAGTTCTTAACGGCTCAAATTTGCTCAGAATAAGCCTGATACAACAATACCTACAATAAGAGGTCCAACAAATAGGGTTATCCCCTTCTGACCTTGACAATCAGTATGTTTTGTTTGACATTATTTTAAATAACAAACTTTGCGACCAAACAATTTGTTATTAATGTTTATCAGGCATATAGGTTAAATCTAACTATCATCTACGATTAAGGGGAGATTATGAACGCTTTAGGTTTTCGTGTTTTTGGAAGAATTGCTACTTGGTTGGGAGTATTGATGTTTGCGATCTGCATGAGCATAGCGGCTGTCACAAATGCTGGAGATCGAGGAACAATTAAGATTGCAGAAAATGATTGGACCGGCCAATGGATTGACATAAATGTTGTAAAAATTATTCTTGAACGTGAATTGAATTACGATGTTGAATTAATATTTGCTGACTACGGTGGTCAGTGGGAGGCAATAGCGAATGGTGATCTTGATCTCACGATGGAAATCTGGCCAGACTGGAGTCTAGAGCAACACCAAGAATATATCGTTGATAAGAAAAGTATTGAGGTTATTGGCCCACTTGGCGTCACAGCGGAAACGGGTTGGTTTGTTCCTACCTATGTAATCAAGGGTGACGCCGAGCGCGGAATTGAACCGATGGCTCCAAATCTTAAATCATGGAAACAACTTAATGATTACGTCGATCTTTTTAAACGCCCTGAATCTGGAGATAAAGGATTATGCATCGATGGAGTTGCAGCTTGGGAAACCAACAATGAAGATCGAATTGCTAATCTTGGGCTCAACTATATGAACGTCTATTCTGGAACAGAAGGCGCAATGTGGGCAGAGATTCTTGGTGCCTACGAAAGGGGAGACCCGATATTTGCTTGCGACATGTGGAGCCCCCATTGGGTCTACGCAAAGTATGACTTCACAGAAATTGAGTTACCCCCTTATACCGATGAATGCAATACTACTACACACGCGTGTGACTGGAAGACACAAATTCTCTATAACATTGCAAGAGTGGGCTTTAAGGATGAGTTCCCTGATGCCTATCAGCTAATAGAAAATATGCGCCTAACTAACGCAGACCAGGAGTCCATGATGTTTCTGATTGATTCGGAAGGGCTATCAGTGGAAGAATCGGTCGCCCAATGGATAGATAATAATAAGGATACGTGGCAGTCATGGCTTCCGTAGCAAGTACACGTTAATCCTTAAGTCCTCTTGAGCAGGGCCTTTAGTTTATCTAAAGGCCCTTTTTCTTGGAAAAATACGCGCTACACCTGAAACCAATAGTTACCTTTTTGCTAGTGCCTGAGTAATTCGATCAAAGAGAATCGCGAGAAAAACAAGACAAATACCTGTCTCAGCGGCCGAACCCAATTGGGCTCGACCCGTATGCTTCAAAATATCCATACCCAACCCCGGCGCGCCGATTAAAGACGCATAAGTAATCATGGCAAATGCCATCATCGTCGTCTGATTTATCCCAAGCATTATTGACCGACGTGCAAGAGGCAATTGCACTTTTAAAAGTAATTGCTTCGGTGTGGAGCCATATGATCGGGCTGATTCTATAACTTGTGCAGAAACTTCTCTAATACCCAGTTCAGTCAGTCTGACCGCCGGAGCAATGGCGTACATAACTGTGATGATGACACCGGATACCTCACCAAGTCGAAAAAGAAAAATTATCAATGGAAAATATACGAACGCTGGCAGCGTCTGCATGGTATCTAGAACCGGTCGAATCAATGCAGAAAAAAAATTATTTTGGGACGCGAATATCCCAATCGGAATCGCTAATACAATGGTAATTAAAAGAGAAACTAACAACTGGCCAAGGGTATCCATTGTAAGCACCCACAGATTAGTAATTGCAATGAAGCTGAATCCCACGAGAGCAATGATTGCGACACGCCAGCCACAAAGCTTCAGGGTTACGAGCCCGCTACTAATAATCATGACTGGCCACGGGATCCACATCAAAAATTGTTTCGCTGGCATTAGCGCATGTGTGAGCATGAGCGTCCGTATTGGTTCAGTTATGAAAAAGAGATGGATATTCATCCAACTTGCGGCATGATCAACTGACTTTCGAAAATGAAATGTTGCAGATCTGGGATATTCGTTAATCTCATAAACGAATGCTGTGAAGAACAAAACGACCAATAAAACCAGAACCCCAAACAACCAGCCTACATTCCTTACAACATATTCATGCGCCTTCAACACCTTCGTAGAATTTATCCATAACAAGTTTACGATCGAAAAAAGAGAAGAAATAATATTGATTAAGCCTCCTTTTCCTACAGACAGGCATTGTCGAAAGATATGGGATATTTTTGTACTTAGTCCAGGCATCGCGAAATACTTCGCACTGATATCCGCTCTAGTTTGTTTTCTCGATCTTGATCTAGGATTGGAAGAAGTAAATTTATAGCTGACACGGTCCAAAATAATTGCCAATAATACGACGGCTATTCCAGCCTCTAATGCACGACCCACCTCAAGCCTTTGCATCGCCTGCCAGATTGTTCTTCCGAGCCCACCAGAACCGATCAGAGCAACAAAGATGACCATACTCAGAGCCATCATTATTGTCTGATTAACACCCATCATTATGGCTGGTCGTGCAAGCGGGAGTTGAATTTTCCAGAGAGTTTGAAAGGAGCCCGCTCCAAATGATCTGGATGCTTCGACCACTTCTTTCGGAACTTGTCGGATACCAAGATTAGTCAGTCGTATAACCGGGGGCATCGAATAGATCATTGTTGCTACAATCGCGGGCGTCGTTCCAATTCCGAATAGCGCAATGACCGGAACGAGGTATACGAAAATCGGCATTGTCTGCATTGTGTCTAGTATTGGTCGAACTATCCGTTCGACGCGGTCATTTCGGGCAGACAGAATACCGGTGGGAATCCCTACAAAGACAGAAAAGAAAACAGAAACAGCAATAATGACGAATGTTGAAAGACTAGGTTTCCAAAGACCAATTCCACCCATATATAGAAAACTGATCCCACAAAACAATCCCAAATAAACTCCTCCTATTTTCGATGAAACGATAAACACCAACAAAATAACGAAAGGCCACGGTAACCAAAGAGTGAATTCTTCTAGAACTTTGTATAAAACCTTTATAAGATCACTAATAGGGTGAATAACAACCCGAAAAGTTTGAGAAGCCCAATCTATTGCGATATCGAGTGGACCGCCTACAGGGTAAATCCACGCTTCAGGCACAAGACCTCCGATGGAAACGAGCTTGCACGTAACAAGGATGATAGCGACTAGACCGGCTATCAAAACCCAGGAATCTAGGTACTTCGCCTTAGGTCCTATAAAGAACTCAATTCGCATACGGATATCATCGATTAGTTCACTTTAAATCTAGTGAACTAAAGCTGACAACAGACAAGCCCTGTCTACATAACCAACCAACTTCTTGGAGTCATCTACGATAGCAATTGGCTCGTCAGTCGCTGCAGCTCGTTTAAGTAAATCATCCATAGTACTGGTAGAAGAAGCGACATATGAACGATTCGAGACAAGATTCGAGAGTCCTAAATTCGAGTCACGACTCTCATGTAGATGTTGTCGGCTAATAATCCCTAAGAACGCTCCGGTTCTATCCAAAACAAACACAAATTCACAATTCTTCTCAAGTAGCTTGGACTCTATCCCGGGGTACTGATCTGTTTCGTTAACGATCATTTCACAGGGTTTCATGATCGCTTTAGTAGTCAACACTTTTGCTCTTGGCACATCTTCTGTAAATTTTCTTACATAGTCATCAGCAGGTCTCAAAACGAGGTCTTCAGGCCTTCCCGTCTGTATGAATTCGCCGCCTTTCATGATCGCGATTCGATCACCCATCTTAAGGGCTTCTAGAAAATCGTGCGTGATAAAAATGATAGTCTTCTGCATCAATTCTTGTATTCTAAGTAGTTCGTCCTGCATTTCTCGACGAATTAGAGGATCGAGGGCACTGAATGGCTCATCGAATAAAAGAATTTCGGGATCAACCGCAAGTGCCCGGGCAAGACCAACTCGCTGCTGCATACCACCGCTCAATTCTTCTGGGAAATACTCTTCCCATCCGTCTAGCCCAACCAATTCGAGCACCTCTCGCGCTTTCTCTAGACGAGCCGATTTCTGCACCCCCCGGATTTCGAGACCATAGGAAACGTTATGAATTACGCTTCGGTGAGGGAACAATCCGAAATGTTGGAAAACCATGCTCATTTTATGACGTCGCATCTCGATGAGGTCTTTGTCACTCATCTCCAAGATGTTCTCACCGTCAACGAGTACCATTCCTCGGGTCGGTTCTACTAACCGAGATATGCAACGAACCAGAGTGGACTTACCGCTACCTGATAGGCCCATAACGACGAAAGTCTCACCTTTCGAGACATCAAATGAAATGTCTTTGACGGCTAGAACGTGACCAGTTGTTTTTTGAAACTCTTCTTGAGAGATTCCGGAGTCCGAATATTCGAGAGCTTTTTCGGAGTGCTCGCCATATACCTTCGAGACATAGTTACAACTGATTTTTTTATCATTGGTCATAATTAATGCCGTTCGTTGGCAAGCGGATCGCTCAGATACTACCAATCATTTGCGGCCTACTTTCCGGAGAGTTGAGCCACGGTCGATGCTGTTCAAGCGCAGCAGCAACGCGAAAAACGGTTGTATCATCATACGGGCGACCAATAATCTGTATCCCAGTAGGCAACCCATCAGCGGTCATCCCTGAAGGGATAGCAAGCACCGGACAGCTACCAAACATATTCCATAGCCCGGTCATCGCGGTGTCAGTGTCAGTGATTGTCCTGCCGTTTACAACGATCTCACTCTTTTGCCAATTCTCAGCAGGAATTTCCGGACAGGAAACCGTAGGCGTGATCAGAACATCAAATTCATCAAACAGCGGACCCAGATGTTTCTGCCAGATCTGACCGGCTACAACCTGGGCGGAACGGAAATCTTCCGCAGTCGCTGACCTGGCTGTCTGCGCAAGCTCGTAGACGTAATCGCTGACCTGATCGGGGTGTTGACTGACTGCATCTTCGATCACGGGTGCAAACAAAAATTCTTCTCGAGCGTGGGCTAAACGAATCGCTTCAGCTGCCCAATTAATTCTCACCCCTTCAACCTCGGCTCCCACCTCTTGAAGAGCTACCAACGCTGCTAGGGTTTCCCTGCGAACATCATCAATTACCTCGAAATGCCCAAGATCAATCGAGTAGGCGATCTTCAAATCAACTATGCCGGGAAGATCGGGTGGGATAATGGCTCTGTCGGCGAGGCTATTGTGGTCCAGGTTATGCTGTCCTGCCATAATGTTAGCCATCAGGGCTGCATCAGCAACCGTTCGAGTCATCGGCCCATAATGAGTAAAAGACGCAAATGACTGGTCTCCTGGCATTGGGATTCGTCCGTAAGGCGCTTGATAGCCCACAACGCCGCACTGTGCTGCGGGTTGACGGATTGATCCAGTACTATCACTCCCGGTAGCGATCATGGTTGCACCAGCAGCCAACGCAGCGGCTGATCCACCCGACGAACCACCAGGTGTAATATCCAATCGCCATGGATTTCGAGTTATTCCCCACATCTTTGAGTGAGTCGTATATAACCAACAGAATTCTGGACAGGTGGTCCGTGCAAATAGATTAGCCCCCGCTCTCAACAAACGCTCAATATGCGGTGCTGTGTGTTCACAGATGTAGTCCTTATAGAGTACAGAACCCTGGGTACTGCGTTTTCCAGCAATCTCTGCGGCGTCCTTGACTGCCAAGGGTAACCCGGCCAGCAGGCCAGGTGAACCAGCATAATTCATGTACTGGGCCTCGACTTTGCGCGCGTGTTCTCTTGCTTCATCAAAATAGCAGTCTGCAAACGGGTTAATCAGTCGGGCAACCGTCTCTGCACGAGCAATGACAGCGTCAAGCAATTCGACAGGCGATAGTTTTCGTGATCGAAAAAGCGACAAAGCTTCCGATGCAGAAAGATAAGCTAATTCCAGGTCGTTCATCGCATTCGGAAATAGGTGCGCATGTATACGCGAATTTATCTTGTGTAATTATCGGTTTGATTACACAAGATAATCAACAATTCTCTGAACGATACATTATGAACTTGGTTGGCTCTGAACATGATTTAGACACACCATCCAAGAGGCTTAGTCACAAGGACTTTTCAACTACTGCGAGGTACTACAAATTGAAGCCTACCGTTGTAACTCCTCTATCCTCCCACAAAAGCGTTACAAACTCCCCAAAGTAGTAATAAAACTTCCAGAAACCTAAAAGTTTATGGGAGGTCCGTAGTAAACTTATCCCTGTATTTATAGATTTAAACGCGCATTCGAGTACCTGGCTTCGAACCAGGTGGTCGGGGGTTCGAATCCCTCCGGGCGCGCCATAATTTTCAATCACTTAGCGCCCTTCCGCAAAATTGAATCCTCCCACAAATCACGAATCCTCCCACAGAAATAAGAACATCAAGGTGGTAATCGATGGTTGGGGAACCATCGTAGGAAGTGCTTTTAACTCAGCTCACGTCACTTCATACCATACTCACAAAGAATTTATAGATCCGGAACTTATTCGGTAAAGCGTCGCTCGAACACAAACTCGTTTGGTAGATAAGAAATATTGTGCTCGGAACCAGGTAACGACATTGGAAGCGCAGGAGACTGTATAAGGAACCAGCCATCTTTTAGGGCATCGGTCCCTATTTTGTACGGGGGATCTTCGAGGGGAATTGTCGGACTATCCCCTGACGTGCCGTCGTAAAAGGCCCATCCGATTACGGCAGTGTCGAGCGCGCTTTCAGCTAACCATAAATAAAGGACTTGTTGCTTTTCGGTCATTGCGCCATCAGTTCTCTGCGCCTTCCTAACCGCGTCAGATAGTAATCCACGTCATAATCGGAGTCCCCAGTAAGATAGCGCCACAGTCGAGCACGTTGAATTGTCTCGTAACGAGATTCATGCCCTTGTTGCCACGGCTGCATTGAACGAAATATGTGACCGACGCTGTCGGTCCTTACTACCGCAAATTGATGATCCGAGAAATCATTATGAACACGTTCAAGATCCTCTGTGTTCCATAAGCGAACTTGCGGAACCCTGGGATTGAGTCTGATCTTGTACATCCAACGATCATCTATTCCGTTGTTACATTGACCTGCATGCCATAAGCCGTGATGAAACACTAAGACTGTCCCCCCTGGTCCAGAAAACTGTCGATCACCGACGATATGTTGGTAACGACTAACCCCCTCTGCACGGACCTTTCTCAGATGGCTGCCAGGCAAGAATCGAGTCCCCCCGTCCCCGGCTGCAACAGCATGCGGAAAGTAAAATAACTGTATGTCGAAAGCAGGGTCACTAGTATCAATCACTGCATCCATATGTAGATGCTGCTCGAATTGGCTGCCACCAGGCAGTAGGTGCACCCAATCGTGATCAAAAATTGGATCGATACCGACCAAAGAATGAATTATTCCTTGCACCTGAGGAAGCCGCAGGAATTCCCCGATCGACTCTGAGGGATAACAATCGGAAAGATGGAGGCCTGTATTCGGCAAGGCAACTTGTTTATCTGAGATCATTTGATCGTCACTAACCGGAGCGATCCCCACACCTCCCGCAATGCCTTGAGTTTCCAGGGCACGGTTCTTAATAGAAGCGAGGGCTGGCAACTCCTGTAGCACGCGGTTGTTTGTTTCCGTAGGCACAATTGCGTCAAAACACAAATAACCTTCAGCAACAAACTGCGCCATTTCGAGAGTGGTTAAATAATAATTATCTGCCGGCATGTGTTGTGGGCATCAACTAAAGATATTGAGTTATCAACAGTAGGTAAATATAACCGGAAGCCAGAATTATTATGCGTACGCAAACGTTTGGTGCACTTCGTGTGGTGGGGTCCGTTATTGTTGTAATTAACCTGATCGTTTGCGCTAATTTGCTATTAGTTATTTCTGTTATGTTCGATATCAGTTTTCTCAAATCTCGTGGGGATTTTAATACTGCTATTTTATTCCTGTAACAAAAACCCACTAAAGTCGTTCCACTATCCTCCCACAACAACTAGTTGGTTATTGGCGTTTAAGGCCTTTTAACGCCAGTTCTCCGAAATCTGTGGGAGGACTGATGTACAATAATTCGCAATAATCGTTGCGGTTAAAGGGGAAAAGACCACCGTAGGGTATCTGGCTTCGAACCAGGTGGTCGGGGGTTCGAATCCCTCCGGGCGCGCCATTAAATCAAGGAGTTACGGCGCACTGAAAAAATGCACTGTCCCATAAATAGTCGTTTGTCCCATAAATCCGGGTTATGTCAGCAGTAGAAACCCTCGCTGACAGACCCTGGTGGAGGTAGCAACGATTACAGGGCACAAAGATACAAGAATATTGATGCGTGATACGCATTTGAGAGCGGAGGATTTGGAGGGGAAATTGGGTTAGATAGGCAAGTCTGTTCTAAGGTCAGTAATCAACTTATTGCTGCAAGATACATTCACTGCTCGGTAAGAACTCACCACCTCGGGCGCCGCCAGTATCTCTACACCGACATTGATGCCTTCCTGGTAGGTAATCCCAAGCAGATTCTGAACTCGAAATCATGGTGCGTCGTCAGTGTCTCAGCAGCACTGCGTCACTGGCCCGGGCGTAGATATTCAGGAAATCCGATGGGGAGACGGCATGCTCCGGGGGCAACCGAAGCAATAGCTCGACCGTACCGTCCGCGCCACCGAGAGCATGACACAAGCGGTGGGTGCCCTGGAATGTTACGTCTATCACCCGAATCCGACCTAGGGGCAAGGTATCATCGCCCTCACCGGCTCCAACCTTGATTTGCTCGGGGCGCAGCACGAGGTGCACCTTGGCACCTGTTTCCGCATCACCCGGGATGTTCAGATTTCCCATACGGGTCACCACCTCGACCCGACCGGCCTCGTTGCGGACCACCTCACCGGGAAAGATATTGCTGTCTCCCATGAACCTCGCCGCGAACAGGCTGGCAGGGCGCAGATACACTCGATCTGGGGGGCCGTGATCCTCGATAAGTCCGTTATTAATGAGCGCGATGTTATCAGCAACGCTCATTGCCTCCTCCTGATCATGGGTGACATGAACAAAGGTCACGCCTAAGTTCTTCTGCAGATGCACCAGTTCGTCCTGCATCTGGCGTCTGATGTTCTGATCGAGTGCGCCCAAGGGTTCGTCCAGCAGCAGCACCTCGGGTTCAACGGCGATGGCGCGGGCAAGGGCCACGCGTTGGCGCTGGCCGCCGGAGAGTTGATGAACGCCGCGATCACCGAGGCCCGAAAGCCCCATTGTTCCAAGCGCCGCTTCCGCACGCTCGCGCCGAATCGGTCTGGAGACTTTGCGCATAGCCAATCCGAAACTAACGTTTTGCAGCACGCTCATATGTGGAAACAGCGCGTAGTCCTGAAACACAGTGGCGGTAGGCCGATGGGCAGGTGGGGTTGTGGTGACATCGCGGCCGTCGATGTGAATGTGCCCCTTCGTGGGCACAGTGAATCCGCCGATCATCGATAGAATCGTGGTCTTGCCGCTGCCTGACGGACCAAGCAGCACCAGGAACTCCCCTCTTGCCACCTTGAGATCGACCCTCTCCACGGCGACGACCCCGGCGTATTCTTTTCTGATGCCTAGTAATTCGAGGTGGTTATCGTTCATATCACCTGCCTCGCCTCGAAAGCATGAACGCGGCGGCGATGCCGACCGTGGCCATCGAAATCGCAAACACCATGGTGCTAGCGGCGTTCACCTCCGGGGTCAGTCCGGCCCGCAGCATCTCGAAAATAATCACTGGCAGGGTCACCTCAAACCGACTGAGCAGAAAAGCTACGATGAACTCATCCCAGGAAAGCGTTGCCGCCAGACAGAACGCAGCCAGCAGTGCCGGGCGCATGATGGGCGCTATAATCAGAAACAGCACCTGGAAATCCCCCGCACCAAGGTCTCTCGCCGCCCAGTCGATATTGCGTAGATGATCCCCGAACTGGGAATACACGATCGCAAAACAAAGCGGCAGGTTGATTACAACGTGGCCGATCCCGATCGCAAGTAATGACTTCGGAATCCCGATGAGGTTCAGAGTGATCAACAGGCCCACGCCGATAATCAGGTACGACACCGTCAATGGCGACATCAACAGAAAGCGAATGCTTTTTGAGAACCGCGGTTGGTGCCGGGCGAGTCCGTAGGCGGCGAGGAATCCGAGAAAGGTTGCGACAGCGGCCGACCCCACCGCGACCACCACAGAGTTGATCAATGCATCCATTAGGCGGTCGTTGGCAAGCATCTTTTCGTACCATTGAAAACTTGGCCCATTGAAAGGTGGTACCGGCAACAGTCCGTCCTGGAACGAAAATAACACCAGCACCACCACCGGCGAATAAATAAACACCAGCGCGGCAAGCAGATAAACAATGGAAGGTGCGTTACGCAGCCAGTGACCCATGGTTACACCCGCTCCATCTTGAGGTGCTTGGCGGAGATCAGGTAAACAACGACCACGACCACCATCAGCGTTATGGCCATGACTGAAGCCATCGGGAAATTTGCGGCCCTGGAAATCTGCAGCATAATCGCCTGGGGAACGAGAACCTCGGTGCCGCCACCGAGTATCTGCGGCGTAACGTAATCACCGATGCAGATAACGAAGCTGATAAAAGCTCCTACGGCAACACCGGGCAGACTCAAGGGAAGGGTTATTCTCAAGAACCCCTGGAGTTTGCTCGCACCGAGGTCCGCTCCGGCCTGCAGATAGGACGGCTTGATCTGTACCAGATTGGCATAGATGGTCAGCGTCAGCAGCATGGTGAAAAAGTGCACGAAACCGAGCACTGTAGCGGTCCGCGTGTAGGCTAACTCCCACGGCTGGTCGATGATATCGAAGCCCAACAGAATCACGTTCAATATACCGTTCTCCGAGAGCACCAGGAGCCAACCGTAGGAACGCACTACGTAGGCAGTCCAGAAGGGAAGCACGAAAAGAAGCAGGGTAAGCGCCTGCCACTTCCGCGGCACCCGGTAAGCGAGAATGTAAGCGAGGGGGTAAGCCAGCAGCACACTGATAGCCGTGCTGAGCAACGTCACCTCGATAGAGTTGTACAACGACGCCACCAGGTAATCACGTTCAAAGAACGTTATGTAGTTCTTCAGCGTCCAGGTCGCACTCAGTCCGCCCCGGCTGCGGGTCCAGAAACTCACCACAACCATGGCGATCAGCGGCAATACGAAAAAAACCGCAGTGAACACGCCGGCTGGGTAAACGGCCCAGCGGTTCCAATGCAAAGTCTTGCGTACTTTAGAGGGGTTGGACACGCTACCAGAGAGCGAGCGGCGCATTACTCGCCACCGACTCCGTTGGGAGGGTGTCGGCACACCCCCCCGTCGATTACCTGTGGAACGATTCTTATTCGTGCATCAACCGGTACCAAGGGTTGGTTCTCAGCTTTGCTGAAACTCGGTCCATAAATCGAGCATCTCCGCGTCCATATCTGCATCCGGAAACAGCGAGATCGCCGAGCGGGACAAAAAGTCCGATTGCTGATCCCAGCGGAGGATAGCCTTCTGTTCGGCGCTAAGTTCCGCATCAGCATTGGTGGGCATGGCCCAGAAACACTCCGACGTCGCCAACAGACCTTGGCCCGTGGGACTCAGAATCCATTTCACGAATTCCGCCGCCAGGTCTTTCTTCTTGCTGGCGCTGAGTACTCCAATGCCCTGATTCCAAATCAGCCCTCCGTCGTTGGAGATGACCCAATCCAGATGCGGGTTGTCGGGGATTAAGTTGGATACCGCAAACTCGGCGCCGCCGACGATGACATCAACACTTCCTGTCACCAGTGCGTTCTGTACGGCGACGATGTCGCCGATCATTTTCACATTTTGCTTCATGGCCAGAAGCCGTTCCCGGATCTTGCCCAGACGCTCGCTGTTGAGATCTTCTGGCCGCCAACCCATGGACATGCCAATCATCTGAATCACCGGGAAGTAATAGTCGTAGACGCCGATCCGGCCCTTGTATTTGCCGTTCCACATGATATCCCCGCGGGCGGCATCGGCAGGGTCAACCTTGTTCTTGTCGTAACAGAAGCCGTAATAGCCAAACTTTTCAGGCACCGCGTAGACCTTGCCGCCGACCCGGGTATAGGGCGCATTCTTGATCTCGGGAAACATACTGTCCCATGGCGCGATGGATTCCGGCAATGGGTCCAGAATGCCGAGTCCCGCTACCTGTGGCACGTCTGGCGCGTCGATGACGAGCACATCCCAGTCACCGGGCGCCGACTGCTCAAGAACCGAGAGCGCGGTACCGGTGCCTTCGTAGGTCTTCACGTTTACCTTTACCCCGTGTGAAGCCTCGAACGGCCCGATCAACTTAGTATCGGCATGATCGCACCAGACAAGTATGTTGAGTTCTTCCGCAGCGTTTGCGAACCGGGGCAATATTGCAGTGGCCGCCAGCAGCTGGGCGCCTCCGATCAGGACCGAACGGCGCGTGAGATTCGTTTTCATGATGTTTTCGTCTGTCATTGCTTTTTCTCCTGGGGTTACTTTCTTTTAGAGGGTTGGTGATTGTTAGAGATTTAGTAATTGTCTACTAGTGTTTATATAAGTCGTCTTTCAGCGCTGTTTATATGCCGGATCGTTGGCAACATGAAATGTTAATTGTGTGTCCACCCCGGGCGGCGTAGGGATTCGTCCAGGGTATCTCCGTTCAGTCGGGCCACTCCTGCCATGAGACGGAGCACCACGCACACCGCCATACGCGAGGTGGAGCCGCTGACGTCGAACATCGGGCACAGTTCCGTAACGTCGATGATGCTCGGACCGCCGGTCTCACTCAGTTTCGACGCGATCTGCATAATTTCCCGTGATTCCAGCCCGCCTGGCTCCGTCGCCGTTACCCCTGGCGCCACTGACGAGTCCATCACGTTGAAGTTGAAGCTGAGATACTGACCGTCGGTTCCGCCCCAGACGCGCTCGATGGTCTCATCCATCACCTCACCAACGCCGCGCTCCAGCACCTCGAGCATGGGGTGATAGCGGACCTGCCGGCTTCTGGCGAGATCGATATGATCCTTTGGATTGAAGGAGTTGCGGGCGCCGATGTGGGCGACGTTCTCCGCCCCTAGGTTAGGCAGTTCCGTGATGCGCGCCATGGCGCAGGTACTGACGTTGCTTTCTCCCGCCCATGAATCGGCAAAGTCGAGATGCGCCCCCAGGTGCATGTAGCCCATTTTCTTGGCGGCACCCAGATGGTCCGATAATGCTTTCGAGGCCGGGATAGAGATCGAGCGGTCGCCACCGCAGATAATAGGTGTCTTGCCGGCGTCTAGAGCGAATTTCACCGCATTGTAGATGCGTTCGCGTGCCACCTCGGGATTGACCCTCGGCATCGAGATGTCGCCGCAGTCAACCACCGAGCCGTTCAGATCTACGTTGAATTCAAACCAATACGGAAAATAATCGAGGGAAGCAACCCGGAACTCCCGTGGCCCGTCTTCGCAACCCGGTTTACCCACGTTGCCCTCATCGAAGGGTACGCCGATGTAAACGTAGTCACATTCAGCATCCTTGAGTTCATCGCTGAACACGGGGACAAACGGGGCCCGCAGGAATGATAGTTGTCCGGGAGTGCGGTAATTATCCGCCTCGGTACCGCCCAACGGGGAAAACAAGTGGTTAAACGCTCTTACAGGATTCATTATGGCGTTCCTATTTATGCCGTTTCGCTGGCGGTCCGAACTTGGTATTGCGGAACCCAATCCATGGTTAGGGATTCTCGCCCCGCGCACGCAACGCCCGCGCGCGGCTGCCCAGATAGTGATAAATGAGATTACAAGCGAGTTTGGTGCTGATCTGGCTAGTATCGAAAACCGGTGACAACTCTGCGAGTTCAAAAACGCCCACGTCGTACTCACCGGCTATCCTTGCGACCTGCAGCGCTTCACGCGCCTTCAAACCGTAGCTCTCCGGGCAACTGGTACCCGGCATACAGCTGTGATCGATAGAATCGGTATCCCAAGAGCAATAGATTGTCTCGGTGCCACGGGACGCGCGGTCAAAGATGAACCGCGTGCATTTGTCCACACCCTTTTCGACCACCTCGGACATGGCCACGATTGGAATTTCGTTGTCGATCCAGAAGTCCATCCAGTCCTTGGGGTTGAGACCGTTGCGTGAGCCCATGTGTGCCATGTTCTCGCCGCTGCAGTTCGGAAGCTTTAGCGCCATCGGCGGCCCCGATGCGTTGGTGATTTCGATGCCACCCCAATCCACCGCTGCATCGAGATGACAATCGATGTGCAAATACCCCATTTTGGCCTGGGGCCGGTGGCGCCCTAGGTGGTTGGAAAGCGCCCGTGCACCCGGTATGGGTACGGAATGGTCGCCGCCGACCAAGATCACCCTAGCGCCGCCCTCAAGACACTCGGTTACGTAGTCGACCATGTACTGTTGGGATTTCACGCTGTTGCCGGGCACGATGGGGATATCGCCGCAATCAACCACATTGAAGAACGTCATCAGGTCCACGTCGTACTCGAACATGTAGGGAAAGTACTGGGTAGACGCCTCGCGTATGCCCTGGGGCCCGCTGGACGTGCCGGTGCGTACGATAGTGCTGAGATCCCAGGGTGCGCCGAGAAAGCAAACCTTTGCCCCCATTTCCTGAATTCTGTCGCGATCCGGCGGACAATACGGTGCTCCCATAAACGTGATGATCCCGCCTGCCTTCACCGCACCGTTGTGTTTGGTCGGCGACCGCGTATGGGCGTCGGTTGCGGTCTCCTGGTGAGGACCCTGATGTTGATGCGGAACGAAATTCCAGGGGTTGCCGGATTGCGTGGTCATACCGTTTCCTGCCGCAGTGCTGTATTTACAAAGTGGCCCGGGGAATGGAGCGAGCCTGCAACATTCTCATCGGCGGCTCCCAGTTCTATAGACGTGAGTTGCATCTCACGACCGCTAACCACTTTGGGGGTAGGGAAGCCGCAGTCTGGGCAGCGGAAATTGAAGCGTCCGCTGGGCGTCTTGACCGCATCGCAGGTGTGACAGAATACGCTTAGCGGTATCTCTTCAATGCTGAGTGTGGCACCTTCGCAGCTACTTCCCTTCGATGCGGATTCAAAACAAAAGTACAACGCCCGGGTCATGGCTGAAAGCTCACCCAAGCGGCAGTTGACTCTCTTCACACGCGTCGCGCCGTTTTGAAAGGCGTACTCATCCACCATCTCGATGAGGCTTCGGGCCAACGCGAGCTCATGCATTGTGGACTAGCTCACTATCCGCTCTGGGCCAAGCGGCCGTTATCAGTTTGGACCGGTTCGCGGCGGCGCAATTGCGCGGTGCGATTCACGATCCAATCGCACCACTCCTGAATACCGGTGCCGTCCCGAGCCGAGACCCGCAGCACCTCCAGATCAGGATTGATTCGAAGGGCTCGCTCTACCGCCTTGTCCACATCGAAATCGACGTGGGGGAGTAGATCCATTTTGGACAGAATCATTACATTGGCGGCAGCGAACATGTCCGGATACTTAAGCGGTTTGTCGTCGCCCTCGGTAACGGACAGGATGACCACCTTGAAGGCTTCACCGAGATCGAATGCGGCCGGGCATACCAGATTACCCACGTTTTCGATGAAGACCACACCACCGTATTGCATAGCAAGGTCCGGCAGGGCGTGGCCGACCATATGGGCATCCAGATGACAACCCCTGCCCGTATTGATCTGAACCGCCGGAACGCCGGTCTCACGAATTCTATCAGCGTCGTTGGCAGTGGCCTGATCGCCTTCGACCACCCCAAGTGGCGTACCACTGGGAAACAGATTCAAGGTTTGGACCAGAAGGGTTGTCTTACCGGCGCCGGGGCTGGATACCAGGTTCAACGCGAGCAGGCGGCGATCCGCCAGCCATTGCCGGTTTGCCTCGGCATAGCCATCATTCTTGGACAGGATATTCTGTTCTATCTGGATCAGGTGGTCCTGGCTGAAGCCCGCTACACTGACCCCCGCCACCCCCGAACCATAGTGATGATCATGACTGTGACCATGAGGATGGTGTACGTAATCGTGCAAATGGTGACTTTCGTCAGTTTGGCCACATCCGCAAACGG